>OLOI01001927.1_pt1 | contig 16122 bp, 9 predicted proteins | sample 1672131 | NCBI WGS metagenome assembly OLOI01 (sample SAMEA3136651, study PRJEB25190) | human gut metagenome | reverse complement strand
AAGGGAAGCCAGTGCAATGGTCACCATACCGGTGCCCACGTTGATGTCGCTGCTCTTCTGATACTGGGCCAGCAGGCCGCCGGAAAGGGCGGTCAGCGCGCCCGAGATGCACAGGCCCACTGTGATGGTGAAGGCCGGGTTGATGCTGGAGGCCCGCACCATGGCGGCGTTGTCGCCGGTGGCGCGGATGGAAAGGCCCAGCCGGGTGCCCAGGAAACCCACCATGGCGGCACAGGCGAGTACAATGACTGCCGCCGCGATGACCAGCTTATACCAGCCGCCCGTAAAGGCCAGCGCGGATTTTGCCAGCGAGAACACTGTATCGGTCTTGACCAGGGACATCGTGGACGAAAAGCCCATGACCGCCAGATTGATGGTGTATAGACCGGTGTTCACGATGATGCCTGCCATGATGCTCTCAACGCCCAGACGTGTCTGCAAAAAGGCGGTGACAAAGCCCGAACACACACCCGCCGCCATGGCCGCGAACAGGGCCAGGATGGGGTGGCCTGTCAGCGCCACCTGGCAGGCCATGGCACAGCCAAGGGTGAAGCAGCCATCGGTGGACAGGTCGGCAATGTTCAGGATCGAATAGCTCAGAAACAGCGCCAGCGCCACCAGACCGTAAATGCAGCCCAGCTCCAGCGCCGTCTGGATCACGTTGAGCGAAAAGATACTCGCCAGCATGGTTGATGTACTCCTTTTTAGAAATTCTCCTGCGTAGTCACTACCACAATTTCGGTGCAATAGGGCTTGAAGGCTTCCTTGACGGTGTCGAGGTCAAGGCCCAGTGCCTCACAGCTCTCGGTGTTGATGGTGACGATGCCGTTGTCGAAGGTCTGGTAGGGCAGGTCTGCGGGGGTCTTGCCGCCGCAGAGCAGCTCCACCACCATATCGGCGGTGGCCTCGCCCAGCTGGACGTAATCCACGCCGTAGCCCACAAAGGCACCATTCAGTGCAAAGCTGTCCGCGCCGGTGAAGTGCTGGATCCCTGCTTCCAGGAAGGTCTCATAGATGGACAGCTCGGCGGTCATCACGGTGTTGTCGGTGGGGGTGAACACTGCCTTGACACCGGCGGCCACAAGGGCCTCGGCAGCCATCTGCACCTCAGCGGTGGTGGTACCGTTCTTTTCAATGTACTTGATGCCCTTGCTGTCGCAGAACGCCTTGGCATCGGCGATGGCCTGGGTGGAGGCATCCTGGCTCAGGTCGTACAGCAGACCGATGGTGTCGATGTCGGGGTTGATGGCAGTGATGAGGTTCATAATGGCCTCGGTGTTCAGGGCATCGGAGGTGCCGGTGATGCCCTCCTCCCCGTCAAACCCGGCGGAAACAGGGTCGGTGACGGCAGAGTAGACCACAGGGATGTCGGTGTCCTCCACAGCGGCCAGCATGGTGGCGGCGGTGGGGGTGGCAACGGCCACGATGACATCTACCTGGTCGGCCACGAGGTCTGCACCGATCTGGTTCAGGTTGGACTGGTCAGCCTGGGCGTTGGCGTAGTAATCGGCATAGTCGAAGGTCACGCCCTTCTCCGCGCCCACCTCATCCAAACGGCTCTCAACAGAGGCCACGATCTGGTTCAGGGAAGCATGATCCACATAGTTGACGATGCCCACCTTAAAGGTCTGGCCTGCCTCAGAAGCGGCGGCAGCGGAACCGGCAGCGCTGGAAGCGGTGCTGGATGCTGCGGCAGAAGAGCCGGAGGAGCCGCAGCCGGTCAGGCCCAGTGCGGATACGACAGCGGCTGCGGCGGTAGCCTTCAGGAAGCTGCGGCGGGAGATCATGTTCATGGTTTTCATAGCGGTTGCTCCTTTCCCGGAGCGGGCGGCCCAAAAATAAATAAAACCCGCTCCACCTGCGGAACGGGTAAAATAAAAACGGCCCCGTCCCTGTGTGTTCATCCACAAGGACAGAGTCGAGAAATTCGAATCTGCGGTGCCACCTTGCTTGCCTTGCTCGCTTTCCTCTTGAAAGCCGCAAAGCCCCTCACGGAGAGCCAACACTCCCCTGCCCTGTAACGGAGGCTTCCGTCCCAAGCTACTAAAGGCACTGCCCTGTTCGCCCGGCCCTCGGCGGCCCACGAACTCTGCCCCGCTCTCTGCCCGTTTTCACCATTCGGGCTCACTGTAAGTGCGCTTGCAGGTTCTCTTCCGCCTCATCGGTTTGTTGATTGCATTATACGCTTTATTTTCATAAAGTCAAGAGGGAATTTTTCATTTTTTCGGCCGCAAAGATGAAATGCTTCTTGGATGTTCCGCAGCAGCCCTCCTGCCCGGATCTCCCCGGTGCGGCCCGGGCAGCTCTGCCGGGGCAAAAGAAGCCTTCTTCCTGCCATAGGTCATACTTTCTCTCCGCTCCGGGACGCATTTCCACTTTCAGTATTCCCGTTGCTGCGCACAAAGTTCGCAGTTTCTGCCACAGATTCCACACTATTTTTATTCTTTTCCCGAGTTTTGCTCTAAATTCTCTTCAAAGGGCTTGACAGAAAAATGTTTTTTGCGATAAACTAATTCTATGAAATATTTTCGTTGTATCCAACGATGTCAAACATGCAACTCGGAGAGGACACTACCACCATGTCGATGACCCTGAATCCCGTCAACGAAGCCGCTTTTCAGAAAGCTGTACAGTCTCTGGAGACCCTGAACCGGGCCGCCGTGTTCCACCCCACCGGCACCGGCAAAAGCTGTATTGCCTGGAAGGTGGTGGAGGCTCACCCCCAGACCACCTTTTTCTGGCTGGTGGCCGGTGCACAGCGTCTGGCCCTGCGGCAGGCAGAGCTGACACGCTACAACGGCGGCACCCTGCCCGGCAATGTCCGCTTCTGTGATTGCGAAAAACTGGCCGCCGCCACCCCGGAGCAGTGGGTGCGGCTGGGGGAGCAGAAACCCGGCTGCATCGTGCTGGACTGCTACCATGAGTTGAGCGCCGTGTGCTGGGCACAGTCGGTACAGAAGCTGCTGCGGATGTGCCCCCAGGCAAAGGTGCTGGGACTGGGTGTGCCCAACGGTGCCCCCGTCTGCGCCGCCGCGCAGGAGCTGTTTGCCGACTGCATCGTCTCCCACATGACTGTGGCCGAGGCCATGGCCGCCGGGACCATGCCGGTGCCCTCGGCCTATGCAGCCCTGCTCTGGCCTCAGGAGGAGGAGCTGGCCACCCTGCGCGCCCGGATCAAAAACCTGTGTATGCCCAAGGGCGACACCTCCCTGCGCGTTCAATATGAAGAGCTGAGCTGGTCTCTGCGTCAGGTGGAAAACCTGACCGTTCTGCTGCCCCGCCTGCTCAGCGATACCAGCGGCCATTATCTGGTCCTGTTTGAATCCGCCGCCTATCAGGAAAAGCTGGGCACGGAGCTGGAACAGCTGCTGCGCACTGTGGACCCTGCTGTCCGCTTTTACGCCGCAGATCACGCCTGCTTTGCGGATTCTGCCGCCGTGGAGACCTTCCTCTCCGATACAGCCCCCGGCCCCAAGGTCCTGCTCTGCGTCAACGCGCCGGGAGTCCAGCAGCCGCTGGAGGGGCTGGCAGGGGTCATTCTGGTGCGCCAGTCCAGCCTGATGTCCACCTTCAAGCAGATGCTCTGCCGCGCGCTGGTGGCTGCAGGCAGCCGCAGCGTGCCGGTGTTCGACCTTGTGGCACAGTTCGAGGGGCTGGGCAACGGCCGTACCCTGCAGCGTGACTGCACCGAGGCCATGACCAGAGCCGGCAGCAAAACGCCGGGCTTCCGGCAGGAGCGCCCCATGCAGCAGACCTACCGCCTGTACGGCAAGCTGCGCCGGGAGATGGAGGCCCGCTGGGAGGTGCTGTGTCAGGCTGCCGCCGATGCCGCCGCCAAAGAGGGCACCTTGGAGCTGCCCCGGAGCTATACCATCCACAGCGGCGTGCCCGTGGGCAAGTGGCTCGAGCTCCAGCGGCAGGTACAGGCCGGGCAGCGTCCGGGCCGCCTGACAGCCGAACAGGCCGCCAAGCTGGAAAAACTGGGCATCCGCTGGAACCACCGGCTGGAAGCTGCCTGGGAAAAAGGCTTTGTCTCCGCGCAGAAATACCGCACCGAGCACGGCGACCTGCTGGTGCCGGTGCGCTACCGCGATAAAAATGATTTTGCACTGGGCGAATGGATCGTCTACAACCGCCAGCGCTATCTGGGCGGCAACCTGACCCAGAACCGCATCGAGCGGCTGGAAGCCATCGGCATGGTGTGGAGCACCTCCAACGACCTGTGGGAGCAGAACTATGCCGCCGCCACCCAGTATTATCTGGAACACGGCGATCTGGAAGTACCCATCAAGTACGAAACGCCCTCCGGCTTCGGTCTGGGGGTCTGGCTGGGGGCCCAGCGCGCCGCTCACAAGGCAGGCGAGCTGCCTCAGGAACAGGTGGAGCGGCTGGACGCTCTGGGCATGGACTGGACCAACCGCAACGACCGCAAGTGGATGTCCCTGTACGATGTTGCCGCCGCCTACTACCATGAGTACGGCAACCTGAACGTCCCCTCGGAGTATGTCACGCCGGACGGAGTACTGCTGGGCAAGTGGGTGGCGCGCCAGCGCTATGCCTACCTGAACCCGGACCGCTCCAGCGCCCGGGTCACCCCTGAGCGCAAGGCCCTGCTGGACAAGCTGGGCATGGTGTGGGAAAAGTACGACCCCTGGCAGGAGCGCTATGATCTGGCTCTGGCCTACAAGACAGAGCACGGCGATCTGGAGATCCCCTCTGTCTACAAGACTGAGGACGGCGTTTGGCTGGGCAGCTGGGTCAGCCGCCAGCGGCAGGCCCTGAACTCCGGCAGCAGTGCCCTGAGCAGTGAGCGCCGCAAGCTGCTGCGCACCCTGTTCAAGGGCGAGCGCCGCCCCAGTGATCCCGCCGCTGACCACGGCACCGTGCGCGAGGCCAACTGGGAGCGGAACTTCCGCAGTGCCGCCCGCTACGCCCGCAAGTACAAACATCTGCTGGTCCCCGCCAGCTATGTGGACAGCGACGGTGTCCGGCTGGGCGTGTGGATCTCCAACCTGCGTGCAGCCCGCAAGAACCGCCCGGATTCCTATCAGGTCACGCCCGCCCACATCAAAAAGCTGAACAGCATCGGCATGGTGTGGGATGCCCGGGATGCCAAGTGGGGAACTGCCTATCAGCAGGCCAAGGCCTACTACAAGGCCCACGGCAACCTCCACGCCGCCGCCAACTACAAATCCGACGAAACCGGCTTCTGCCTGGGCGACTGGCTCCGCCGGATGCGGGAGTGGGATACCACCCACGACCCCAAGCTCACCCCTGAGCGCCGCGCAATGCTGGATAAGATCGGGATGGAGTGGAGCGAATAAGAGAAAAGAGCCACCGGTTTTTGCCGGTGGCTTTTCTGATGCAGATTACAGCTGATCCAGCTCCTGCTGCAGCTGGGCCAGCGCATTGCGGATGGGCAGATGCTGGGGGCAGGCCGCCTCGCACTTGCCGCAGCGGACGCAGTGGCTGGCCTTTTCGGCATCGGGGAAGTGGGCTTCCCACTGGTGCTTGATGGCCTCGGGCTGGCCGAACATCCCCAGCTTGTTCCAGATGCTGAAGTTGTCCGGGATGTCCACCCCCATGGGGCAGGGCATACAGTACCGGCAGCCGGTGCAGCCGATCTTGATGCGGCTGTGCAGGAAGGCGGCGGTCTGCTCCACCGCGGCGGTCTCTGCAGCGGTCAGCGGCTCAAAGCGGGCAAAGGTGGCCAGATTATCCGTGAGCTGATCCTCGGCGCTCATGCCCGAGAGGATGACATGGACGTTCCGGTGGCTGCCCACCCAGCGCAGGGCCCAGGAGGCATCCGAGGCCTCGGGCCGCAGGGCCTTGAGGGGTGCTTCGGCCTCCGGGGGCAGGTTGGCCAGCGTGCCGCCCTTGATGGGCTCCATGATGATGAGGGGGATGTTCAGCTCCTCGGTCAGCTGATAGCCGCGGTCACCCGAGATCTCCTCGGCACGGTCATCGGTGTCCAGATAGTTATACTGCAGCTGGCAGAAATCCCAGGGCTGATCCCGCAGGATGTGCTCAAGGCCCGCCGCGTTGTCGTGGCAGGAGAAACCGAAGCTGCGGATGCGGCCCAGCTTTTTCTGCTCCCACAGCCAGTCCACGATGCCCATTTCCTTGGCCCGGTCGTATCGTGCGGCGTACAGGGAGTGCAGCAGGTAGAAGTCGATGTACTCCACGCCCAGCCGCCGGAGCTGCTCTTCAAAGATATGCTGGGCCTCCTCCAGGCTCCCGCACTGCCACAGCGGCATCTTGGTGGCCAGATAAAAGCTCTCCCGGGGCCACTTTGCAATGACCCTGCCCACAAAGGGCTCGCTCTGGCCGCCGTGGTAGGGGTAGGCGGTGTCAAAATAGTTCACGCCCGCGTCCCGCGCGGCGTTCAGCAGCGCTTCGGCCCGGGGCTCGTCAATGGCTCCCTCCGGTGTGGTGGGGAACCGCATACAGCCATAGCCCAGCAGGGAGGTGCGGATGCTCTCCCCTGCGCCGTTCTGCTTTTTCCATGCTCTGTATTCCATCTCTTTTGTGCAGCTGGCTGCCGTGTTCCAGCCGCTCCTCCTTTTGCCCCCAGTATACCGGAAAAATCCCGCTCTGACAAGAAAGATGTTCCGCTTCTTGTTCTGCCGCCGGAAATATGGTATACTTATAATCCAAATTTTATCATGTTATCAACTAAATCAGATAGCGCTAAGGAGTATCATGGAACCTTTCAACACCCCTTTGAAGATCAGGGAGATCTCCCTGCCCCACCGGGCAGTGTTCGGCCCCATGGCGGGCTTTACCGATGCCCCGGCCCGGCGGCTGATGGCCCAGCACGGAGCCGGTTTTACCGTCAGTGAGATGGTGTCCAGCCGGGCGCTGGTATACGGCGACCACAAAACCGTCAGCCTGCTCAAGGCCGAACCCAACGGTGCCCCCTACGGCGTGCAGATCTTTGGCGAAGTGCCCGAAATCATGGGGCAGGCCGCTGCCGCCGTGGAACAGTACGCGTTCGATTTTCTGGACATCAACATGGGCTGCCCGGCCCCCAAGATCGTCTCGGGCGGGGCGGGCAGCAAGCTGATGCTTGACCCCGACCGCTGCGGCCGTATTGTGGAGGAAGTGGTCAAAAACACCTCCCGCCCCGTCACCGTGAAGATGCGCAAGGGCTGGGACGCGGAGCACGTCACGGCCGTGGAATGCGCCAAAGCCTGCGAGCAGGCGGGCGCGGTGCTCATCGCCGTCCACGCCCGCACCCGGGAGCAGATGTACACCCCGGGCATCGACCCGGACATCATCGCCAAGGTCAAGGCGGCGGTGAAGGTGCCTGTGCTGGGCAACGGCGACATCCACACGGCAGAAGACGCCGTGGAGATGATGCAGCGCACCGGCTGCGACGGCGTCATGATCGCCCGTGCTGCGCTGGGCGACCCGTGGCTCTTCGAGCGGGTGAACGCCGCCATCGAGGGCCTGCCGACGCCCAAGGAGCCGAATCTGCAGGCCCGGATGAACGCCCTCCGCCGTCAGGTGGAAGAGATGGTGGAGCAGAAGGGCGAATACACCGCCATGCCTCAGGCCCGCGCCCAGACCATGCACTATATGAAGGGCCTCAAGGGCGCTGCCGCCCTCCGCCGCTACTGCTGCACCCTGTCCCGTCTGGAAGACCTGGACGAGCTTATTGCGGCGGTGTTCGAAGAGCAGCGCAAGGCCGGGCTGGACCCGGACGACGTGCGGGAAGTCCCCTTCCCGTGATCATTCGCTGCGGGTCAGCTCGTCGAGGTTCTGGGTGAAGCAGGGGAGGCAGTGCGCCATGAACCAGTCGGCCTCAGGGCAGTGCATCCCTTCCAGTGCCTCCCGCTGCTGACGAAGCGCGGCGTCAAATTCGTGGTTGCCGCTGCGCTGCTCCTCCATGCACTTGATGAGGGCCGAGAGCCGGTCAGCAGCTTTCAGGAGCCGCTTTTCCTCGGCGGTCAGCAGGCTGCCGGTGATGAAGGGGCTGACCTCCTCGGCCAGCTCCGGCGGCAGCAGACGGGTCATGGAATCCACACTCTCGGCCTCCAGCGCCTTATAGGCGTCCCGCAGGCCGGGGCTGCTGTACTTGACCGGCGTGGGCATATCGCCGGTGATGATCTCGGGTGCATCGTGATAGAGCGCCGCCACCGCCACCGTCTTGGGGCGGCAGGGCGTGCCGGTGTACCGCCGCGCGATGAGGCAGAGGGTATGGGCCAGCAGGGCAGTGTCGCAGGTGTGCTCACTGAGGGATTCCGGGCGGGTGGAGTGCATCAGACTCCACCGGGTGATGTACTTCATCCGCGCCAGAAGGGCGCTGAACGGGTATAGCTTCATGTCAGCCTCCTTGAAGTGTCTTTGAGAGGGTTATACCCGCCCGGCGGGCGAATGTCAAGCAAAACACAAAAATTCTTTTTTTCCACACAGCCGCGTGCTATACTGGAACGCGAGAACGATGCAGGCGATGGGCCTGTGCCGCCCCTCCGGGCGGGGAAAGAGGATAGACAATGGACGATTCAAAAAATCAGGCCGGAAATGCCCGGCTGCTCAATATGCCGGGGCGGCGGGACCAGATGCTCCGCACCATGCTGCTCTGTGCGCTGACGGCGGCGATATTCTTCCTGCCGTTCTATATCATCGACGGCGGATTTTTCCACTACGCGGGCGATTTCAACAGCCAGCAGATCAGCTTCTACCGCTATATGAACGGCTTCATCAAGGGGGCAGGCTACCCGGACGGCATGGCCGGCGCGGCCCGCAACACCTTCTCCTGGGCCACCGACCTGGGCAGCGGCGCGATGAACGCCTACTCATTCTACCTGTACGGTTCGCCCTTCTTCTGGCTGTCCCTCATCTTCCCCCAGAACTGGCTGCCCTACCTCATGGTGCCGCTGCTGGTGCTGAAATTTGCTGTGGCGGGCGGCGGCGCTTACCGCTACCTCTGCCGCTATGTCCGCCGCTCCGATCACGCGGTGCTGGGTGCCTGCCTGTATGCCTTCTCGGGTTTCAGCATCTACAATGTCTTCTTCAACCACTTTATCGACGTGGTGGCCCTCTTCCCGTGGATGCTCTGGGCGCTGGACGAAACGCTCTACGAGCAGGAAGAGCACTACGGCCTCTTCGCGTTCTGGGTGGGGGTCAACCTGCTCAACAACTACTTCTTTTTCATCGGCCAGGTCCTCTTCCTCGTCATCTACTTCATCTGCAAGCTGACGACGAAAGATTTCCCGATGAATGTCCGCCTCTTCGTCCGGCTGGCGTTTGAGAGCTTGCTGGGCGCGGCTCTGGGCTTCGTCCTGCTCTGGCCGGCGGTACTCAGCATTTTGCAGAACCCCCGCACCATCGACCTGTCGTCGGGCTGGGGCTTTCTGACCTACTCGAAGGTGCAGCAGTATCTGGCCATCCTGCTGAGCTGGATCTTACCGCCCGATTCGCCCTACATCACCTCCATCTGGTCGGAGGGCATCATCAAGTGGACGAGTATGTCGGCCTATCTGCCCCTGTGCAGTCTGGCCGGCGCGATGGCCTACTGGCGGGCCCGGAAGGGCGACAGCAAAAAGCGCATCGTCGCCACCTGCGCCATCTTTGCGCTGGTGCCGGTGCTCAACAGCGCCTTCTACGCCCTCAATTCCAGCTACTACGCCCGGTGGTACTATATGCCGGTGCTCATCCTCTGCGCCATGACGGCCAGTGCGCTGGAAAGCCCCGACATCTCTGCCGACGAGCTGGACGCCCCGGTCCGGGGCATCGGCTGGCTGATGATCGCGACGCTGGCGTTTGCCTTGGTGCCGGTGCAGGACAGTGATACCAAAGAATGGTCGCTGGGTGTGCTGCAGAATCCCGGCCAGTATGTCGCCGTCCTGAGCTTCGGCATCGGCGGTCTTATCCTGTACCACCTGCTCTGCCGCCGCTGGCGGGGGAGCAGGGCCTTTGCCCGTCGGATGACGGCAGTGGTGCTGGCCTTTGCCTGCGTGTTCAGCATGGTACACATCGGCATCGGCAAGTTCGGCCAGTGGCACACCGACAGCGACCTTGTGGAGCAGTACACCTCTGCCATCAAGCTCAAGGATGACCTGCCCGAGGGCGACTGGCGCGTGGATACCTACAAGACCCACGACAACCTCGGCCTCTGGCTCGACAAGAGCAGCCTGCAATACTTCGGCAGCACGGCCGCGCCCAGCATCCTCAGCTTCTACCCGGCACTGGGCGTCAAGCGGGATGTCCGCAGTGAGCCGGACATCTCCAACTACGCCCTGCGGGGTCTGCTGAGCGTCAAATACCTCATCACCACGCCCGAAAAGCAGGAAGATTTTCTCGCCGCTGCGGACGACGGATGGAGCTACTACGACACCAAAGACGGCTTCATGCTCTACGAGAACGAGAACTACGTTCCCATGGGCTTTACCTACGACTACTATATTACGGAGGAGTCCTACGAGACGACCGTTAAAAATACCCGCGCGAACCTCCTGATGCGGGCGCTGGTGCTCAGCGAAGAGGACGCCGAAACCTACGGCAAGTACCTCAAGAAGCTGCCCGACGCAAAGCTGGACGATCTGTGGTACGACACCTACGTCTCTGACTGCGCCGACCGCCGCGCCTCGGCCTGCAGCAGCTTCCAGATGACCAACTCCGGCTTCCATGCGGAGATCACGCTGAAAAAAGACGACCTCATCTTCTTCTCCGTACCGTACGACGATGGATTCACGGCCTACGTCAACGGCAAAGAGGCAGATATTGTCCGGGTGGACGAGGGGCTGATGGCCGTTCTGGCTCCGGCGGGGGAGAACACCATCGACTTCGTCTATCAGGCCGACGGTTATTCCCTGGCCAGTAAAGTCTCGCTGGCAACGCTGGCGGTATTCGTCCTATACGCCGGGTATTTTGTCTGGAAGAAAAAGAAACGCTGTTGAATCGCGGTTTGTCAATGCGCATTCTCCCATAAAATGCAGAGCGCTTTTTGTGGAAAGAGCGAATAGCCCTCCCGGCCAAAACGTGATAAAATGAACACGTTGTGCTGCCAGAGCAGCCGGAAAGGAAGCGCGAAAGCTATGGAACAAAGCTATTTGATGCCGGGACAGGAACGATGGGAATCATTCCGGGATGCAAATGGGGTGCCGAAAGTTCGCTATTCTTACTGCTCGCTGAAAGGGCGGCTGTTCCGCTGTGTGAGCTGCAGCCGGGAAGAGGCCGAGCGCCTGTGCGAGGACTGGCTGGTAGGCCAGGACCGCTGCTACCGTAACTGAAGAGCCGATTTGACAAGACTGCCGTGCAGAAAGACGATGCACGGCAGTCTTTTTGTGCGTCAGAAACGGACAGGTTGGAAAAATCAGTTGATTCTAACTTGAAAAGACGGTATAATAAACTATCGTGGGAAACAAGACTCTGCCAACAGCAGAGCGTGAAAAAACGGAAAAGGGGGAGAGCAGATGGACGCACGATTCGAGCGCTATGTTGAAAATCTCAGGACAGTCCGCACCCTCTCCCAGCCTAAATTCTCCCCGGATATGAAAGCGAAGGAGCTGCTGGAGACCATCCAGTCCAACGCCATCAAGTGCTTCGACTACATGAAGGAGAACAACGCTATCCTCAATGAGCTGGTATTCCAGCGTGCGCCTGCGGAGCTGACGAGTGCCGAAATTGCCAGCCTGCAGGAGTTTGCTGACAAGATGTTCAACTACGCCAGCAGCGAGGACTGCGGCATCGCCTACAAGGTCTACAGCCTCCTGCTGGAAAACGCCCGCCTTCGGGGCGACAAGCCTGCCATCGTCCGCTATCTGTATGGAAAAGCGGTTTCTCTCCACTACCTCAATGTTCGGGGCCGCGACTATGCCATCAACCCTTACGGGACGCAGGTGCGCGGCCTTTTTCAGGAGGGTGCAGGCTATATTGCGGAGTATGAGTCCTTCGATAAGACAACAAAAGGCTACATCATGCGCTGTCTGGGCAACAGCCGGATGTCCATGCCACGCAGTACGCCGGAAGAATGCACCGAATATATGAAGGTGTTCGACAAGGCGATGGGCATCATCACCGACCCTTACTACCACCAGCTCGACCCGGACCTTCCGTGGGGCAAATTCGAGTATGCGATGCATATGGACCGGGAGACGCTGCTGAGCTATCTGCGCCACCACAACGACCCGGTGGTCGCCGCCAAGGTGATGGAGTCGGCGGAAGCCATCTACCGCGACCGGGTGCTCTATAAGGGCGAGGAGGCACGGCTGCAGAACTGGCGTGTCAGCTATCTTTATAAGGCGGCCTGCTTCCATGCTGGACGGTGTACGGCCCGCGAGGTGGTGGAAGAGCTGTTGGACATCATCCACCACACCGACATCCAGGACTACAGCGATATTGGCATCAACAAGAACCTCACGGCGGTGTCTTATCTGGTGGCTTACGAGGTCAAGATGCCGCCTGCCGACCGGAGGGAGATGGCATGCCGCACCGAAGAAGTGATGGACCGCAGTTTGCGGTATCTGAACAATGTACCCCAGAATCAGTACTCCCGTGTGGTCAGCCGTGCCGTGCGCGAGCTGGTGGAGATGCAGGCCGAGGCCGGAACAGCCCGCCGCAGCCTGCTGAATTATATTCTCGTGGCCCACAAGCCGACCTATGTCCACTCCATGATGGTGGCCGGACTGACCCGCATGTTCGTCAAGCAGATGCTCAAAAAGTCGCCCGAGCTGTTCGTGGGCGTCATGGGCTGCAAGACGGTGGAGGAAGTCCGCCGCAGCCGCATTGAAATATGTGAGCTGGCCTATGAGTGCGGCCTTTACCACGATGTAGGCAAGAGCTATGTGTTCATGTATATCGGCAACAACTACCGCCGCCTGCTGGACGAGGAATTTACCTGCATCCAGTGGCACACGGTGTTCGGCTACGAGCTGCTGTGCAATGTGGGCGGAAAGGACGACCTGGCCCCGGCGGCGCTCTACCACCATACCTTCTACGACGGACACGGCGGCTACCCGAAAAATTATCCGCCCTGCCCGGCGGACATCAAGCCCATCGTGGACGCTCTGACCGTGGCCGACTCACTGGACGCGGCCACCGATAATATCGGCCGCTGCTACACGATGGCAAAGCCGGTGGATACGCTGCTGGGCGAATTCCGCGCCCAGAGAGGCACCCGCTATGCGCCCGAGGTGGTGGCGCTGTTGGACGATGAGGAGTTCTCCCGCGATTTGAAGGAAACGCTGGATGAGACGCGCAAGAGCGTCTATCTCGAGGTCTACCACGTCAAGCGGTGAAAGGGGGGAGCTGAGGGTGAAAACACAGAAAACGCCCCTTTTTCAGGGCATTGGCGAGACGGCGCTGGCCGAGATGTTCACCTGCGGCGGTGCGCGCTGCAAGACCTACGCGAAGGGCGAAGTCCTTCTGCGGGCGGGCTGTATCACCCGCGATGTGGGCATCGTGCAGGCGGGCGGCGTCAACATCGAGAATATCGACCTCTGGGGCAACAGGAGCATCCTGAGCCATGTCCCGGCGGGGCAGGTGTTCGCAGAGACCTATGCCTTCTGCGGCGAGCCGATGATGGTGGACGTGGTGGCGGCGGAAGAGGCGGAAGTGCTCTTTTTGAACATGGATGTCCTCATCCACACACCTCACCCGGACAGCGAGTGGCAGCCGGTCCTCGTGCAGAACCTGCTCAACATCTCGCTGCACAAGAACCTGGCCCTCTCGGAGCGCATCTTCTGCACGGCCCCGAAGACCGTCCGGGGACGGCTGCTGCTGTATCTCTCCAATCAGGCCGCGAAGGCGGGCAGCAAAAGTTTCCGCATCCCCTTCGACCGTCAGGGCCTGGCCGATCACCTCAACCTCGACCGCAGCGCCCTCTCGAAAGAGCTGGGCAAAATGCGGGATGAGGGAATACTGGAAACAACAAAAAACGAATTTACCCTGCATGAGCTGCCGGAATGAGGAGAGCTTTTTCTCTTCACATTCCCCCTTTCCGCCGCATACATCGGTGGGAAGGGGGAATGCAATGTGAACGTCTATCTGTTTGCAGCGGTCATCCTGCTGCTGCCGGCGCTCTGTACGGCGCTGGGGGCGGCGGGGGTCTTCTTAGTGCGTCGGGCCGACGAGCCCCGCACCCGGCGGATGCTCTGCGGCATGGCGGCGGGCATCATGCTGGCCGCCAGCGTGTGGAGCCTGCTGCTGCCTGCCATCGAGCGGGCGGAGGCCGGGATACTGCCGGTCTGGATGGCCCCGGCGGCGGGGTTGGTGCTGGGTGCTGTGGGCCTGCTGCGGCTGGAAAAGGCTGCCGGACGGCTGATGCACACCGGGTCAAAAGAGCATGGCCGGATGGGCCGGGTGGTGCTGGCCGTGACTCTCCACAATCTGCCCGAGGGCATGGTGGTGGGACTTGCGGCGGCGCTGGCCCTGCAGGGTGAGCCGGAGGCCGTCAGCGGGGCGCTGGCCCTTGCGCTGGGCATCGGCTTGCAGAATATCCCGGAAGGCGCGGCGGTGAGCCTGCCGCTGGTGCAGGCCGGGCAGGGGAGACGGAAAGCCTTCTGCGCCGGTGCTGCGTCGGGCCTCGTGGAGCCGCTGGGGGCGCTGCTGGCGCTGGCCCTCGCGGGCTGGGTGAGCGCGGCTCTGCCGTGGCTCATGAGCGCCGCCGCCGGGTGCATGGTCTGCGTGACGGCTCAGGAGATGATACCGGAAGCCGTGGAGCAGGACGAACCGGCGGGCGTCATCAGCGTGGTGCTGGGGTTCGCCCTCATGATGGCGCTGGATATTGCGCTGTAGCAAAAAAGCCGATGCAGCTGCATCGGCTTTTTTGCTGTCAGTTCTCTTTTGCGAGGTAGACTGTCGTGGAGGGAAATGCGAAATCCACGCCGTCGGCCTTCATCACGTCCATGATGTTGAGGTTCAGATCGTTCTGCATCCGCAAAAACACGCCGAGGTCGGCGGTGCGCAGATAGGCAGAGACCATCAGGTTGATGCTTGAGTCGCCGAAGCCGGTCATCCGGACAAAGGCGGTGTCCTCGTAGGTGTCGGGGCTGGCCTTAAGCATGGCGTCGAGGTCGGCCATCAGCTTTTCCAGCTGGGGTCGGGTGGTGTCGTAGGTAACGCCCAGCGTGAAGCGGTAGAGCCGCTTGTTGCGGAGGGTAGCGTTGTTGATGGTGGCACTGCTGACGGTGCTGTTGGTGAGGATGTAGATGGAGTTATCCACGGCCCGGACTTTCGTGGAGCGGAAGTTGATGTCCACCACTTCGCCCTCCACGTCGCCGACGGTGATCCAGTCACCGATGGAGAAGGGCTTGTCCAGCAGGATGACCACGCCGCTGAAGAAATTCTTGGCCATATCCTGTGCGGCCAGAGAGATCGTAAGGCCGATAAGACCGGCACTGGCCACGACGCTGCCCACGGGCAGGCCGCTCTCCTGTGCGATGGTCGCGCCGCAGAGCACCACGACGGCTACTTTGTAGACTTTATCCAGCAGGGTGAGCAGGGTGCGGTTGGTGCGGACTTCTTCGCTGGACGAGGCCAGCAGCAGAGCCGCGATGCCGGAAGCGTGGTAGAAGCCGGTGCCGATGAGGAAGACCAGCATCATCCGATAGGCTTTGAGCAGCAGGGCCGGAAGACCGGGGATGGCCCAGGGCAGGCTGCGCAGGGCCAGATACATGCCGGTGTACCACGCGATGCGGGCCGCCGGGCGGGCAAAGCTTTCCAGCAGGGGGTGCGTAAAGGCAAAGTGCCAGCTGCGCTTCAGCAGGCGGGGGAAGAGGTTTTTTTGCATCCAGCGGCTGACGACCCAGCCGATGAACAGCAGGGCCAGCGCACAGACGCACCGGGCTGCAAAGGCCAGCCAGCCTTCCAGCAGCAGTCCGGCGATGGAAAAGCCGAGATCGTTGATGGTGAAAAGCATAGAAACAGATACCTTCCTGACGAATAATAAAATCAGTATATCATATTACAGCCAGCGGTGCAAATCGGGAGAGGCTTGTTAAAAAAATGCATAAAAGGGCTTGACAAGACAAACCTGCCGCGTTATACTCTGCGAAGAAAGTTCGTTTCAGGGCGGGGTGCGATTCCCCACTGGCGGTACAGCCCGCGACCACTCCCAAAGAGTGCTGACCCGGTGAGACTCCGGGGCCAACGGTATAGTCCGGATGCAAGAAACGG
>OLOI01001922.1_pt1 | contig 16170 bp, 15 predicted proteins | sample 1672131 | NCBI WGS metagenome assembly OLOI01 (sample SAMEA3136651, study PRJEB25190) | human gut metagenome | reverse complement strand
ATATTAGCTCAGTTGGTAGAGCACTAGACTTTTAATCTAGGTGTCCCGGGTTCGAACCCCGGATGTCTCATTGTTTTTAAGACTCTGAAATTATTTCAGAGTCTTTTTTTTCGCTAATGATCTGCTGTACAGAAAAAACTTTTTAAAATTCGTGAAAAGTGACGATATTTATTCTTCGAGATATTTCCTATGGTATTTTAATGGCAAGCGTGCTATAATAGTCCACGGAGCGTTTGAGGAATAGAACGAATGTTCTTACTATATTTTGTGGTTAATTTGTTGTTTATGTTTGTAGACAACATGATATTGTTTCTTATAGATGAGAGGAAGGTCATTATGATTGTTATCAAAAGGGATGGACAGGAAGTCAATTATAACCGCAGTAAGATTATAGTTGCTATCGGGAAAGCCAATGAGGAGGTTCCGGAAGAAGAGAGAATCTCGAATCAGGAGATTGAAGAGATCGTTTCTTATGTGGAGACTAGAAAGAGAAAGAGAATTCTTGTTGAAGACATTCAGGATATCATCGAGCAGAAATTGATGGCCTTAGGGAAGTTTGATTTGGCGAAGCGATATATTGTGTATCGTTATACACGTGAGTTGGTGCGCCGCGCCAATACAACAGATGATTCGATTTTGAGCTTGATTAAGAACAGCAATAAAGAGGTTATGGAAGAGAATTCCAACAAGAATGCGACAGCAGCTTCCACTCAAAGAGATTTGATCGCAGGCGAAGTTTCCAAGGATCTCACGAAACGACTGCTTTTGCCTGAGAAGATTGCAAAGGCCCATGAAGAGGGAATTCTGCATTTCCATGATGCGGATTATTTTGTACAGCCGATTTTCAACTGCTGTCTGATCAATATTCAGGATATGTTGGACAATGGTACCGTTATGAACGGCAAGCTCATTGAGAGTCCTAAGAGTTTCCAGGTAGCCTGTACGGTGATGACTCAGATCATTTCAGCAGTAGCCAGCAGTCAGTATGGTGGACAGTCTGTTGATCTGAAGCACCTTGGCAAGTATCTGCGCAAGAGCCATGATAAGTATGAAAAGGCCTATAGAGCACATTTTGGCGATGAATTTGATGATGATACCATTGAGAAACTTGTCCAGGATCGTCTGAAGGATGAGCTGAAGTCCGGTGTTCAGACGATTCAGTATCAGATTAATACATTGATGACTACCAATGGTCAGTCACCTTTTGTTACACTCTTTCTGAATCTGGATGAGAATAACGAATACATTGAAGAGAATGCAATGATTGTTGAGGAAATCCTCAGACAGCGTCTTGAAGGTATTAAGAATGAGAAGGGTGTTTATGTAACACCTGCATTTCCAAAGTTGATTTATGTTCTGGATGAGAACAACTGCTTAAAGGGTGGCAAATATGATTACATTACGAAGCTGGCTGTGAAATGTTCTGCAAAGCGTATGTATCCGGATTATATTTCTGCGAAGAAGATGCGTGAGAATTATGAAGGCAATGTTTTCAGCTGTATGGGATGCCGAAGCTTCCTGTCACCTTGGAAGGATGAGAACGGCAACTATAAGTTTGAAGGTCGATTTAATCAGGGTGTTGTCAGCATTAATCTGCCGCAGATCGGTATTCTGGCGAAAGGGAATGAAGAAGTATTCTGGAAACTGATGGACGAACGTCTGCAGTTATGTTTTGAGGCGCTTATGTGCCGTCACAATGCGTTGAAGGGTACATTATCGGATGTCAGTCCTATTCACTGGCAGTACGGTGCGATTGCCCGTCTGAATAAGGGTGAGAAGATTGATCCGCTTCTGTATGGCGGTTATTCTACCATGTCTCTTGGCTATATCGGACTCTATGAAGTAACCAAGCTGATGAAGGGTGTCAGTCATACGGATCCTGTGGGCGAGGAGTTTGCACTTCGTGTCATGAATCATATGAAGGAAGCAGCAGACAGATGGCGTGATGAGACGAACATCGGTTTCAGTCTATATGGTACACCGGCAGAATCTCTTTGCTATCGTTTTGCAAGAATCGATCTTGAGAAGTTCGGTGAGATTAAAGATATCACTGATAAGGGATATTATACGAATTCTTATCATGTGGATGTCAGAGAGAAGATTGATGCATTCAGCAAGTTCTCATTTGAGAGCCAGTTCCAGAAGATTTCATCCGGCGGATCTATTTCTTATGTGGAGATTCCGAACATGAGACATAATCTTGAGGCATTAGAGGAAGTTGTCAAGTTTATCTATGACAATATTCAGTATGCAGAATTTAATACAAAGTCTGATTATTGTCATGTCTGTGGTTATGACGGCGAGATCAAGATCAACGATGATCTTGAGTGGGAATGTCCGCAGTGCGGCAATAAGGATCACTCTAAGATGAATGTTACAAGACGTACATGCGGTTATCTTGGCGAGAATTTCTGGAATGTGGGTAAGACGAAAGAGATTAATGCCAGAGTGATGCATTTGTAATTCAAACCAAAAACCAAAAAAAGACGATTTTTACAGCATTTAATAATGTAAAAATCGTCTTTTTAATTTCAAAAGCCAGGTACTTCTGCTTCAAAAAAAAAAGAAGATGTATGGTATAATAGTTTTATGTCGTGTGAGGACGAATTTCTTGACAACCAATGTTGTTGACAGCACTGGCAAAATAATTGCGCTAGAGATTTTAAGTAGCGCAATAGGATGTCAGAAAAAAGATGATGGAGGAGTAATAATGCGAGTAATAGTTTGCGTGGATGACAATGGAGGTATGCTGTTTAATCATCGCAGACAGAGCAGGGACAGAGTGCTTTGTGAGCGCGTGCTGCAGATGGCTGATGAGCGTGATTGTAGCGTGTATATGAATACGTATTCAGCTAAGATATTTCCGGAAGATAACAGAATTGCAGTGTCTGAGAATTATCTGGAGGAAGCAGGAGTACAGGATTTGTGTTTTGTCGAGAAAGAGCCGCTGGCGACTTATTTTGACAAAATAGATGAATGCATCGTTTTTAAATGGAATCGTGTTTATCCGGCAGATCAGCATCTGGATATTGACATTTCCAAAATGACTAAGGTTCAGGAAGAGGAGTTCGTGGGATTTTCTCATGAGAAGATAACGATGGAGGTTTATGAACGATGAGAAGCAATAAGCGGAACAATAAGTTAAGTTATTTTTTGACGCTGTTGTTGTGTCTGTGCATGCTGGTTGGCTGCGGATCCGGTGCAGCAACCCAGGTTATGCTGAAAGCAGAAGATTCAGAAACAGAATCTTATGTTGAGACGGTTCAGACGGAATCTGCGGAGAATGATCCTGGGGATGAAACAGAGATACAGGCTGCTGCACAAGTCCAGTCGGATGACTCAAAGCAAAAAGTGGTTCATACCGGTACCGCATCAGCATTTAATGCAGCAGATGTTCCGGCATATTCCGGGAAACCATATACAGCTGTCAACAATAATGAACCCTATTTTACATCGGATAATCTGACAACAGAAGCTTTTGAGAATTACAGTGAATTGGATGCGCTTGGACGCTGCGGGGTGGCTTATGCCAATGTCTGCCTTGAGACAATGCCTACAGAGAAGCGCGGCAGCATCAGCGAAGTGAAGCCCACAGGATGGCATTCAGTTAAATATGACAATGTGGACGGCAAGTCGCTGTACAATCGCTGTCATCTGATTGGCTATCAGCTGACTGCTGAGAATGCCAATCAGCAGAATCTTATTACCGGTACACGTTATCTGAATGTGGACGGGATGCTGCCTTTTGAGAATATGGTGGCCGATTACGTGAAAGAAACAGATAACCATGTGCTTTATAGAGTGACGCCTATATTTACGGGCGATAATCTTGTAGCGGATGGCGTACTGATGGAGGGATATTCTGTCGAAGATGAAGGCGACGGTATTTGCTTCTGCGTTTATGCGTACAATGTTCAGCCGGGAATTACAATAGACTATGCAACCGGTGACAGCTGGCTGTCTTCAGAAAAGGGAAATTCCGACAGCAGTTCCGGCGGCAATTCTGCAGTCAGCCAGTCAGCCGCAGACAAAAGCGGTACACAGCAGGCTGCGGTTCAGACAGAATCCGTTAAGGAGACAAGCGTACCGGTCAGCACAGGGACAGAGTACATATTGAATACGAATACCAAGAAGTTTCATTATCCGTCCTGTTCTAGTGTGAAGCAGATGAAAGCGTCCAATAAAAAGGAATACACAGGTTCCAGGGATGATCTGATCGCTCAGGGATATGATCCGTGCAAGAAATGCAATCCATAAATTAACGCAGAGGTATTATTCATAAATTTGCTGCTTGCGGTTCATGTTGTTTTCTCATATAATGATAAGGATGCATGTCTGTACAGCTGGCACAGAATGTGAATCGGGTCGGGGCGATGTGATCACGGCCGGAACAAATATATTTACTGAATAGAAGGTTGATGAATTTGAATTACGCAGATATTAAATACTGCGATGTGGCCAATGGCAAGGGCGTTCGTGTGTCGCTTTTTGTCAGCGGATGTACGCATCACTGCAAAGGATGTTTTAACGAGGAGACATGGAATTTTCATTACGGAAAGCCATTTACAGAAGAAACGGAGAAACAGGTACTGGATTATCTGGACAAATCTTATATTGCGGGTCTGAGTCTGCTTGGCGGGGAGCCCTTTGAGCATGTGAATCAGCAGGGACTGCTTCCACTCTTGAGAAAAGTAAAGGCAAGATTCCCGGAGAAGAATATCTGGTGTTATACAGGCTATGATTTTGAAAAGGATATTCTCGGAAGAATGGCAGAGCAGTGGGAAGAGACAAAAGAGATGCTGTCTTATATTGATGTGCTGGTGGACGGCGAGTTTAAAGAGGCACTCAAGAGCCCGAGCCTGCAGTTTAAGGGCTCATCGAACCAGAGAATTATAGAAGTACAGCCCTCATTGAAAGAGGGGCATATTGTCCTCTGGGAGCCGAAGGAATATGTTCATGTTGAGGTCAGAGAGAATTAGGAGGAGATGAAGATGAAACAGCAGGTGAATATAAAGAAACTGGATGACAGAGCAATCATTCCAACATACGGAACAGCGTTTTCAGCAGGTGCGGATTTGTATGCATGTATGGATCATGCAGTGACGATCGCACCGGGTGAGACCTATCTGGTACATACAGGCATCAGTGCAGCAATCCCTGAAGGTTATGCAGGGCTTATTTATGCGCGAAGCGGGCTGGCAACCAAGAAAGGTCTGGCACCAGCCAACAAGGTAGGGGTTATTGATGCGGATTACAGAGGCGAGATTATGGTTGCTCTGCATAATCATTCCAATCAGCCGGCAGAGATTGAGAACGGTGAACGTATTGCACAGATGGTGATAACACCGTTTTTGACAGCAGAATTTGTCGAGACAGCGGAACTGGATGAGACAGAGCGAGGTGCAGGCGGTTTTGGATCTACAGGCAGAATCTAATAGATATCCTTTAGAATCCGGACAATTTCACTGACCAGCGGATATCCGGATCCGGCATCGGCACAGATGGCGGATAACTGTTCAAAACTGCGCAGAGCCAGGTCCTCTATGCGCTGAAGATAGTCTTTTTCTCGGATATGGCAGCTCTTAATATTGGTCGGGAGATGGGCATCATCAAGAAGTGTGTCAATTTTTTCGGCCAGTATATCGGCTGCCCGTCGGTTTCCGTCGAAGGATGGATTGATGGCAGCCAGCATTTTTAAATAGTTATCAGCAGAGCAGGCGGAGGAAGAAACCGTCCAGGCTTTTCCGGAGAGATGTGTGGAATCACTGCCATAATACAGGAGCAGACGGGGTATCAGGAGTGCCTGCAAGGCAGACATCGATATCCGAAATTCACAGCATAATTGTTGTGAGAGGATATGAGAAAGGCCGAGGCCGGTATGAGAACAGGCCAGTCCGGATAAAATACATGCATTTTGCAAATGTTCCAAACAGGCGTCAGGCCTGTTTTTTTGATGCCCTCTTTCGGAGGAGGCGGACAAAAAAAGCGGAAGCCAGACGAGAAACAGCTGAATGGAACGGAAAGCCATAGCATCGGAAATATCATCTCCGCCGACGAATAAGAGAGAATCAAAAGCATCGGCCATAGCAGCCATGCAGGCACTGATCAGATGTTTGTGGCTTCGAAAAAAGGAAAAATGGCTGTCAGCAATCAATGTAAAATAGGAAAGCCGGCAGGACATATCTGTCAATCGGTTGCTGCAGCTGTCATAGTGTGGATAAAAAGGCAGAAGCGCCGCATGGCATCCGGCATCCGAAGTCATGATGATCAGGCGTGGGAGGGAAGAACTTGCGGATTGCTGATAACGGGTCATGAGCATTTTGGCAATATGGACAGCGGTGCTGTCACCGATGACAATGAGACAATCCGGTGCAGCAGGCAGTTCAGGAAAAAGCGAGTGCTGGCAGAGAAAGTCAGTGATCTGTGAATCATCGGGCGCAAGCTTTAGGCATTCATACTGAATAAAGGGGTATTTTTGCTGTATCCTTTTTATGACAGTCTGAACGGCAGATTCTGAAAATGCAGGACACTGCAGAAAGAGAAGATGGTCTTCATGTTCATAAAGTTTCAGTTGTTCAAGGGGATTTTGTCCATAATAAATTTCTGCAGGAAAAGAAAAGCAGCGGGCGGTTTCGATCATTGTCGAATGGCAGCGGCGGATGGAAAAAAGCTGAGGAATGGCTGAAGAAGGAAGAAGATGGCCATAGATATCCATATATTGCTGGATCATGGATACAGAAGCAGCCGGAGCATTTTCAATTATGGAAAAATCCGGAAGTGCATAGGATAAAAATGAAATCGGTGCATTGTCGGCGGCATAAAGCGCAAGATAATGATGTGTCGGCAGGGGGCGGGTGTCGGAAAAAGGGAAGTCAGTGGAAAAAGATGCACTTTTTGTGGATAAAAGACGAATTTTGTCGGCTGCCTGTTCATAATCATTCACCGATATCAGTACAAGAACCGGGCACAAAAAGGGCAGAAGAAGTGGGTGGGAAGCATTATCCGGTTCGATTTCAAGAATAATGAGGCGGGTGGCTTCAGGAATGACAATACCGGCCAGATCAGCCAGTGCCTGCGTAGATTGTCCGATAACAGAAGGATTAACTGTATTGTCCGAAAGGTTGGCAAGACTCGCAGTGAGGCGGACAATTTCTTCCGGGGATGCAAAATAACCGCCGGTGCGGCGCAGGGCATCTTTCAGCGGCGGCAGGATCACAGCATCGGCACAGATTATCTGCTCACCGTTCAAGCACATTCCGTTGTCAAAGGTTTTGGATAAAACAATCTGCCCTGCAGCAAGTGTCGGATCAGCACTATAGTGGATATAGCAGAAAGCAGGCTGTGGAAAGGAAAGGATACATTCTGCTGAAAAAGCAGAAAATACTTTGCGGATATTGGCGGAAAGTCCGGAAAGAATAAGGCCGCTGATGTCGGGACAGTGATTGCATTTTTCAAGCAGGTTGTCATCAGCAATTTCCAGCCATTGAATGCAGTTGTCAGGTGCACCGGCAGCAATTGCAGCATCACGGACCAGGGAGGCTGTTCGGGCCGATATCTGAAATGCACTGTCAGAAAAGAAAAAAATGAGCGGATTTCCTGTTTGAATGGCAATAGCAGCGGCAAAGAGGGTTTCAGTGACCGGATGTATGGATGATGGTATGCCAAGCAAAGTGCCGGAGGGCTGGCTTTGGGTGTGTGTGTCCGTGCAGGAAAGACGTTCTGAAAAGGGAGATTCTGTTTGAAGGCAGCAGGAACGGAGGTCACGAAGCAGGCGTGTGATTATGAGCATCCTGTCCTCAAAAATACCGTAGCCCGTCTCTTGGACGCTGTCACGGGCAAGGGATGCGCAGATGGGCTGAAGGGTATCCAGAACTTGCAGAAAAATCCGGCTTCGTTCGGCAACATTGGTCCAAAGCCATGCGGCACGTGCCTGTCTGGCATAGGTCAGTTGTTCATTCAAAATATCAGGATATAAAAAATCAGTCATAGTTATATTTCCTTTCAAAAGCAGAATTTGAAATAACGCGGAGTAAAATGCCATGTTTATAGTATATGCGTTCATGAAAAAGAGTATGCTGATAAAGAAAGGGCAGGTAGAAGTATTGAAAAAGTATTTTTACAATGGTATAATTAATGCTCGATAAGAATGAATGGATCCGCCCCTGGGCGGGCAGTGATGATGAGGTGACAAAGATGCTTGATATTAAATTAATCAGAGAGAATCCGGATAAGATCAAAGCCGGTTTGAAGGCAAAAGAGGTAGATTGTGACGAATTGATCGACCGTATTCTTGAGTTAGATGAACAGAGAAGAACACTCCTTCAGCAGACAGAAGCGCTGAAGGCTGAACAGAATAAAGTAAGCAAACAGATTCCTGCATTGAAGAAGGCTGGTGAAGATACAACAGCAATTTTCAAGGAAATGGGTGAGATCAAAGGCAAGATTTCCGCACTGGACGGACAGTTAAGAGATGTTGTGAACGAGTATCAGCAGGATTTATATTGTCTTCCGAATATGCCGGATGATGATCTTTTACCGGGCGGCAAGGAGAATAATGAACCGCTGCGTTATTTTGGCGAACCGAAGAAGTTTGACTTTGAGCCAAAGAACCATGTGGATCTCTGTACAAACCTTGGCCTGATTGATTATGAGCGCGGTGTTAAGCTGGCCGGCAACGGTTTCTGGATTTACAAAGGCATGGGCGCACGTCTTGAATGGGCATTACTGAACTACTTTATTGATACACATCTGGCTGATGGCTATGAGATGATCATGCCGCCATACATGCTTGAATATCAGTGTGGTCTGACAGCAGGTCAGTTCCCTAAGTTTGCAGATGAAGTTTATAAGATTGCTAATCCGACAGATGAAGGCAGAATTCATTACATGCTGCCTACAGCAGAAGCTGCGCTGGCATCTGTTTACAGAGATGAGATCCTGACAGAGGCTGATCTGCCGAAGAAATTCTTCTCTTACACACCATGTTTCAGAAGAGAAGCAGGTTCTTACAGAGCGGACGAAAGAGGTATGGTCAGAGGCCATCAGTTCAACAAGGTAGAGATGTTCCAGTACACACTGCCTGAGAAGTCAGATGAAGCGTTTGAAGAACTCGTAACAAAGGCTGAGAATCTTGTTAAAGGCCTTGGTTTCCACTTCAGAACTGTGAAACTGGCAGCAGGTGATTGTTCTGCATCTATGGCAAGAACATACGATATCGAGATTTCTATTCCATCTATGAATGGTTACAAAGAAGTTTCTTCTGTATCCAATGCAAGAGATTATCAGGCAAGACGAGGCAATATGCGTGTCAGAAGAGCAGATCGTTCTATCCAGTTCATGCACACATTGAATGGCTCCGGTCTTGCTACATCCCGTGTACTTCCTGCACTGGTTGAGCAGAATCAGCTGAAAGACGGTTCTATCGTTGTTCCTGAAGTTCTGAGAAAATATCTTGGCGGTATTGAAGTTATTTCCAAGTAGAAATCATTTGCAGGTGGTTATATGCATGATTATTTGAGAGCGGTAGGTTTTAGTAAGGTTCAACATAAAAGAGATTTGCAGCGGCTGCTTGATATGGTCATGGGAAGCCCTGACAGTGAATTTGCTTCAGATTGCGGCGGCACGGTCTATGCAGAGAAGTGTCGAGATTTTGTGTCCAATGCAGGCATCACGGTGCGTGGTGAAGTAGATGAGCATGGTATGTTCAGTTATGAATATTATTTTCCGCATTATACAGGTCATCAGATTTCGCTCACAGATGATGTCAGTGTTGAGAAGATTTCTGAAAGAGAAGAATATGATGGCATGTGTGATGTGGTGAATCTTGGGGTATCTCTTATTTTCCATATGAATCATCTGATGGATTATGCAGATATGAACCCGAAGAGTCGTCAGATTTCTTCTGTATCCGTAAGGTTGTCGGCATTGTCGATTTCCGGCAAGGTGATCTTGCCTGTTGTGAGAAATGATTCTGAGCGTTTGAAGCGGCTTCGGGAGAATGAATCACGCAATGGTATGATTGCAGCGGCCAGACAGGGCGATCAGGATGCACTGGAGAATCTCACATTAGAGGATATTGACATGTATACCTCTATTTCAAAGCGTATCAAGTCAGAGGATGTCTTGACGATTGTAGAGTCTTATTTTATGCCGTATGGTATTGCCTGTGATCAGTATTCGGTGATGGGGGATATTCTCAGTGTAGAAGAAGTTTACAATCAGCTGACAGGAGAGAAGCTGTATCAGATACAGATCGAATGCAATGATGTGTTGATCGATCTGTGTATGAATGCAGAAGATCTATTGGGTGAGCCTGCAGTGGGACGCCGTTTCCGCGGCAATATCTGGCTTCAGGGGCATCTGGACTATGTATAAACAGATGGAAGCAGTGTCTGTGAATCGGACCTGAATTCCGTGTAGGGACTCTCAGGTGAGTCCAAGAGTGTATAAAAAAGCTGGCGTACTGTTGTTATTCGCAGTACGTCAGCTTTTTCTTTTAAAAGATTCTAAAAGTCATCATCGTCGTCGTCATCATCAGCTTCAGCTTCAGGGTTCTCATCTTCCGAAGCAGGTGTAATAGATTCGCTGTATATTACTGCCAGGTGGGAAAGCAGAGCTAGTTCATCTTTGTCGTACGGTTTCTCAAGAGATGGGTCGACAAGATTCTTCAGAGACAACTTGTCCGGTTTTCGGTTCTTGACATATTCTTCAAAATCGCAATACATTTGTATACCTCCCTATCCTGAATCAGTATTATAATGCAATAATAGATGTATTATAGTTGATTATAATATTAAAAGACAAAATATACAATGGGTATCTTACACAAAAATTTCTGTTATGCAGATTTACTAATACTTTGCATTGCCTTTTTGAAGACAATACGGAAAGTAATGATGGATGCTGTAATGGAAATGGTGTCTGATACCGGTTCCGCAAGAAATACAGCAAACACTTTGTTGTCAAAGAAATGCGGCAGTATAAAAATCAGCGGAATCAGCAGAATAATCTTCCTGAGGCAGGCGATAAAAAGGGATGCCTTTGCTTTTCCAAGGGCTGTAAATGTCTGCTGGACAGACATCTGGATGCTGAACATGCAGAAAACGGCCATGTAAACCCGAAGTGTCCAACCAGCTGTCGCAATAATTTCTTCAGAATTGCTGAATATGCGGATGAAGGTTGTTGGCGACAGTTGGACAAACAGCCAGAAAACGGTCAGTGCTGTCATAGAAACAGCAAGCATGCATTTAAACGTCTGTCGGATTCTTTTGGCGTTGCCGGCACCGTAATTGTAGCTGATGATGGGCTGAGCCCCCTGACCAATGCCCTGCACGGGAATCCATACCATCTGCTGGATCGTGCTGGAAATGGTCATGCAACCAACGGCAATATCACCGCCATAATGCTGCAGTGAGGAATTAAAGGCAATATTCAAAAGTGCATCCGTAGCCTGCATAACAAAAGGACCGAGTCCGAGTCCGAGACATGGAATGACAATGCGCTTCTCAAGGTGCATATCGGATTTCTTCAATCTCAGCCGGGTCTTTTTGCCGGTGAGGAACCTCAGAATCCAGATGCAGGACAAACCCTGTGAAATGATTGTTGCAAGGGCGGCACCACGGACTCCCATATGCAGACCGTAGATAAAAATCGGATCCAGGATAATATTGGCACCTGCACCGATCAGGACGGAGGTCATGCTGAAACGTGTGAATCCCTGTGTCGTAATAAAAAGATTCAGGCCCAGAGCCAGCATGACAAAAATCGATCCGGAAACATAAATCTGCATATAAGGCAGCGCATAGACAATTGTCTGTTCACTGCAGCCGAAGAGCCACAGCAGCGGTTCACCAAAAATCCAGAAAAATACACTCAGGATAACGGCTTCAATAATCAGGACAACGAAACAGTTATTCAGGATCCTGTTGGCTTCGGTTGTCTTATTCTGCCCCATGCAGATGGCGGCTCTTGGGGCACCGCCCTGACCGATCAATGCTGAAAAAGCAGAAATAAGATAAATAATCGGAAAACACAGTCCGATGCCGGTCAGCGCAGAACTGCCGGTTCCGGGCATATGGCCGATATAAATTCTGTCTACGATGTTGTAGAGCAGATTGACCAGCTGGGCAATGACCGTGGGAACGGCCAGTTTAAAAAGGAGCTTTCCCACCGGTGCGGCGGCAAGCTCGTTGGAGACATTCGTCTGATTCAAAATGATCACAATCCTTTAATGTTTTCTAAGGAGTTACTTTTTGTTTAAAATAAAGTACTATATAAATTAGTATAGCGGGTGAATGGACAAAAGTAAAGCAACTTCATAAAATCAGATATTTCATTCTGTGGGTATCTCTGTTATACTGAGCTTGTAAATGATATGGAAGAAATTTAATTTCAGGAGGTTTTATTATGGCAATTATAGATTTAACAAAAGAAAATTTTCAGGCGGAGATTACAAAATCTGACAAGCCGGTACTGGTAGATTTCTGGGCTGTATGGTGCGGTCCGTGTCAGATGATGGCACCGATTCTTCATGAACTTGAAGCGGAAATGCCGGATGTTCAGATTGGCAAAGTCAATGTGGATGAGCAGATGGATCTGGCACGTCAGTTCCGTGTTGTCAGCATTCCGACACTGATTATTTTTAAAAACGGACAGGAAGTTCAGCGTATGGTTGGTGTGACATCCAAGGAAGAGCTGAAGGATGCGCTGAAATAAAAAGATAAAAAATTATAAAAAATTTTTGACAGATATATTGTGCACGCACAGAGAGTCCGGGAGGATGAGAGCCGGGCCGAACGCAGATAGGCAAATGGACCACTGAGGGCATAGTGAAAGGCAGCAGAGCTGTTCAAGTATTCTATGACGCGGGGCAGGCGTTAATTGCCGGAAGTATGTTAGTACTTCTTTAACAAGCGCGCAGGATTTTTCTATTTTTCTATCCTGTGAAGCAGGGTGGCACCGCGATATAAGTGAATTCCAATCGTCCCTGGCAATGTATTAATTTACATTGCCGGGGATTTTTTAGTTTCGGGATCCGGCGTGAGCCGGATATCGGATGTGAAGCGGCGGGACTGGATTTGATCTCTATGATCGCACCGACATCCCATGCGCCGTTGGATTCGGTATTTCAACACCGGCGCAGGCTGAAAAAATGGCAGCTGTATCGGATGGTGCTATTGTGGGCAGTGCCATTGTTCGTCTGTGTGAGAAGTACGGACGGGAGGCAGCAGGGCCGATCGGAGAGTATGTACGCAGCATGAAAGTGGCTGTGCTGCAAAAAGACTAAAGGCGGTCACAGAGTGCCGTCGGCCGACTCTAAGACAGCTTTCAATAAACAGTTTCAATAAACAGACAGCTTTCAATAGCAGGTCAAGACTTGACTTTTCAGGTTGTAAATAGTATGATATTTAAACAGGCGTCTAAGTGTGAAACACCGGGATGTACTGGTTCGTCCTCTTAGTTTAACGGATAAAACAAGCGCCTCCTAAGGTTGCGTTACAACGGCCACCTCAAAAAAAACTAAATAAGGGATTGCAGTTCGACTTTGATCGGGCTATAATCATATATCAGACACGTCCATATAGCTCAGCTGGATAGAGCACACGCCTCCTAAGCGTGGGGTCGGAGGTTCAAATCCTCTTATGGACGCCAGTGAACAACGCCGAAAGCCTTTGTTTTCAAGGGTTTTCGGCTTTTCTTATATAAAAAGCTACGAAAAAGCTCTTTCACTGTATGAGATAAAATTCTACTCCAAAATTTGATTTTTGACAACCCCTCCAGAATCGAACGGTTGTTATAAGACAAAATCGCCAGCTAATTTTTAGCAGAAAACGGGCTGTTCTTGCTAATGAAAATGCCCTTCCTGCTAATCAGCCCCAAAATCGTGCCAAAAATCCAGCTAATCAAAAAAGGCGGATGTTTTGAATACCATGCAGTTATAGCAGATAAAATTAAATATCGTTATGTACATAGAGCGTCTATTTGCCCCGCATTGGGGATGGATAGGCGCTCTTTTTTTATGCCCAAACCCATGGGCAAATACAAGAGATTGGAGGTGTTTTATTTGAGCAAGCCTGTTTATACCGCAGACAAGCCGAGCGACTGTCATTACTGCTACTTCTGGACGAATGGCAGAAAGGGCTGCCGTCTGGGTAGAAATAATTGCTACTACTTAATCTCTTTGCCGCCGAAACCCAAGTCGGAATGTGATGGCTGTCCCTATGGGCGAGATCACCCGTGCATTGGTTGGTGTACGAAGAAGGTTATGCGTGAAGTGGGGCTTCGTTGATATGGATGTGTATGAACAGGAATACCGCTTCTACTATTTTGCCCGATGTCCTTACGAAAAGACGGATACGACTTTCCGCAGCATTCCGCTGACAACAGAAAGTTTTCCGCAGAAAGAAGGTGGTGAAGCCGTGTGAGTTTTGATTATTTTTACGGTCAGCAATCCGATCTATTCACATTCTATCGAGTTCCGAAGGTGTTGTTCACGAACGAGAGGTTCTGGAATATTTCTGCCGATGCCAAGATGCTGTATGGCATTTTGCTTGACCGCATGAGCCTGTCTGCCAAGAATGGTTGGATAGATAAAAACGGTAGAGTGTATATCATTTTTACAATCGACGAAGCGAAGATGGCTCTGAACTGTGCTGAACAAAAGGCTATCAAGCTGCTCAGTGAACTTGAGAAGAAAGCAGGATTGATTGAACGTAAGCGCCAGGGTTTGGGAAAGCCCAACCTGATCTATGTGAAGAACTTTATCTCTGCTGTGGATTCACAACTCTTGAATTGTGAAAATCACAATTCTGGAACAATGGAAATCACAACTCAAGAACTTCCGAAATCACAATGTAATAATACTGATATTAAAAATACTGAATTTAGTGATACTGATTCTATCTTTCCTTCCGGAAATGGTGGAATGATGGACGAGAATGACCGGTATCAAGAATACTTTGATTATTTCTCGGATCAGCTCAGTATGGATTTGTTGAAGAAGGATTACCCTTACGATTCCGAAATGCTGGATAACATTCTGGAGTTGATCGTTGAAACAGTTTGCACGAAGCGACCGTTGATTCGCATTGGTGCAGAGGAGCGTCCGGCAGAAATTGTCCGCAGTCGGTTTATGAAACTGAATGCCGAACACATTCGATATGTTATGGACTGCTTCAAGGAGAACACCACAAAGATTAGAAATATCCGTCAGTATATGCTGACTACGATATACAATGCGCCGACGACAATAGACACCTACTACGATGCTCTTGTTCGGCACGATATGTCACACGGATATTTGGAAGGAGGATTTAAGAAATTGAAAATGAAGCGAGAGGAAGGAGAGTGACGATAAATGTCGAAAAAAGCAACCATCATTGCGGTGGTCAATCAGAAAGGAGGCACTGGAAAGACCACCACCACCGAGAATCTGGGCGTTGGCTTGGCTCTTGAAGGAAAAAAGGTGCTTCTGGTAGACACCGATCCCCAGGCTTCCCTGACGGTCAGTTTGGGCAATCCCTGCCCGGATGATCTGTCTCCGACACTTTCCGATCTGATGGGAAAGATTATGATGGAAAACCCTATTACTCCCGATGAAGGGATTCTTCATCATCCGGAGGGCGTTGATTTGGTGCCGTCCAACATCGAACTCTCAGGTATGGAGGTAGCACTGGTCAATGCCATGAGCCGGGAAACCATTCTCCGGCAATACCTGGATACAGTCAAACAGAATTATGATTACATTCTTCTTGACTGTATGCCGTCTTTGGGTATGCTGACCGTCAATGCGTTGGCAGCTGCCGACAATGTGCTGATACCGGTTCAGGCAGCATACCTTCCTGCAAAGGGTCTGGAACAGCTGCTTGGAACCATCAACAAGGTCAAGAGGCAAATCAACCCGAAACTGAGGATTGAAGGGATTCTTCTGACGATGGTGGACAGCCGCACCAACTACTCCAAAGACATCAGCAATCTGATTCGGGAGAGCTACGGCGGAAAGCTGAAGGTTTACAAGACCGACATTCCCCGCTCTGTCCGTGCAGAGGAAATCAGCGCAGAGGGAACCAGTATCTTCAAGCATGATCCCAAAGGCAAAGTTGCCGAAGCCTATAAAATTCTGACGAAGGAGGTGTTAAACAATGCAGAAAAAAGGCGCAAACATCAGCTTGA
>OLOI01001906.1_pt1 | contig 16294 bp, 11 predicted proteins | sample 1672131 | NCBI WGS metagenome assembly OLOI01 (sample SAMEA3136651, study PRJEB25190) | human gut metagenome | reverse complement strand
AACATACATTACACCTCACTCGTTAGTTAATATTTCATATACTCTACACTCTGTATAAACCTCATAGTATTTTTGCTCTTGGTATGTTTTTTTAGCATATAGACTTACATAAATATTATATCCTTTCTCAATTTCTCTGTCAAGTTTCTTCTTACAATATTTACACAAATATCCTATATAGTTTTGTTTATATATCCTTTGTCAATAAGTTTCACAACAATTTTTCCTTGCGATTGTTCCCATTTCGTCACTTTCTCAATCTTGCCGTGAATTTCACCTCGTTTTTATTACTTAACAGGAATGTCCTTGTTTTGTAGATTATTCATCAACTTTTTTTATAATTCTAAAGTAAAGTTGACAAGCAATCTACATTATGATATATTAATAATGACAATAAATGTTTAGACAGGAAGTGATATTTTATGGAATTATATAAGAGAATAAAAGCACGCAGAGAAGAACTCGGAATGTCACAAGAAGAACTTGCAACTAAGTTAGGGTATAAATCCCGTTCAACTATAAATAAAATTGAAATGGGCAAAAATGATATAACTCAATCAAAAATCATAGCTTTTGCCAATGCACTTCAAACAACTCCAAGCTACTTAATGGGACTGGACGAACACGAAACGGAAATATATACAGATGATAAATTTCCAAATCCGAATATAACAGAGGACTACACAACATTCCCCGTTATAGGTGACATAGCGAAAGGATATAATCATATCGCTATTGAATCATGGGACGGAGATAAAGTCGATATTCCTAATTCATATTTAAAAGGACATACTCCGAAAGATTTCTTTGTACTGTGCATTAAGGGTGACAGTATGTATCCTCAATATCAAGACGGCGATAAAGTATTAATCTTACGTCAAAGCACCGTTAATTATAGTGGTGATGTCGGAGCAGTGATATACAATGACGAAATATCAACATTAAAAAAAATCGAGTTTGTAGAAGATGAAGATTGGTTGAGGTTAGTTCCTGTCAATCCGAATGTTCCGCCAATATTAATTGCGGGTGAAGAATTAAAGCACTGCCGAATAATGGGTGTTCCTAAATTGTTGATTAGAGAAATGTAAGTTTAATTTGAAAGGTATGCCCGCCTAACTGCAAAAATATAGCTATTAAGGAAAAACTTTAATGACGTTGTTGACGCTATAACCGATTGACGTTGAACAATATCTAAATTACTTTGTCAGCTGAGATTATTCCTCTGACTATTAGGAGAAAACAATGCAAAATAAAACAAAACTATTTAAAACAGCAATATGTATTATAACCACGTTAATATTAATTTTCGGGACTATTCCCTGTGGTGCGGTTTTATCGGACGAATCAAATGCACCAACTTTCACAAATCTTGTTGTATTTATGAAATTTTCTGACGAGGACGAATTTATCAACAACACTTATGCCGACACAACTGTCCGCAACATTTTAGACAATACATATAATAAAAGTGTATATAATGTCGCTGACTATTTCAAAACAGTAAGCGGCGGGAAAATGAATATGCAAACGCTTTATCTTTTTGACAACAACAATTCGCTCACACTTTCAAAGCCACGCGGTTATTATGCCGAAAAAGATGACCAAAACCCTTACGGTTACGAGAGTGGAGAAGAAAATTCCAGAATGTATGAACTACAGACTGATTGGGCGAATACAATTTCAAACGCAATCACGAACGGAAACAAACCAAAAGATATAGAAGAAAATCAATACAATTTTGCCGACCTTGACCGAAACCGTGACGGAAAAATTGATTTAATTACTGTGATTTACAAAAATACAACGCAAAATATTTCGGTTGGTTGGAATTCACCTCTTTGGGACTATCACTCATATTCAAATATGATTTCAGTACAAGAAGGAGTTAATACTTATCAGAGCGGAGAATATTTACAGCTAACGTGCAACTACGAAAACGTAAACGGACTTGTGCTTTATCGCGGTGAGGATAATCTGCCTATTTTACCGACAGGTAAAATATGTCACGAAACCATGCACGCACTTGGCTTGAAAGACTTGTACCGCTCCAACCAAACAAGCGCGGTGTATTATTTGTCACTGATGGCAAAACATCTAACCCCTATCGGACAGTATATTTCCGTTAAAGAACGCGAATCGCTCGGTTGGCTTGACAATAATCAAATTAAAACCATTGATAAAAACGGTACATACACACTCTACCCTGCCTCAGCTCAAAATGAAGTTGTTGCATATAAACGAGATTTGCCGAACGGAAAAACTCTTTATTTGGAATATCGTCAATTCGATGACAATGGTAACAAATATGATACAAAAAACAAGAAACTCTATTCGTGCAATACCGGTGACTTGATAAAAGGTGTAACTCTTAAGAGTGGACTGATTTGCTATCTTGCTAACACAGGTGTACGTTTTCCCTCAAATATAAACACTACAGGCGCTAACTGGAATATGCAGGTCGTTTCTAACGGTCAATACTCAACTATGTCAGATTGTGCAGTCGGTGACGGCGAAGAACTTTATATTGGTAACGACATATTTGTTTATGTAACAAATATGTCAGCAGATAAATTAGAGTTTGAAATTAGCGGAATTGCAGAAACAACCCCTACTCCGACTTTGACTCCGAGTCCTATTCCGAGTCATACTCCTACTGCGACTCCACGTCCTACTCATACAACGAGTCCGACAGCTACTCCGACAATAACTCCGACCACGAGTCCGACAGCTACTCCACATCCGACCCCGACAATAACTCCGACAGCGAGTCCGACACTAAGTCCGACTTCTACCCCAAAACCAACACCACGTCCGACTGCGACTACAAATCCGACAATAACTCCTGCAACAAGCCCAACTGCTACAACGTGTCCTACAGCAAGTCCTACACATGATATTAACTGCAACATTGAAGGCAACAATATATCTGTTAAACTCACAAACAGCACTTCAGGCGGAATTATCTTAATTTCTGAATTTAATTCTGACGGCAGATTATTACGTTGTACTATCAATTCACCACAAGAAAATATAAGTGTTCCGCTGCTTTCTGCAACCAATACTGTAAAAGTTATGTGGTGGAATTCTCTAAACAATCTTGTTCCAATCACTGACTCAAAAACGGTAACGAAATAGTCCAATATATCGCCCCTACATCCACTGTTGACAATCAATACAATATTTGCTGCCGATAGAAGATGTAGTGGGTGGGACGTTTTGGACGTGTCAGGCGTGGTTACACTGTTTGTAGCAGTCGCTTCTCAACAATCTACATCTTCTTTTTATTGACAGCATTATTTTTATATTATATAATACCAACAGAACCGGAGGCATATACGGACTTTGACGGTGAAATATCACCGTCTGCCCGCGCCAAAGGTTCTTTTTTGCACACAAAAACGGAGCAAAAATGCTCCGTTTATCTTCTAAATGTATCTTTTATTTTTTTTACCAATCCCACACATCTGCCGTTACGCAGCTCGTCCATAAATTCGGCTTGTTTTTCCACATACCAAAGTTTTGACGAATCCATACACTTAACCGTCTTAACCGTATCCGCAATCATCACAAATGCAATTACGCACGTCATAATATGTAACGCCGGCAAACTCACGCTGTCAATCATATCAATCGTCACCGGTGCAATAAGCTTAATAAGTGCAACGGTAAATGTACCGAACGCAATTCCGCCTATAAGGCAAACACGTCCGTTTATATTACCGGGCCAACCTGTATAATCCCACCATCTTTTATGAAACAGCGTTTCCAAAAGCCACGATACAAAATATTCAAGCGAGCAGGTAACCACCATTCCCGCAAAAAACAGTATCAAAGGATTTTCAATCCATCCAAGCAATATCAAATCAAGCATTGCTCCCATGCCGTATATAGGGCAAAAGCAAGTGCTTAAAAAGCCGCTGTTTACAAATTTTCTTTGTTGTATGCTGTAATATACCGTTTCATAAGCCCAGCCAATAAAGCTAAATACCGCAAAGCACAAGAAATATTGGCAAAAACTCATCATTTACCCCCCCTTGTTTAAATCATTTGTATCTCCTTATACAATTCAGCATAGTCCCCCATAATCTTTGTATTTATCTTTCTGTACGCTTCTTTTTTAAATGTTTCATAAAGAGAACAATATTTATCCGCCAAACATACTATCCACCCTTCTCGGCAAGTCGGCGGAATTACAGTAAGCGGGAACATATGCTTTTTTATAATATCGCGTTCTGTATCGGTCAAATCAAAATCTCTGTCAGCATTTCTAAGAGCCGTCATAGGATGAGTAAAACCGTGTATTCTTCTCTCCTTTTCGCCGTCATGCCAATCATATAAGAAATAATCGTGCAGCAATGCTCCTCTTATAAGGTCACGCTTTTTGTACTTTATACCGAAAAACTCGGCAATTTTAATACTGTAATACGCAACCGCAATCGTATGCAAAAGGCACGAAGTGTCACCGTGCTGAGTAAACTTTTCCATACGTCTTAAATGCGATTTTTGTGACAAATTATGCAAACAATACAAAACTGAATTCATTTATTCTACCGCCTTTTTTAATTTACACATAGCCTTCTTTACCTATTATTATAATCACTGACATTTAATATGTCAATATATCTGCCGTCAAATTTATAAAATTTTAATATTACGCAAAAAAACAAGCGATTTTCATCGCTTGTTTTTCATCTTATTGAGCTATTATTATACGAATTCTGCCACCCAATGTCTGTGCCTTATCGTAATAAGCAGTAAGCTTATAATTTCCGTTTATAGCATCATCAAGTGTTATCTTCAGATATTTATTAACATCTGTCTTATGATATACAATCACCTTATCACTAAGCAAATATGTTTGATTATTGATTTTCGCCTCTGTACGTGTAAGCGAAGTTATATTGCTTGGATACGATGAAAGCTGACGCATACTTTCAATACCTGTCTGATTCATACTGAATCTGTGCGGACCTCTTACATTTGTTGAGAATGCAGTCGCATATGTGTTTTGCGTACCGTCTATATCAATAGTATATGTATGAGTAGTCGAATCAGCAGCAGTGATTACACCGTACTTATAAGCATCACCCGTTATATCTTTCAATATAAGCTCGTCAATCTCACCGGCTCTATTCTTTGAATAATACAATACGCTTGAAGATTTTATCGTAACACCGTCAAGACGCTGCGGATAAATTCTTGTGTACATTGCTAAGTCGTCGCTTGCAGTTCCGGCAGTGTCAAGAATCTTCACATCGTCTGCAAGGGTATAATCGCCAAATTTATTCTTTTCGGAATTAAACTTACCGCTTACGTTGTCATACCCCTTTGCTCTTGAAAGACTCGCTTTACCGTTTGTAAATGATACATTTACTACAGCACATTTAAGCGAACTGCAATCTGATGAAGTCGCATATTCATTTACTGTTCCGTCAGGTGTAACAACCTTTGCATAGTAACTTGAATATACCGTATTATCAGGGTTTGTGAAATCTTTTTTGCCTGTTTCCGTAACAAATCCTACTGTTGCGTGTGAAGATGTACTTTCACTTCCGCCGACAACTCCGGCTACTTCGCCGTTTCTGCCAAGAAGAAGTGTTACGGTATCACCGTACTTAAATGTTCCGCTTGATGAAAGTGCATTAAATGCGTCTACGCTTTCAACAGAATACTCTTTACCCGAAATTGTAACGCTTGTCGGCGAATCCTTTGTCGGTGACGCCTTTTCGTACACGCCTGTAACTTTATCCGTATAAGCAAGCACCATATTCAAATCTTTACAATAGTAAATAATATCGTTAAGCTGAATTTCTGACGCGTCAACTTTATTGCCGCTTCTCATTACTGTTGTCGAACCGTTTGTATCGAAGTTCGCGATCCAATTTGAATTTGTAACCTTGACCGGTCCTTCCATATTACCCTTTTCATAGCTTACGTAATCAACATTACTTCCGTCCATCTTGACATAAAGAATGTCGCCCATTGCCATTTCATTCTTTACAGCACCGTATGTACTCTTATTCTTATCTTTGTAACAAGTTGTGCCGTCTGTTATATCAATCTGTTCAAAACTGCCGTTTTTATAACATATAACAGCGTCTGAAAGAAGTGAATAGATTACATATTTATCAAAGCTGTCCGTACCTGTTTCGCTGTCTTTTGCAACAAGCATTGCATAGTCAACAGAACCGTTTGAATTTTTAAACAGCTTGAATGTATCGCCTTTTTCGGCTTGCATTGCGGCATTTTCGTATGTAAGTGCCTGTGACTTGTAATATGTAGTTGTGTTTGAATTAATGTTATACATATCGCCGTCAAGAATTATATCGGAACCGATTACGTTTGAAACGGTGTATTCTTCAACTCGCTGGTCACGCGGTGTAAATGACACAAAATCTTCATCGTTCTTTACGACAATATCGCCTTTTCTGCCGACATAATCGCTGTTGAAATTACCGTCAAATTCAAATGTTCCGGCTGTTGTATAGATTTTGTCAGTACCAAGTGAGCTGTCCTCGTTGTGTGACGCAATAATCGTAACACCCTCAATAACTTTACTGTCAAACACTGAAGTTATAAGTTTGCTTTGATTATCTTTGATTTTTGTGTCAAGTGTATTGTAAATAAGTCTTGCAACCTGACGTCTTGTAAGTGCCTCGCCTTGCTCGGCATTTACGTTTTTTGTAATTTCAAGACTGTTTGCAAGCCCCATTTGACCGTAAGGCCATGAATCGCCGAAATCCTGTGTTGTGTATCCAAGCACCTTTAATACCATTGTAAGTGCCTCTTCATATGATACCGTATTGTCAGGTCTGAATGTTGAATCAACATATCCCTCCGCAATTCCGGCTGATACAGCGGCCTTTATGTAAGGTGCTGACCAGTGAGTATATGTAACATCTTTAAAAGGTGATACTTTTAAACCTGTTGCTACTGTATCTTTGTAGCTTGATGACGCTACTGCAATTTTTGCAAATTCCGCTCTTGATACATTGTCATCAAGTCTTAAATTGCCGTCATCATCGCCGACCATTATATTAAGTTCCGACAAAAGCGACATAATATCTTCGTCATTGTTCCAGTCTGCCAATACAGGCAAAGTCGATAATGACATAGCCGCCGCCAAAACAAAAGAAATTATTTTCTTCATAACTTACTTCCTTTCCGTATATGTTATAAATCCGAGAAAATCTCAGTCCGAGAGAAAATCATTCGCATTGCTGAGTTATCAATCATAACGTAACGCATCTATCGGATTTAATTTGGCAGCTTTTTTAGCAGGCATATAGCCGAAGAACACACCTATCATTGCCGAAACCGTAAACGATACTACAATAGATGTCGAGGTCGGTAATATATCCATCCCCAAAAGTTTACCTGCCAGTATTGCCAAAAGCGAGCCTACAATAATACCGATTACACCGCCCAAACAACTAAGCATACCCGCCTCAATAACGAATTGAGAAAGTATATCTTTCTGCTTTGCACCAAGCGATTTTCTGATACCTATTTCCCTTGTACGTTCCGTAACCGACACAAGCATAATATTCATAATACCGATACCGGCAACAACAAGCGATATAGCCGCGATTGCGATAAGCATAAGTTCCATTTTATCAAGAATATCGGTTACACTGTCTGCCATAGACTTCATTGACGTTACAGTATAGTAATCACTGTCGCCTATATCTTTATCACAAAGTGCTTCTAAAAGCAAAACCGCCTCTTCTACCTTTTCCTGGTCAACCGCATAGACAACATAGCTGCTTACGGTTGATGTACGGTTTGTGTATGACGCCAAAGTGTACGGTATATACACACAGTTATCCGAAGAATTTTCTGTCGAGTCGTCCTGTTCTTCAAGTATTCCGACAACTTCATACGGCGTACCCGTTATTTGAATAGACTTACCGAGTGCGTCACCGCCGAAAACTTCTTTTGCTATATAAGTACCGATAACGCAGACTTTCTGCTTTCTCTCAACGTCAACATATGTAAGCTCACGTCCGTATGTAATATTATACTTTTTCATTCCGAGATAGTATTCGTTTACACCTGTTGCCTGTGTTGAAATTGTATCACTGCCGTTTTTTATAAATGCAGGCATTGAAACTGTCGGTGACTGACCTGCAATAATATCGGAATGTTCTTCCGCAAGCTGTTCCATTTCTTCAGGCTTTACTTCCTTTGTCGCGGAACGGTCTTGAATTGAAACATTGATTGATTCAATACCCATTTCTTCAAATGCGTCCGTTATTTCCGATGTCATTCCCGACATAAGACTTACAAGCGCAATAACCGCCGTAATACCGATTATAATACCGAGCATTGTAAGTATTGAACGCATTTTGTTGCCGACAATACTTGACATTGCCATTTGAAAACATTTCCAAATACTCATAATCAAGTCGCCCCCTTTGCTCTTTCATCTTCGGGAGCATCTTCGCCCGCACCGTGCTGGTTCATTACTGTTATGTCACCCTCTGCCGGGCCGTCATAAACGATACGTCCGTCTGTTATACGAATGATACGTTTTGCTTTCGCCGCTATCGAGTTATCGTGAGTGATAAGAATAATCGTATTACCCTCCGCATTAAGTTTCTGCAAAAACAGCATTACTTCACGACCTGTACGCGAGTCAAGCGCACCAGTAGGCTCATCGGCAAGGATTACCGACGGATCACCCGCCAAAGCTCTTGCTATTGACACTCTCTGTTGCTGACCGCCCGAAAGCTGTGCCGGATGGTTTTTCGCTTTTGATTTAAGTCCTACTCTGTCAAGTGAAGCAAGTGCTCTTTTCTCTTGTTCCGCATCGCTAAGTCCCGCATACAAAAGCGGAAGTTCAACATTTTCCAATACGGTTAATTTCGGCAATAGGTTATATTGCTGAAATATAAAACCAAGCATTTTATTTCTTACGTCAGACAATTCATCTTGACTGTAATTATTAATTTCTCTGCCGTTTAATCTGTAAACACCCTTTGTTGCCACGTCAAGGCAACCTATAATATTCATACAAGTAGATTTACCACTACCCGACTGACCTACTATCGCAACAAATTCGCCTTTGTTTATAGTAAGAGATATTCCGTCAAGTGCGTGAACTTCCGTATCACCCATATGATAAATCTTATAAACATCTTTCATTTCTACCAATGGAGGCATTTTACTTCACCTCCGCTTTATCTTCCGCCCGGCATTCCGCCACCGCCGCCGGACATACCTCCGCCGCCTGGCATTCCGCCGCCGGACATTCCGCCCATATTGCCATTAGGAACTACATACATATCTTGAGCATTTGGATCACCGAATGACGCATTCGCACTTGACGATTCTGTGTCAAGCGTTCTTACCTGGTCTTTTTCTGTTAAACCTGACTTGATTTCGATATAGTCTGTATCGTTAATTCCTGTTTCAACCTGAATTGCACGGTAACCGTCAGGTACATCTATATTAGTAGGTACACTTTCTTTAGTCACCGAAATTTCATCCGATTTATCACCGTTCGGTGTATCGACGCTTACAACCGGCATACCGCTTGACTGCGGCTTATCGTACTTATCATCGGCTTTCTTCTTATCGTCCGTTTTACCCGATTTATCTTTATTACCCTTTATAATATCCGTAACATCATTTTCGTGAGTTGTTCCGTCGTCCTTTACAAATACAATATTGCCTCTGTTTACACTGTTTACAGGTACTGCAATTACATTGTCAGCCTCTTCAACAACAATTTCGGCGTCAACATTCATACCCGGCAACAAATCGCCGTAATTTTCTATTTGAATTTCGATAGTGTATGTTGTTACACCGTTTTCGTTTACACCGTCTACAGGAACTTTTGTAACCACACCTTCAAATTCACCCTCTACCGCATCTGCCGTTACAGTAGCTTTTTGACCTGTCTTAATAAGTGCTATTTCCGTTTCATCAACATCAATAGAGATTTTAACGCTTGACAAATCATAAATTACACAAAGCGGATCTGTTGCATTTGAAGAATCTATCGTATCGCCTGCTTTTGAGTTTTTCTTAACGACTGTACCCTCAATCGGAGCTTCTACAACATAATCGTCAACTGCGTCCTGTGCTTTTTCAATACCAAGTTCGGCATCGTCAAGTGCAAGCTGTGCGTTCTTTATGCTTGAATCCTGTGAGAAAGTATCGTTTTGCAATACTTGCTTTTCAAGTGCCAAAACCGCATCATTATATGAAAGCTGTGCATTGCTCATTGTCGAGTTTTGATTATCATACTTAACATATCCGACTTTTTGACCGCTGTAAACAGAATCTCCTACCGCAATATTAAGATTTTCAAGTGTGCCTGATGCCGTTGATGTGATTGTTCCCTCGCTTACATATTCAAATTGTGCCGTATTTGCGCAAGCAACTCCGTTTATTTCCGCACTGCCGTAATCATTTGTTGTAAGTGCGCCCGGATTTGTGACTTCAACCGTTACATACACAACTTTAGCGTGTGCGTCTGTTGAAACGGCTGACGATGATTTTTCTTTAACAGTTCCGTAAATCGTATCGCCCGAACCTATAACAGATACTGTTGCGACTGCGCCTGTCTGAATACTTTCGGCATCAACTTCATTAAACGGTATTCTCAGTTTCATATAAGAATCGTCATACAATGTTGCAACCGCTGCGCCGGCATTGATATGGTCACCTTCTTTTACGGATAATTCTTTAACTTTACCTGCTGAATTTGACTGTATGTATTGATTGTTTTTAGTATCGTTAAGCGAATTTAATGCCTTTGTCACTGCATTTTGTGCAGACTTTGTACCGATATTGTTTGAAGAAACAGTCTGTGCCTTTTGCTTTACCGCGTCAACATATGCCTGTTGCGCTTTTGCAAGTGCATTTTTTGCCGTACTCAAAGAATTTTGAGCGTCGCTGTCCTCAAATTGATAAAGCTTATCACCTTTCTTAACAACGTCACCCTCTTTGAATGTATCACTTGTTATATCGCCCGACTTGATTGTCGTTACGTTATACGAATCATTCGGTTTGATAGATGATGAACCTGTGATTGTATTAGTGATTGTTCGGCGTTCAACCGGAGAATCGGTATACATAACTTTTACGGCACTGTTGTTTTTGGACTTTATAATAAGTCCCGAACATATGCCTGCAAGTATTGCTATTACAAGAATAATTATAAGCAATTTCTTGCCTATCTTAAACTTACCGATAAAGAACTTCTTGTTTTGCTTGTCATATCCAATGAATTTCTTTTTCGGTTTCTTTTCTTCTTCCTCACTGTCGTCATCATCATCTGAAAATCCAGATGTTTCTTCAAAAGTGAGTTCGTCTGCATTTGTATCTTCTGTGTTAGATACTTCTGCTTCGCTTTCCAAAAGCTTTTGCTCCTTTTCAGAAGTAAAATCTCCCATATTTCTTGCCTCCTGCACCTTTATATTTTTAACTTATCTGCTCTGCGACTTTAGTTAATTTATCACAAAACATTTTAAGGTCTGCTTCATCTACATCTCTGAAACATTCCTGTAAGTTTCTGATTATAACTTTCCTTTGATTATCATATGCTTTTCTGCCCTCGTCAGTAAGAACTATATAACTCTTACGCTTATCGGTTGTATCCGATATACTTTTAACCCAGTTTTTTTCTTCAAAGCCTTTATGCTTTGAGAAATAGCCGCCTTACTGACTTTTAAAATGTCACTCATCATAGTGACCGTCATCATTTTTCCGTCATTTGCGGACTGAGTAAGTAAATTCAACATCATATAATCGCCCCTTAACATTTCCTCAAAAGGATACTTTGAAAGAAACCACAGCTTTATCCTGCTTACGATTTCCCAACATTGAAGAAACATTTCTTCTTTCACCGTGTATCCCCCCACACACCGTAATATTAAATTTTGTTAATTTACTCAGCTATTTTATCACCACGATTATTCAAAGTCAATATTTACACTTTTGATACAATATGAATTTACACTTTATTCACATTTCATTTGAATATTATTAACTTTTAGTATATAATAACTATATCATAATTGTACGAGGTGATATTAAGTGAAAAAAACATATATTGATACGGCTATGGAACGTATCGCACCTGATTTAATACTTAAAGGAGGAAACGTTGTTGATGTTTTTTCGGGCAGAGTTATTAAAGCCGATGTTATTATAAAAGACGGTATTATCTGCGGTGTCGGTTCATACAGCGGTGAAAACGAACAAGACGTTTCCGGCAAATATATTATGCCGGGTTTTATTGATTCGCACGTTCATATTGAATCATCTATGACGCAGCCGTCCGAATATGCAAAGGCAGTTATGCCTCACGGTATTACAACCGTTATTGCCGATCCTCACGAAATAACAAACGTATGCGGTGAGGACGGTCTTGAATTTATGTTAAAGTCTGCGAAAAATATTCCGCTTGACGTAAATCTTATGTTGCCGTCATGTGTACCTGCAACGCCTTTTGAACATACAGGTGCTAATCTCGACGCAAAAACAACTCAAAAACTTGCACCTAAATTCTTCGGTATCGGTGAAATGATGAATTATCCCGGTATTGTTTCAGGTGATGATGAAACACTCGGTAAGCTGTGTCTTGACATCATTGACGGTCACGCACCTTTGCTTTCGGGTCATGAGCTTGACGCATATGCAAGTGTCGGTATAAAAACCGACCACGAATGCAGTGTCGTTGAAGAAATGACCGAAAAGATAAGCAAAGGTATGTATATTCTTCTTCGTGAGGGTACGCTTTCGCTTGACGTTGCAAAACTTATCAAGGGTGTAACCCCTTACACGTTAAGACGTTGTGCGTTTTGTACCGATGACAGATTTGTCGGCGAAATTATTCGTGACGGCAGTATTGACCACTGTATCAGAAAAGCCGTTTCACTCGGTCTTAACAATATTGACGCAATCATTATGGCAACGCTTAACGCTTGTGAAATCTACGGTATGAAGAATAAAGGGGCAATCGCTCCGTCATACGTTGCCGATATTGTCGTTGCCGATGATTTGAATTTAAGTTCAATATCACAAGTCTACAAAAACGGCAAACTTGTATGTGAAAACGGTAAAGCATTGTTTGAATGCGAAACAGTTGACAATTCAAAAGTTACAAATACTGTTCATCTGCCGAAAATATCAGCCGACTTCTTCAAGACTGATGTTAAAGACAAATTTGACGCTATCGAACTTATACCCGAAAGTATTATCACAAAAAAGGTTACTGTATCGTATTCCGACAGCCTTTCTAAAGTATGCGTTATCGAACGTCATCATAATTTAGGTACAAAGGGTATCGGATTTGTAACCAATTACGGAATTACAAACGGTGCTATCGCCACTTCTATCGGTCACGACAGCCATAATGTAATCGTTATCGGCGATAACGACAGCGATATGGCACTTGCCGTAAATACTCTTGCTACAAGCGGCGGTATTGCGGTTTGTTCAGAGGGTAAAGTTATCGCATCAATGACTCTTGATATTGCGGGACTTATGTCCTTAAAATCAGCCGATGAAGTTACAAGAGAACACGATAACCTTTACAGTGCCGCAAAAGTGCTTAATATAACAGATAAAATCGATCCGTTTTTGTCACTTGCATTTTTGCCGCTACCTGTAATCCCCGAAGTTCGTATTACCGATTCGGGACTTTTCGATGTTATTAATTTTAAATTTGTGGAATGATGTTTTATTTTGCGGAAGGGCGATCATTGGTCGCCCTTTTTCTGTTCCTCTACCCCCCCATCAGTCGACTATGTCGACAGCTCCCCTCTATGGGAGCCTTACTAATACCTCTCCTTGAGGAGAGGTAGCACGCAGTGTCGGAGTGATGGCTGTTATTCGGCGTCCTTTTTCACATTCCAACACGTTAAGGCAAGCCGATATGGCTTGCCTTATTTATTAATTTGTTGCACTTGTGTCGGTTGTGTTATCCGTTGTTTTTTGTCTGTGACTACCGCCGAAACCCGAATTTGACTTTGTTCCTATCTTCGTTATACTGCTTTCAATTTCGGCACTTCCGACTTCTTCACCGCTTGCGTAAACCGTATACATTTCACCTGTTTTAAGTTTATCCGATGAGTACACAATCTTACTTCCGCCTTTAACGGCTGTATACTCAGCGATTGTCTTACCGTTTGAATCAGTTATCTTAATTTCATCACCCGCGGAAATCTGTGAAGTTGTGTATGCCAAAATTACGTTTTGAGCAGAGTAACTGTTCGGACTTTCGTCCATACCGCTGCCGCTTACACCTATAATTGTACCGCCGTTTACTATAAACGCACCGTCTGTATCAAAAGCACTTTCTGCACCCGTTGCCTGTGCGTCAACCGTAACAGTACCGCCATTGATGAACAATGAACCGTTTGAATCAATACCATCTGCGTCGGCAACTATTTTAATATTACCGTCGTTGATTTGGATATGATGTTCACTGTCCTGTTCATTACCCTCGGCTTGTTGCATATTCGGCGGTGTCATTTGTCCGCCGTTTTGGTCGCTTGACATATCCGGCGGTGTCATTTGATTACCGCCCTGTCCGTTACTGTTTCGTCTGCCAATTTGACCTCTGCCGCCCTGCTGACCGCCTTGCATATTAGTACCGCCGCCGAAACCGCCGTTTTGATTTGCACCTGTACCGCCTGAATTAAATCCGTCATCACTTGCAGTTATGTCAATATTACCGCCGTTTATCGTCAAAATCTCCTTACTTTCAATACCCTCGGTTGATTTTGTTATCGTTATATCACCGTCATCAATCGTTACATCACCATGACCTGATATACCTTTTTTACTCTCCGACGATAAATTAAGTGTACCGCCCGTAATATTTATATCAGACGTACAATGAATAGCATGGTCTGTTGAATTAACTGTAACTTCACCGCCCGATATATCAAGCATCCAATCCGCTTTTATACCTTTGCTTGAAGTATCTTCACTGTCGTCACTTTCTTCTGTTTGCGTAAATTGATTATTATTCATTTGTTCACGCATTGATTGAATTTCATCATCTGTCATTTGTGACAAATCTTTCATTTCACCTCGACCGCCGAAGTCATTAGATGTACTTGCCTTAACCTCGCCTGTTGTCGTAACATTCACTTCACCGTCCGATATATCAAGTATTTCTTCTGCTTGAATTCCGTCACCCTCTGCAGTAACATTTACAGTACCTCCGCTTATCGCAAGTGTGTCATTTGCATGAATACCGTCATTTTTTGCATTTACGGTAATATTTCCGTTACCGATTTCAATGCTGTTACTGCTGAAAATACCGTGATTATAATTTCCGTTTACGCTAAGTGAGCCACTGCCCTTAATTTCAAGATTATCTCTTGATGTTATACAGCCTTTTTCATTTTCATCACCGCTTGTGTAATTTTCTCCGTCCGTCAAAGTATTTTCGGTATTGTCCGTCAAAGTGATATAAGCCTTGTCGGCATTCTTTACATATACAGCCGAGCCGTTTTTATTTGTAAGACTCATACCCGACAAACGAAGTTTAACTTTTTCTTCGGTGTCAATAACAATTTGACCGTCATCAAGTGTGCCTGTGACTTCAAAGTCACCGCCCTTTGAAATTGTTATAATGTTATCCGATACGCTTATACCGTCACCTGTAACTTCAACATTGTCAAGATCAACCGTTCCTGTGTTGTTTTTCCAAGACTCGTCCTCATCATCTTGCGGAGTGGTTATTGTAACTGTGTTGTTCTTTTCGTTCCACTCAACATCAAGTCCGAGCATATCGCTTATTGCACGAATCGGAACAAGTGTTCTTCCGTCCTCGATTATAGGTGAAACATCAAATGAATATGTTTCGTCATTCTTAGTCATATCACTGCTGCCGATAGTCATTTGTATAGTCTTTGACTTTTTCTTTGCGGTTATCGTCTGTGTGTCGCTGTCCCATTTAACCTTTGCACCGAATGTTTCAAATATGGTACGCATAGGAACCATTACTCTGCCATCTACGATTTCAGGCTGAACGTCAAAGCTGATATTTTCACCGTCATATGTAACCGTAATATCATTGCTTTTTGCCAAAACACATCCGCTGCCGATTGTTGCGGTAATTGCAACTACTGCTGCTATACTTATTATCTTTTTCTTTAATCCGATATTCATTTTTATTACCCCTTTCCTTTATGTTGATTTCATTATACATTTAGTTTCTTAAATAAACCTTAAAGGAAGAATTTTATTTATGAATATTTTGTTAATAAAAAAAATGACTACGAATATGTAGCCATCTCAAATTGCAGACAAAACCATAATGGTT
>OLOI01001902.1_pt1 | contig 16305 bp, 14 predicted proteins | sample 1672131 | NCBI WGS metagenome assembly OLOI01 (sample SAMEA3136651, study PRJEB25190) | human gut metagenome | reverse complement strand
TACACGACGTTTTAAACGCCGTTGTCTTTGCTATGACTAAGCTTAAAAATAAAAATGTATATAATATTTGCGGTGATAATTCTACAGTTTCTATATCTGCGGCAGCCGCCGTGCTCAATGGAATTTACGGTGACAAATGTATGTTTCTTTGGGATGAATACAAAGAAATTGACGGTTGTGCAATCAATTGCGACAAAATAAAGTCACAGGGCTTTGAATTTCAGATTAATCTTGAAACCGCACTTGAGCTTTGTGTTATGTCATATATGAAAAGTGAGCGCACTATGCGGCTTTCAAATTCACATCAAGGCAGGCTCACTGCTATTCAGAGCGTTCAACTGGCATCTCTGCTTGAAATTGACCGAATCTGTAAAAAGCACAATATAAAATATTTTCTCGGTGGCGGAACACTTCTCGGTGCAATCAGACACAAAGGATTTATTCCGTGGGATGATGACTCCGACCTTATGATGCTCCGTGAGGATTATGTCAAGTTCTGCAAAATTGCTCCCTCAGAGCTTCCGAACGGTATGAGCTTTCAGGACAGCAACACAGACAAGCACTGCTTTTATGAGTTTGCAAAGTGCAGAATTGATAACACTACCTTTGCAACAGGATTTGCAAAAACACATACCGGTATGCACAACGGACTTGCGATTGATATATTCTGTCACGATAAAACAGCAAATTCAAAGTTAGGACAAAAACTTCATATTGCAATGACCTTATTTACAAGAGCATTGGTTTTCAACAAATGGAACAACCGTAAAGCTGAAAACGGAAGTAAACTGCAAAGTGCAGTTACTGACTTCTGCAAAAAGCTCTTCCCCATTCGTTTCAGTATGTGGCTTGAGAAAAAGACATTAACATTTTTCAGGGGCAAAAAAAATGCAAAATACCTGTATGACGGTATGGGCAGAAATATTTATAACGGTGTGTTCCCAGCCAAACTGCTTGATGAAGTTATATATGCTGACTTTGAAGGATATAAACTGCCTGTACCAAAACGATATGACGAATACCTCACCTTCCTTTACGGTGACTATATGCAGCTTGCACCACTGTCTACACGTCTTGGCTGTCACATAATTGAACAGTGTGATATTGGGGAATACAATAATTTTGATATATTAGAGGATTGATTGTATGTGTACTTACGTAATTATAGCAGGAGTCAATGGGGTTGGAAAATCAAGTCTTCGGGGTGTTCTTGAAGGACAGGGTGCACTTTTGGGGCATATTATTGATGCTGATGCAATAGCAAAGAAAAATAATTTTGATAATATTAAGGCAGGCATTATGGCTGTTGACGAGATTAATTATTGCCTTGAAAATAATCTTTCTTTCACGCAGGAAACAACTCTGTCAGGACATAGAACAATCAAAACTATAAGGCAAGCACGCAAACAAGGCTATGATATTGTTATGTATTATGTCGGATTAAACAGCAAGGAAGAAAGCCTTCAAAGAATTGAAAATCGTGTCAGAAAAGGCGGTCACGATATTCCGACTGAAGATGTTATCAGACGTTTTGATAATAGACTTGATGCGCTGAAAAAAGCAGCTGCACTATGTGACAATGTGATTTTTTATGATAATGAAAATGGATTTATAAAGGTTGCAGAAATAAGAAACAACAAATTTTATTTTACAAATGGTTACAGACCCGATTGGATTTGTGAATTTGAAAAAGAGCTTTCAAAATTCTGAGGTGAAAACATGAACAAAAATGCAATAATTTTTGATATGGACGGTACAATGTGGGACACCACGGAAGCAATACTTCCTGTTTGGAATGAGGTCTTGCAAAAATATTCGGGTGAAACCTCAAAGCAAATCAGCAAATCTGAAATGGACAGCTATATGGGCAAAACGCTTGAGCAAATCGCAAGGCTTTCATTGCCTGAGCTTGACATCAAAAGAAGTCTTGAAATTCTCGGCGAATGCTGTAAAGCTGAATGTAAATCACTTGAGCAAAACGGCGCTGTTATATACCCTGAACTTATTGACACTCTGAAAACACTCAAGGAAAAATACACTCTCTTAATTGTCAGTAATTGTCAGGATGGTTACATTCAGGCTTTTCTGAACCACTATAATTTATGCGAAGTGTTTGATGATATTGAGTTTGCAGGCAGAACAGGCAAAACAAAGGGCGAGAACATAAAGTTAATTATGGAACGCAACAATGTAGACAAGGCTGTATATGTGGGAGATACACAAAGCGACTTTGACGCTGCAAAATTTGCTGGTACAGAGTTTATATTTGCCGAGTACGGTTTTGGCAATGCAGAATGCTATAAATATTCTATTAAAGAATTTTCGGATTTATTAAGTGTTACAGACAATATATTTAATAATTTATACGCAAATTGCAATAGCAAGTTGAAACAAAATTAACGTTTGTAGTAGAAACTCACGACGGCGCGGCTCAAGCTACCCTGTATATTCTGTCGAGTTCCTGTTCAAAGAGCTCCTCCGGTGTATGATATCCGAGTATCTTTCTAGGCAGGTTGTTGATTTTGTCAGCAAAGAAGAGGATATCATCAGCACTGTAATCATCTATACTCTTTCCTTTTGGAATGAATCTGCGAAGCATTTTGTTGTGACATTCATTTGTTCCTTTCTCATAGGAAGAATACGGATGGGTAAAGTACACGGAAATTCCCTTTGATTCAACCTGAGAAAGATTGGCAAACTCTGATCCGTTATCTCCGGTTATGCTCTTGAACACTTCTTTATATTTATCTCCGAATTGTTCAATCAATCCGGATAGAGCTTCATCTATAGCTTCAGCAGAATGATCTCTTATTTTCAGCCATATTGATTCACGATGCTTACGCTCAACTATCGTCATTATCTTAGATTCACCCTCGGCTTTTTTGCCGATAACGCTGTCAATCTCCCAATGACCAAATTCTTCACGAGTATCAACATCATCAGGTCGCTGTTCAATACTGTTGCCGAGATTTCGCTTATTTTCTCGGGTTCGTTTACCTTTGGTGTTGTGCTTTAGCTTTTCGGGTAAATCTATATTTCTGATATTAAGCAGCCCTAAATCAACATAGTTGTACAGCGTTTTTGTGCAAACCATTTGTTTGTCTGTATACAGCTTATTTGCTTTTGCGTAACCTACACAAGCATCAAGTGACCAGCCTTCTTCACGAAATTTCTTCTCAACATATTTAAGAAAATCTACCACTTCAAGACAATGGATATTTCTACGGCTGTTTTTGCGATGCTTGAGATAAACTTCTTTGCTTTTATCAGCTTTATATCTCGCAACTTTGCCGTTATACAAATAGACAGTACCTCGTTCAACTTCGTTTCTGATAGTGTTGTATGGTCTGCCAAGATGTTTAGCAATAGCATAAACTGTCCAGCCGTCTTTGAGTCGAACCTCAATTTCGTGTCGTTCTTCTGATGTGATGTGTTGATATTTCTTGTGTTCTGTGTTACAATTTGGATTGTCCATAGTGATGATCCTTTCGAATTGGTGTGTGGTAACTCAATTCTACTACAGAATCGTCACTGTGGACACTTTTATTTTATTGTTTCAACTTCATTTTACAATGTGCCTTTAATAATTTATATAAAAACAGGCGAGAAGCAATTTAACCCCTCGCCTGTTCTTTACTTTAATTTGTATTGAGCATATTTTTCTCTATCAAAATCTTTTACTTCAACATTATCAAAACTGATATTTGTTGTATGGGTATATGTTGTTACAATACCGTTTGAAGCATAGCACTCAAGGTCAAGCATTATGCCCGTTTCTCTGTCCATTATCAACTTAAAGGTTTCGGCGTTGCCGAATGCAGTCTGAAACTCAGAAGGTATATTACCTTTTATAATCTGACAATCTCTGCCTGAATATGTTATCCTATCACCTATCTCCCACAAATTAAAATCATACATCAAGTCATTCACAAGCTGTCTTGGATAAATGCTCAATCCTGCCGAAGAATTAATACCCGTAAAATCTTTGTCATAAACATAATATGCTCCGTAATTGGTCTGAAAATCCGAATTAAAATGGTCTGCATAATTTTCATCTGATTTTAGCTTTTCAATTATTATGCTCTTATTTTGTGTTTTGTTTATATTATCAAAATTGAATTTCTGACCGTACTGAACATATGTTTCATTATCATAATTATTACCGATTTCGTGCTCATAGGCTTTGCCGTCATTGAAATTCAGACTATACTCAATATTATCTATATCGCCGTTATTCATATTAGTTTCAATTTTTCCGCTGACCTCGTTATAAAAATCAACTGAATTCAGCATTTTATTGATATAGTCCTCTTTTGAAACAGGGTCAAGAGTTTTTAGTTCAAACTCAGGTTCAGTTTCAGGCTCTGTTGTCGGTTCTGATTTATCTGTAATCTCGTCTGTATTCATATTTTCAATTGGAAATGTAATTTTCCAGTTGCCATGATATGCGTCATTTGTTGTGTAGAAATCGCCTACAATTTCATAATTTGCAATTTCATTGACAAATCCTTCAAAACTGTAATCACTGTTCGGTTCAATCACGGTTTCATCATACCTTACATTTCCGTCATACCAGGTAACACTATACTCGGTATATAAATCGGTGAATTCATAAAGTCCGTGTGAGGTATATCCATCGAGCAAATCATCATCTGTATTGCTCAGCAACTCATCTCTTTTGTCGTGAAGATATATCCAGCAATGGTTATCATTCTCAGCATAATCTTCATACTTCATCTGAATGTGCAGGCAACCGTCAACATAGCCTATACCGCTGAAACTCATTTTTCCGAAATCGGTTGCATCCTTATAAGTATCCTGCTCCGCCAGCATTTCCATCGCAGCATCTGTAATATTTTCAAGCTGTACATACTGCTTTTGTGTTTTCGGAGATTTCTCAATCTTTGAAAAATCAATAGGCACAACATAGTCTTCATACTCATTTTTACCGTAAAGAAGAGACCTTACAGTAAATGTCAGCTTATCGCCGACAATGTTCTGCTCTCCCCACTGTGAAATAGTAATCAAAAATGTTGCTGTCCTGCTACTTTCATCATAATCAACTCTTTGACAATGCGCACTGCTGTCAAACGGTGTATTAATGGAATAGCTGTCAAACAAATCGAGTTTTTCGTCAACAACATTTGCCCCCGTATCACGCATAGAAACATAAATTTCTGCTGTATCATCGTGAATGTAGCACGCAAGCACGCTCATCTCAACCCCGTTGCTCTCGCAACTTTTTTGTACGGGAGTAAAAAACTGCGCCATTTGCGGTGAAATCTGATACATAACAGTGTACACAAAATCATTGGCTGCTGCAAATACCGGAGTAACCGTCAAAACTGCACATAAACATATTATTGCAGCCACAATCAGTAGTTTTCGATGTCTGTATATTACTCTCCTGTTTGATTTTTCAATCTTTTGTGTGCATTCAAGTGTGGTGTTTATAAGCGCTTCGCTCGGACGAATTTGATTATACAGATTACTGTAATTATCCCTAAACATAATCTTCCTCCTTCATAAAATCTTTTAGCATTGCACGGGCACGTGTAAGCTGCGTCCGCACGGTCGAACATTTTCTTCCAAGCACATTTGAAATCTGCTCAACCGACATATCTTCATAATAGAACAGATGAACAACCTCTCTGTACTTTGCAGGCAGTTTTTGCAGTTCATAATACAGATTAATATCATTTTCATCTTCAATAGCCAATGCTTCGTCAAGCTCCTGCGTTTTGCTGTACCACATAGACGACATAAGAGTTTTGGAGCAGTTGACTGTCACCTTTATCAGCCAAGCCTTGCGGTGCTCTTCATCATTGAATTTAGGATTTTTGCGCACATACCGCAAAAATACCTCCTGAAACACCTCGTCGGCATCATATTTATTTCCTACCCGTGCAAAAGCAAGCCGGTAAACCATTTGTGAATAGTGTCCGATGATGCTTTCAATGCTTTCGTCAGACAAAGTACCCTGAATGTTCATTGACACCTCCCCTTTCATCTATAACACCATTAAAATACCCAAAATGCTACAAAAAATTATAATTATTTTAATTATAGCGTTCAATAAGCTTATCATCAACTGATTACCACAAATTTCGATTATTGACATATGTTATAAGTTCAGTTAAAATTATTTTATAGGCAATTATACTTCAAAAGGACAATGATGATTAATGTACTATACTTATATAATCAGATGTACTGATGATTCGCTTTATACGGGAATTACGACAGATGTTAAAAGACGGTTTGAAGAACACCTTTCACAAAAAGAAAAATCTGCAAAATACACACGCACTCACAAGGCAATAAAAATTGAAGCTGTATGGCAAAGTAAAGACAGGATTTCTGCGTCACGCCTTGAATATCATATAAAAAGACTTACTAAAAATCAAAAAGAAAACCTGATAAAAAACAATGATTTTAGCGTGTTTAAAGATAAAATTAAAAGTGACGATTACAAAGTAAAATCTGTTAGTTAAATAATAAAACTTCGCCCCAAAATCCTTTATAATGGATTTCGGGGACTCTTTTTAATATCCTGTCCTTATCGTCATCTTATCGCCGTAAAAAACAATCTCGGAAATTTAAAGATAATATCGCCGTTTGCCTGAATAGGATATTCCTGCATAACTCTATTGAGAAATTCACTTTCAAAATCAGCTTTTTTAGCTTCATTGAGTTCCTCAAGATACGGTCTCAAGCCGGTACCTCTGTACCACTCCAAAATACTTTCATATGATTTCATTTTATGAAAATATGTTGTCTGCCACATATCAAAGTTGTGTGAAATATCAGCAAGCAAGTCATAATAATATTCGCTGAAATTCAGAACATATTTTTGTCTTGGATTTTTAAAACACTCAGCCCACTTCTTGCTTTTTGTGATTTCTGAAATAATTTTCTGAACAGGCTCGTTTTGGTTATATGGAATCTGAACTGCAAGCACACCATTATCGTTCAGTAACGACATAAGATTTTTAATCAATTCATAATGATTGGGTAACCATTGAATACAGGCATTTGAAAACACAACATCATATCTTTCTTGCCTGCAAAACAAATCATTTACATCGCAACAGATAAAATCAATGTCACTATGCTGCGATTTTGCTTTTGCAATCATTTCAGCAGAACTGTCAATACCAATAATTTTTGAATTTGGAAATCTTCTCTGCAACACCTCAGTACTGTTGCCGGGGCCACAACCAATGTCGATAATATTCTGCGGATTATCAAGGTTAATCCTGTTAGCAAGGTCTATTGACGGCTGTGTGCGCTCATTTTTAAATTTTAAATACTGATTGGAATTCCAGCTGAACATTTCATATCCTCCGTAAATTTTCATACTCGCTAAAAAGCATTGAGTAATAAAGTCTGTCAATGTATTTGCCTTCATAATAGAAATAGTCACGCAGAGTACCCTCATATGTAAAACCGCTTTTTTCGATTACTCTCTTTGACGGTGCGTTAATCTCTTTGGTTGAAATCTGAATTTTATGAAGTCCGATTATTTCAAAGCCGAATCCAATTACCGCCTTTACCGCTTCTGTCATAAGACCTTTATTTTGATATTCACTTGCGATACAATACTCAATTTCTGCAAAATGGTTGTTTGTATCAACAAGATAAAATGCAATCTGACCAATACATCTATTACTTTCGTTATCTACTATCGCCCAACGGTAGTAATCGTTGTTGTCGTAATTTTGTATGTACTTTTCCAGTAACTCGTTCACTTCATCAATGGTATTGTAGGTTGGCTTAGAATACATATGCTGAATTTCCGGCTTACTCACCCATAACTCAAGCATATCCTCAGCATCTGTAAAATCAAATTTTCTTAGGATAAGCCGTTTTGTGTTTATTGTTATTGTTCCGATATGATTCATATTTTTCCTCCATATTAAATTGCAAGCCGCTTGTCTTGACTAAGTTATAACATATATGTTATAATTTGTAAAACGAATATTTTTGATTATTACAATTCATTTTATTGATTATAAAATATAGGGTAGTTATGAACACTGAAAATTTACGTACATTTATTGCACTGTCAAAATATAAGAATTTTACAAAAACAGCAGAATTGCTTTTTGTTGCTCAATCAACCGTTACCAATAGAATTGCTGAGCTTGAAAAAGAAGTAGGCAAAAAGCTCTTTGAAAGAGAGAGAAAGAATGTTAAACTTACCGAAGAGGGTAAGCGTTTTCTTGACTATGCAGTAAGAATTACTGATCTTGAAAAAACTGCTATTGACGACATTAATACAAGAGATAAATACAGATTTAAGCTTAACATAGGCTCTACTAATACAATATATGACTGCCACCTTAAGGATAAGCTTAATCAATTTGTAAAGGACAATTCTGACATTGCTTTGAAAGTCGTGATTTCTCATTCAATGTCGCTCAATCAAATGGCTGTTGACGGTGTGGTTGATTTTGCCTTTACCTGCGTTCAGTACAATAAGGCTGATGTTGATTGCATTCCGTATTGCGATGATGAAATGATTCTTGTAACCGACAAAAGCAATACCAAATTTTCGGACGGAATAAAACTTAGTGAGTTGACTAAAATCAACTGTCTTTACTGCAACTTTACTTTGCAGGGCATCAGCAGATATATAAAGGATTTATTTCCGAAAAACTACCGATTTTCTTTTGAAATTGACCGAAGTGCAAATATCATCCCCTATCTTTATGATAGTGACGGTTACAGTTTTTTGCCGAAAAATTTAGTCACTCAGGATTTAAATAGCGGCAAATTAATTGAAATTCCGTTATTAGATTTTGAAATTCCATCCATCAAAAGTTTTATTGTGAGCAGCAATAAATCAAACAATCTCGATAAAAAATTCAAAGAGGATTTTTTAAAATTAATGATGAATTAAATATATAGTTACACAAAAAGACACGAGCCGAAACCCGTGTCTTTAAATTTATATATATTTTAAAATTTCATTGTAAGCGAAATTCTGTTTTTATCAGCGTCAACTGATAGTATCTTGACGTTCACAACATCTCCGACCTTTAAAACCTCGCTCGGATGCTTGATATATTTATCGCAAATCTGCGAAATATGCACGAGACCGTCTTGATGAACGCCGATATCAACAAATGCGCCAAAGTCAATTACATTGCGGACTGTTCCTTTAAGCTCCATTCCCTCTTTCAAGTCCTTGATGTCAAGAATATCACTTCTGAGCATCGGAGCAGGCATCTCATCACGAGGGTCACGTCCGGGTTTTGAAAGCTCCTTGACAATATCGTCAAGCGTAGGCAAACCTATGCCTAATTTTTCGGCAAGAGTTTTTGTGCCTGCTTTTTGAACACGAGCAGCTATATCGGGGAATTTACCTGTTTTTATTTCTTTATCAGAATATTCAACAAGCGTTAAAAGTTCTTTTGCGCTCTTGTAGCTTTCCGGATGAACACCCGTATTGTCAAGCGGATTTCGGCTTTCAGGCACACGCAAAAAGCCTGCGCACTGCTCAAACGCCTTTGGTCCGAGCTTTGGAACTTTTTTAAGCTCTGCTCGTGTTGTAAATGCTCCGTTTTCCTCACGATAGGCTACAATATTTTTGCAGACTGCACTTGTAAGTCCCGAAACTCTTGAAAGCAACGCAGGAGATGCCGTGTTTAAATCTGCGCCAACAGAGTTTACGCAGTCCTCAACAACGCCGTCAAGCGTTTCACCGAGTTTCTTCTGCGGCATATCGTGCTGATACTGTCCTACGCCGATAGCCTTTGGCTCAATCTTTACAAGCTCTGCAAGAGGATCCTGCAAACGGCGTGCTATTGAAACAGCACTGCGGAGCGTCAAATCAAGGTCGGGCAATTCGGTTGCAGCGAGCTTTGATGCAGAATAAACCGATGCGCCTGCCTCGCTGACTACCATATAATATACCTTATGGTCAGCCTCTTTGATTGCATCAGCTGCAAACATCTCGGTTTCTTTGCTTGCAGTACCGTTTCCTATTGAAATTATGTCAACATTGTGCTTTTTGATAAGCTGCAACAACTTTTGCTTTGACTCTGCAATCTTCTTTTCAGAGTGTGTAGGATACAAAACAGTGGTGTCAAGCACCTTGCCCGTATCATCAACAACGGCAGTCTTGCAGCCTGTGCGGTAACCGGGGTCAAGAGCCAAAACGACCTTGCCCTTTACAGGCGGCTGCATTAAAAGCTGCTTGAGGTTTACGGCAAACACCTTCATTGCATTTTCCGATGCATTTTCTGTGAGGTCATTTCTCACCTCACGCTCTATTGACGGAAAAATCAGCCGCTGATATGCGTCATCACAAGCCGCTTTAATAATATCTGTGCAGAGAGGGTTTGACTCCCTGATCATCATTCTGTAGATTGAGTTAAGCGGTTTTTCGCTGTCAAGCTCAACCGAAACTTTAAGAAAACCTTCCTTCTCACCTCTGTTAATCGCCAAAACTCTGTGACCAGCAATCTTCTTGACAGGCTCCTTAAAGTCATAATAGATTGTGTAGACGCTATCTTTATCAGCATCTGCGGCAACTGAAACAACCAAGCCAAGACTCTGTGCAAAGCTGCGCACACGGCGGCGAACCTCAGCATTATCAGACACCATCTCGGCAAGTATGTCCATTGCTCCCTGTATAGCTTCATCAACGCTGTTGACGCCCTTTTCCTCGTCAATGTATTTCTCCGCTTCCTCTTGAGGATTAAAGTAACGGTTTTGCGACAGAATTGCATCTGCAAGCGGTTCCAATCCCTTTTCTTTTGCAACAGACGCTCTTGTCTTTCGCTTTGGACGGAATGGACGGTAAATATCCTCAAGCTCGCTCATAGTCTGTGCGCCGTCAATAGCCTTTACAATTTCATCAGTGAGTTTTTCCTGAGCATCAATAAGCGACTTAATCTCTTCTCTGCGCTTATCAAGTCCACGCAGATACTCAAGCTTTTCGGCAAACTCACGAATAAGCTGGTCATCCATTGAGCCGTGCATTTCCTTGCGGTAACGTGCAATAAATGGTATTGTATTGCCCTCATCAAGCAAATTGATAATATTCTGAGCATATTCCTGCTTTATATTAAACTGTTCTGATAATGTTATTGAATAATCCATAAAATTCTGATTGCCTCCATAATGTATCTATTTAATAAATTATACCACAAATGGAAATATTTTTCACTAAAATATGGAAAAAATTTGATTGTATTTAGCGGTAGAACGAGCAAAATGGACTGTCGCTAAATCTTTCGATTTGCGACAGCCCATTTTTTCGACTGCATCTGTAAGCCGGGTTCTGTCGTGGACAGCCATCTATCTTGGCAGATTGTTGCCAAAACTGCTCAATGCCACCTCCAAAGGACACGCCGAGCAAGCGTATATGTCCTACCACGGTGTTGCTTCAAATAGGGTTTACACGGCAGACAGGTCTCCCTGCCTCCGGTGAGCTCTTACCTCACCTTTCCATCCTTACCGAACAAGTCGGCGGTAATTTTCTGTTGCACTATCCCTGGAGTCGCCTCCGGCGGCCGTTAGCCGTTATTATTGCTCTGTGAAGCCCGGACTTTCCTCGCACAATTCCTTTCGGAAATTGCTCGCGGCTGCCCAATGCACTCTCATATATATTATATGCCAAAAGTCGTTTTGTGTCAACTTAAAGGACTTTACTCTTGATATGCTTTGTCTTTGGTGTTATAATGTAAAAAGTAAATTTTAAAGGAGTATTACTATGGATATAAGAGAAGAATCACTAAAAAAGCACTATGACTGGAACGGTAAAATCGAAGTTGTTTCAAGAGTTCCTATTTCATCATCAGAGGACTTGTCGCTTGCATACACTCCCGGTGTTGCAGAGCCTTGCCTTGAAATTCAGAAGGACTATGATAAATCTTTTGAACTTACAAGAAGAAACAACCTTGTTGCTGTTGTAACTGACGGTACAGCAGTTCTTGGTCTGGGTGATATTGGTCCTGAAGCAGGTATGCCTGTTATGGAGGGCAAATGCGCTTTGTTTAAAGAGTTCGGCGATGTTGACGCTTTCCCGATTTGTGTAAGAAGCAAGGATGTTGACGAAATTGTTAATGCAATATACCTCATCAGCGGTTCATTCGGCGGAATTAATCTTGAAGATATTGCAGCTCCAAGATGCTTTGAGATTGAAAGAAAACTCAAGGAAAAGTGCGATATTCCGATATTCCACGACGACCAGCACGGTACAGCAGTAATCGTTGCAGCAGGTCTTATTAACGCTTTAAAGCTCGTTGGCAAAAAATTTGAGGATATAAGAGTGGTAATGAACGGTGCCGGTGCAGCAGGTATTGCGATTGCAAAGCACCTTTTAAACATGGGCGTTAAGGACATTACACTTTGCGACAGCAAAGGAATTATCTGCAAGGGTGATGAACGTCTTAACAAAGCAAAACAGGAAATGGCAGAAATTACAAATCTCTCTCACCTTACAGGCACACTTGCCGACGCTATGAAGGGTGCTGATGTATTCCTCGGTATTTCCGCACCGAATTGTGTAACCGAAGAGATGGTTAAGAGTATGGCTGAAAAACCAATACTTTTTGCTATGGCTAATCCAACCCCTGAAATTATGCCTGATGTTGCTAAAAAAGCAGGTGCTGCTGTTGTTGGAACAGGCAGAAGTGACTTTCCGAATCAGATTAACAATGTGCTTGCATTCCCCGGCATTTTCAGAGGCGCTCTTGACTGCCGTGCAAGCGATATTAATGAGGAGATGAAGGTTGCGGCTTCATTTGCTATTGCATCACTTGTAAGTGATGATGAACTCAATGCTGACTACATTCTTCCTGAAGCATTTGACAAGAGAATCGGCAAAACAGTTGCAGAAGCTGTTGTAAAGGCTGCAAGAGAAACAGGCGTGGCAAGAATTTAGCAGCCGGTGGGCTACTTTTACCCGAGCAAATAGTTTGATATTACTGAAAAAAACAGTTTTTTGAAATTAAAATAACAAATTCAGGCTGACTTTGATAATCAAGGTCAGCCTTTTGTTTGCTATTTTAGAATTATGATAAAATTAAAGAGATTTTTCCATATGAATATGCTCGCAATATTCATCGTAATATATGTCGCCCATTTTTTTGTAACCAAGCTTTTCATAAAAGCCGCTCGCACGCACCTGTGCGGAAAGAGCAACAACAGTTCCTCCTAAGTTTTTAACACGTACTTCAACTTCACGCACAAGCATCTCCCCCATATGCCTGCCTCGGTATTCTTTAAGCACGCAAAGTCTGCCAAGATAATATTTTTTAGTATTCCTATCATAAAAAAATCGAACGCAGGCTGCCGCCTTGCCGTCAGTATATAAAACCAAATGAAAGCTGTCATTGTCTATTTCGTCAAATTCATCTTTGAATTTTTGTTCTTCAATAAAAACAGAAGTACGGAGCATACGCTCGTCATAAGTCAAGCTGTCAAAACATTTAACTTCAATCATAATTCCTCCAAAGAAATTTAATCTTCCTTAATATTTTTGCGAATGTGCATTTTCTGAGAATGGTCAATTCCTTTTACCTTATAAATTATAAGATAGCCTGCAAGCAGAGCAAGAAATGTTGTCTGAGTATAAAAAAGCGTATAATTCTTTGAAAATGTATCTGAGTCAGAAAAATCCGATGACAATGCGCTGTTTTCAGGCGATACTGTGTATAAAGGCTCATACTTATCATCTTCAACAGTCAGTATTGATTGGTCGGGAGATGATGCGGAACAGACTGTCGAAACGGAAAAAATACAGATTACAACTGATAATATAACAACAAAAATTTTTTTCAATGTGTTTTGCATATCTTAAAATCCTTTTAAATTAATTTTCTTCTATATTCTATCATAAATACATCATAAAATACAACAGAAAATATTGAAAGACAGGCATACAAAAGTAAGCCTGTCTTTATTTTGAATATAATTCTAATTTAGAAATTAGTAATTTCTGTTTCTGTTAAAATTACCTCTGCGGTCATTGTTTCTTGGACGGCGAGGACGAGAATTTCTCTCTTCATCAAGATTATTCTCAGGTGTAAGACCGTCAACATCAATAAGAACCTGACGACGAGAAAGGTTAAGTCTGCCCTTGTCGTCGATTTCCATAACCTTAACTCGGATAATATCGCCGACATTAACAATATCGGTAACATTCTCTGTACGCTTGATGTCAAGCTGTGAAACGTGAACAAGACCTTCCTTGCCAGGTGCAATCTCAACAAAAGCACCAAAGTCCATAATTCTTGTTACCTTACCAAGGTACATTGCACCCGGCTCAGGGTCAACAGCGATTGTATTAATAATCTCAAGCGCACGCTTACACTTGTCAGTATCCAAACCTGATACGAATACATTACCAAATTCGCCGTCTTCTTCAATATCAACCTTAACTTCACATTCAGCCTGAATTTCCTTGATAACCTTACCGCTCTTGCCGATAACCTCGCTGATTTTATCAGCAGGAATTGTTGTTGTGAACATCTTAGGAGCATATGGAGAAAGTTCTTCTCTTGGCTCTGCAATAGCCTTGAGCATTACTTCATCAAGGATAAAGTTACGAGCCTTGTGTGTCTTTCCAAGAGCCTCTTTAACCATCTCAGGTGTAAGACCGCTGATTTTTAAATCCATCTGAATTGCAGTGATACCAGTATGAGTACCTGCAACCTTGAAGTCCATATCGCCAAAGAAGTCTTCAAGACCCTGAATATCAACCATTGTCATCCAGCGGTCGCCCTCTGTGATAAGACCACAGGAAATACCCGCAACCGGCTCTTTAATCGGAACACCTGCGTCCATAAGGGCAAGTGTTGAACCGCAAATTGAACCCTGTGATGTTGAACCGTTTGAAGAAAGAACTTCTGAAACAAGTCTTAATGCATATGGGAACTCCTCAACCGGAGGAATAACAGGAACAAGAGCACGTTCAGCAAGAGCACCGTGACCGATTTCTCTTCTGCCCGGACCACGGCTTGGTTTTGTTTCGCCGACAGAATAGCTCGGGAAGTTGTAGTGGTGGATATATCTCTTCTCAGTTTCTCCGTCAATACCGTCAAGAAGCTGCTTGTCCGAAACAGGACCAAGTGTTGCAACTGTGAGAACCTGAGTCTGTCCTCTTGTGAACATACCTGAACCGTGAACTCTCGGAAGAACGGAAACTTCACTTGCGAGCGGACGAATATCATCCATACCTCTTCCGTCAACACGCTTTTGCTCATCAAGCAACCAACGGCGAACAATAAATTTCTGTGTCTTATAAAGGCACTCGTCAATGAGAGCTTCGCTCTCAGGATAGATTTCAGCAAATTTTTCGTGAACTGCCTCATAAATCGGCTTAAGACGCTCGTCACGAACTGTCTTATCATCAGTATCAAGAGCAGCCTTGACATCCTCTTCGGCAAAGGCTTTGATAGCCTCAAACATATCGTGGTCAGGCTCAAGGCTTGCAAACTCAAACTTAGGCTTGCCGATTTCAGCCTTTATACCCTCGATAAACTCAATAATCTTCTGATGAGCCTCGTGACCAGCCATAATTGCATTATACATATCCTCATCAGATACCATATTTGCGCCTGCTTCAATCATAGCAATTCTTGTGCTTGTTGAAGCTACTGTTGTAGCCATATCTGAAACTTTACGCTGTTCTTCTGTCGGGTTGATAATAAACTCGCCGTTAATCATACCAACAGAACAACCTGAAATAGGTCCGTTCCAAGGTACATCTGAAATTGAGATTGCGATTGACGCACCAATCATTGCAACAATTTCAGGCTGACAATCAGGATCAACGCTCATAACAGTACAAACGATTGAAACATCATTTCTCATACTCTTATCAAAAAGAGGACGAATCGGACGGTCAATTACACGGCTTGTAAGAATTGCGTGCTCTGAAGGTCTGCCCTCTCTCTTAAGGTATGCACCGGGGATTTTGCCTACTGAGTACATTTTCTCCTCATAGTCAACAGAAAGCGGGAAGAAATCAACACCCTCTCTTGGCTTTGGAGATGCAGTAACTGCAACGTGAACTGTAGTGTCACCGTAGTGAACAAGGCAGGCACCGTTAGCAAGCTGAGTCATCTTACCTGTTTCAACCTTTAATGGTCTGCCGGCAAACTCAGTTTCAAATACTCTGTACTTATCAAAAGTCATAAGTCTGTTCATAATAAAATCCTTTCTAAATAAAATATCATAATTTATTTTAGACGGGATTATACGCCGATTTAGCAATAAAACCGTAAAACAAAAGGAAAACAACCAGTTATTTTATCGTTTTACCGCTAAAAAACAGCAAATAAAAAT
>OLOI01001880.1_pt1 | contig 16427 bp, 18 predicted proteins | sample 1672131 | NCBI WGS metagenome assembly OLOI01 (sample SAMEA3136651, study PRJEB25190) | human gut metagenome | reverse complement strand
CAAAAACGGCGCCGCCCCGATGTTTCGGGACGGCGCCGTTTTTTCTGATTCATTTTATAATGCAAGGACGTGCAAAAGCGTCCTGTTCTGTCTCATTTACGCTTTGCCGTTTGCACCAAACAGACGGATCTTTTCGATTACCTTTGCCTTTACATTTTCCCGTGCCGGGCCAATGTACTTTCTCAGGTCAAACAGTTCCGGCTGCTCTGCAAAGATTTCACGAATCTTATCGGTGTATGCGCAGCGCAGTTCGGTATCGATGTTGATCTTGTTGATACCCAGGGATACTGCCTTTTTAATGCTCTCGTCATCTACGCCGGATGCCCCGTGCAGTACGATCGGCATGTTCAGATCCTTTTTGATGGTATCCAGACGGTCAAAGTCCAGCTTCGGAACGCCCTTATACTTACCGTGTGCCGTACCGATTGCAATCGCTAAGGAATCCACGCCGGTCTCGTCCACAAATCTTCTTGCCTCTGCCGGATCGGTATACATTGCGTCCTTTTCGTCTACGCTGATGTTATCTTCCACACCGCCCAGACGGCCAAGCTCTGCCTCTACCGAAACACCGCAAGCGTGTGCAACATCGATCACGCGGCGGGTTACCTCAATATTGCCCTCCAGCGGCAGGTGCGATCCGTCGATCATGACCGAGGACCAGCCGTTGCGTACGCACTTCACAGCCGTTTCAAAGCTGCCGCCGTGATCTAAGTGGAAAGCCACCGGAACGCTAACGCTCTCTGCTGCGTAACGAACCAATTTTGAAAGATATTCAATCCCCGCATAGGACAGAGCACCCTCAGTGGTCTGTACAAACACCGGCGCTTTTTCTTCCTCTGCGGCTGCAACAACGGCCTGGAGCATTTCCATGTTTACGACATTAAATGCGCCGACTGCATAACCGTTTTTGTGTGCATGATCCAAAATTTCTTTTCCTGTTACTAACATTTTGCATTACCTCCATAGTATATATAAATTTCATTTTTTGCGAAATTATTCTGCGGCGAATCAGGGCTGCATCTGAAGATTTTTAACATGAATGTGCACCCAGCGCACCGTAATCGCCGTGTATTCTTCAATCTTTTGCTTGACGCGCTCCGCGATCTGTTCTCCCTGCTGGGACACGCGGCACGGAAAATACATCGAAACCTCAATATCCAGCATCAGCCTGCCGCCGGGCGTCATGGCGTTTTTGATTTTCAGAATTTTATGCACCTTGGGAAACCGCATCATCTCATAGGTGCAGATATCAGCGATAGCCTTGGGCGAAATCTTATATTCTCCAAGATAGCTGTATGCCGGGCGCATCACGGTTTTTTCCTCCACAATCGTCTGATCCTTCTTTTTAAACAGTTGGTTCATCGGATCAATAAAGTAGCCGGAAAACTGGCGCTTTAGCTCAAAAGTCGGCACCGGGATCACATGCTTGCCCTGCTTGTTTCGCATTTCTTCCGCGATGCGGCGCTCCTCCTGCGTGGTGACCTCCTCAATGGGAATCATCCGGCTGATTTCGCCAACCTCCAGCGCGCTTGCGATTTTGCGCACCATCTTTTCACTGGTGCCGATAATCAAAAGGGATTCCACATGGTGGCTGCGGATTGCATCGCGCACCTCACGCACATGCTCCGGATCCTGAAACACGGCGCGGCGCACGGATGCCACCTTAGTCGGCTCCCGTTTGGCGGAGCGCCCTGCAATGATGCGATTATCGGAAATCAGCAATCCGTCATCAATGATATAGTCAATCTGATTTTCCTTTGCGACCCACATACTGTGGTGGCTCTTTCCGGTTCCGGATTTTCCCACCAGCGCATATACCCTCATGATTTATCCCTCACTGTTTTTCTGATCGTTCTCCAGCAATTTATAGGAAAGCCGCATCAGACTGTCGCTCAAATGGACATTTTCCACCGCGATATCCTCGCCGGCTGCTGAAAGCTCGGTATAAGAAAAGTTTAAAAACGCACGGATTCCGCAATCAATCAGCTCCTGTGCGACCTGGTGCATCGCCTGCTTGGGAACCGCCAAAATCGCCATTGCCGGATGATGCTCCTTAATAAATGCGCGGATATCAGCATAATCCATGATGGTGTGTTTGGTCAACGTGGTGCCGATTTTTTTCGGATCGATATCAAAGATGCCGATCAGCCGAAACCCTCTTGACTCAAATTTTGTATTGATTGCAAAGGTGCGTCCCATATTCCCCGCACCGACCAAAACCGCAGTATAGCCGCGATCCAGTCCTAAAATCTTTGCAATCTCGCTCTGCAAAAGCTTTACATTGTAGCCGTAGCCCTGCTGACCGAAACCGCCGAAGCAGTTTAAATCCTGCCGAATCTGCGATGCCGTCACGTGCATCTTTTCACTCAGTTCTTTCGATGAAATCCTCTCCACGCCGGCGGCCAGCAAATCCGTTAAATAGCGGTAATACCGCGGCAATCGGTTTACCACCGACGCAGAAACCTTTTTCTCCATGTTACCTATTCGCTCCAATCGCCAAAAATCCCTGTTAAAATTATAACACAAGCCAAAACGTTTGTACAGGGATTTTTTGAAAAAATTTTACGATTTCCCGGCGGTATCCGCGGTGATTTTAAGTGGTTTCGCCGCAAGATCCTGCGTTTTTATGCTTTTGCCAAACCAGGTCTATCTTTTTACCAGTGCACGGGCAGCCTGCAAATCGGCGCACTCCCCGGCCGCAATCATCTGCGAAATCAGATTTCCGGTCGCCGTTGCCTCCACCGGCCCGGCCGTCACTTCCTTGCCGCAATACTGCGCCGTCAGCGTATTCAAATAGGTATCCCGGCAGCCGCCGCCGATAATATGAATCGCCAAAATCTCCTTGCCGGTGATCTTTTCGATCTCCTGCACCGCGTCACGGTAAGACATGGCAAGCGAATGATAAACCGTGTTGAGTACGGCGTCCAGCGGCATATCCGGTTTCTTCACATAATCCCGAATCGCCTGAATCATATTTTCCGGCGCCACAAACGCCGGGGCGTTGACGTCAATTTTCTCATGCTCCGGGCAGGCCATGGCAAGCTTCATCATCTCGTCATAGGTCTTTGATTTGTCAATGTTTTTACGAATATTTTGAAAAAGCCACATTCCCATATAGTTTTTCAAAAAACGGAACCGGTATTCAATGCCGCCCTCGTTGGCAAAATTGGCGTCCGCAGCCGACTGCGTTAAAATCGGCGTTTTCGTTTCCATACCGATCAGACTCCAGGTTCCGGAAGAGATATAAAGATCATTTTCACCCATGTTACAAGCCGCCACCGCACTGGCCGTATCGTGGCTGGGGCAAAAGACAACCTCTGCGTCAAAGCCTGCAAATTCCTTCATGGCATCACTAAAATGCCCGATCGAATCACCCGGCGTTTTCAGCGGCGGAAACAGCCGCTCCGGGTAGCCGAGACGCCCGATCAATTCCATATCCCAATCCTTGGTCTGCGTATTCACCAGTGCCCCCGTCGTTGCGTCCGTATATTCATTGGCCGCCACGCCCGTCAGACAGTAGGAAAGGTAGGCCGGCATCATCATAAAGTAGTGTGCCTTTTCAAGCTTTCCGCTTTTTTGATCACAGTATAGCTGGTAAATGGTGTTAAAATTCTGTTTTTGAACGCCGGTACGCTGATACAGCTCCTCTGCCGAGACGATTTCTTCTACCGCCGCAACCGCAGAGGCGGTACGGCCATCCCGATAAGAAATGCAAGGCATCAGCACCTCTTTGTTTTCATCCAAAAGAACATAATCCACGCCCCAGGTATCAATGGCGATTGTTTTCGGATATTTTTTGATTTCATGACACTTTCGGATTCCGTTCTTTACTTCTCCGACCAGATGGTCGATATCCCAAACCAGAACCCCGTCCTTTTTTTCAATATAATTTTCAAAACGGTAAATTTCTTCATAGCATATCGTTCCGTTCTCAATCCAGCCCAGCATGTGTCGGCCGCTGGACGCGCCAATGTCAATTGCCAAATAATAATTCATCTTTATTACCTTCCTTTATCCTGTGCTATCATTTACGGCACTACCACCAATCATACCATATGGATCCAAAATTGGCAATCATTTTTTCGCGATATTCTTGTCTTATTTTGCAAAGCGAAAATAAAAAATCAAAAAAATGCGAAAAAACACTTGACAAACCAAGAAACAGCGAGTATACTATATAAGTCGGCGATGATGCTGACAGCCACTCTCGTGGCCTAACATGCGAGCATGCTGGAATCGGCAGACAGGCACGTTTGAGGGGCGTGTGCTTATGGCGTGTGGGTTCAAGTCCCACTGCTCGCACCATTTATATTGCCTGATTGTGTAAGGGTAGCACAAATGACTCTGACTCATTTTGTTCGGGTTCGAATCCTGATCAGGCAGCCAAACGTCGGAATGGACTTCGCTCCATTCCGATTTTTTTATGCGAAAAAAGCACTTCGCGCGAAGTGCTTTTTCTTATGCGGTCTTTCGGCGTCAAAGCGTGCGGCCGCCATTTCTATGCCGCCTCTTTGATGACGGTTTCCTTGATGCAAACCGACAGTACAAGGCCAAACACCGTAATCGCCGGCAGCATCATTGCGCCCATCCACGAAAGGTGCGGCAGCTGCAATAAGCCAGAGAACAAAAACAGCGCACACACAAATCCCACAACGGACAAAACAGACAGCGAACCGCGGAGCAAATTAAACGGCAGGCTTGCCTTAACGACCCCGGCAAGGCTGATAAAACCTACGGAAAGATACATTAAAAGCACGCTTTGCGCATGGTCGATTTGCGCATATTTTTCGATCACAAGCAAAATCGCGCAGCATACAAACACGGCGATTCCGTTAGGTAGCGCAGCGCTGACCGCCGTCCGCAAAAAGCTCTTCCTGCACTTTTGGTCGTTTTTTTCAAATGACATGAAGAACGCCGGGAACGCCTCAATCACCGCATCAATCAGGGTAATCTGAATCGGGATAAACGGAAAATCCGTGTTAAAGCACAGGCAAAGTATGCACAAAAGTACGGAATAGATGGTCTTGATAAAAAACACGCCGGCCGACTTGGTGAGGTTATTGATGACTCTGCGCCCTTCGGCGATGACATCTCTTAAAACCGTAAAGTCGGAATTGAGAAGCACCAGCTGCGCCGTCTGTTTGGCCGCATCGCAGCCGGCGCCCATGGCAGCCGAGCAATCCGCCTGACGCATTGCCAAAAGATCGTTGACCCCATCCCCGGTCATCGCAACCTTATGCCCCTCTTTCTGCAAGGCGGCAACCAGCAGCTTTTTTTGCTTTGGCGTCACACGGCCAAACACCGTAAAACGCGCTGCGATTTGATCGATGCTCTCATCCGGGATCTCGCTCATGTCAATATACAAATTGGTGTTCTTTATCCCTGCCTTTTCGGCAATGGCCGAGGCAGCGTAAGCATGGTCGCCGGAAATCACCTTGACATCTACGTCCTGGGAATAAAAATATCTGATCGTTTCTTTTGCATTCTTCCGCACCTTATCGGCAATCACAATCATTCCGATCAGCGTGATATTCTCCGGCACAATATCGCCGCGGCAAAGGCCGGCAAACAAAACCCGCTTTCCTTCCGCAATCAGATCCTCCGCCTCAACGGGGATGGTCTCGCACAGCTTTTCCGGTGCGCCGATTACCAGACTGCGCCCGTCGTCCAGCGTTACCGCCGAATACTTCCGCTCCGATGAAAACGGCGTGCACGCCGTACAACGGTACGTCTCGATCGGCTTAAAATAATTTTTCAGCGCAAGATAGGTCGCGTTATTATCCTCTGTATATTGCAGATATGCAGACATGAACTTTTGAAACTCTTTATCTTCGATATCTGCAAACACTTTTTCGACCGATAATTTTCCCTCGGTAAGCGTTCCCGTTTTATCCAGGCATACCACATGACAATGCGCCAGGTTTTCCAAGGAATGCAGCTCCCGTACCAACACCTGCTTTTTGGACAGACGAATCACACCGGCCGCAAAGCCGATGCTGATTAAAAGCACCAGCCCCTTCGGCAGCATACCCAAAAGCCCGGCCGAGGTCGAAACAACGATCTCCGAAAGCGGCATATTTCTGAAAAAATATCCCTGTAACAGCATTAAAATTCCAAGCGGCACAATAAAAAACCCGGTAAACTTTGTCACCTTTTTCATCGACAGCAGCATTTCAGAACCGCTCTGCTTGGTGCTCTTTACCTCATCCACAATCCTTGCGGTAAAGCTTTCCCCGTTTTCACAAATTACCTCTGCGCGGCAGCGCCCCGAAACCACGCTGCTGCCGGCCAAAAGCGTATCACCGGGCTGCTTTTGCACCGGCTCCGATTCACCCGTCAAGATGGACTCATTGATCTCTGCCGTGCCGGCCAACAGCTTGCAGTCGCAGCACACAACCTCTCCGCTTTGCAGCAGCAAAACGTCGCCCTTTTGCACTTCCTCCGGCAAAACGTCCGTTTCGGTGCTGCCGCGCAGCACGGTTACCTTGGGCAGTGCCAGCAGGGTCAGCCGCTCGATCTGACGCTTTGCTTTGATCTCCTGCACGATTCCGACTGCCGTGTTGATGACAATAACCAGAAAGAAAAGCGTATTCTTCCAGGCCCCCACCATCGCCAGCGCCAGGACGATCAAAAGATTGAGCAGATTAAACATCGTACAGATATTATCTTTTAAAATTTGCGGCACTGTTTTTATGGCGCTGTTCTTCATAAGTATCACTCCTGCGTTTTGTTTTCATCTATTACACGCAAAAAAGAGTGAAAGGTTGGAAAAGGGCTGAAAAAAACGCACGCGTTTTTTTCAGCCCCTGAATTGATAAACGGTTTTCTTTCAAAACGGTCATCTGCTTCGCTTTTGTCCGCATTTCGGGCAGTAATGATCGCTCGGCTTTAACACATGGCCGCACGCGGAGCAGGTTGTTCCGATTTTACTGCCGCAATGGGTGCAAAAGATGTTACCCTTTGCCTGTACCGCGCCGCAGGATACGCAAACATTGTTTAAATACTTGTAAACAAGATAAACCAGCACCCCTGCAAGGTTGGTAAACAATGTGACGATGCCCCATACGGGTGCGGACAACTTTGACCGTCTTGCATTTTGATACACCCACAGCGCAACGATAATCCAATAGATCATAAAGAGCAGCATCAAAACGCTTGCCGCAATTTTCAGCGTCAGCATGCCGTACGGCACCGGCACCGGATTGCTGATGACATATGCCTTGACATCGCTGCCCTTTTGACGGAGCAGGCTGATGGTATACAGCGTCTTATTCTGAAAGTGATCCAGGTAGAAGTTATCCTCATCGTATTCCTCATGGATTTCGGTAAAACGATCCGCAAAGGCCGCCGACAGCATCCATTCTTCCTTTTTGACAAACCGAAACGCCGCGTCGGGGTATGCATCGCTTTGCAAAAACCGGCCGCCGTCCGCTTTTTTCAGTTCCAGCGTGCCGTCTGCCGCAAATTCCGACTGCTTTGCCGAATACACGATACGGTTCTTGTCATCCAAAAGCAAAATGTCACAAATATCATCGGACGCGGCAGCCAGCCGGTCAATGCTCTGCCTTTGCTGCTCCTGCGTATTCTGTTTGTAAAACGCCTCGCTTGCTCTCTCGTATTGCAGCGCAAGGCTGATTTTATCCCGATAAACATACCCCGCCGCACCGGCGCAAAGGCCTGCGCATAGGATCGCTGCGATAATATAGACCAAAAAAATCTTTTTAAAATTCCATCTCTCAATCATTGTATGAAACCTGTTCAATGCTTTCCGCTCCTTTCCCCATCAAAATCGGCGATGCCGCCAGGAATACCGCCCCCACAAAGAGAATCGGCATCAATATGGCAAATACACTGACCCCGAAAAATACCAGCGTTGCAGGAACTGTCAGCATCAGCACGGCAACCGATATAAATATTTTTGTCATAAAACTTTCTCTTTTCTTCTGTCTGATTTCGGCACATTTTTCCTCAATCGCAGGCTCTAACACCTGTAACAAAACATCAACCTTTTCCATACGATTCATCCTCTCTGTGAAGTGCAAATATACGGCGCAGCTTTTTGGTCCCCTCATGAATACGGCTCTTTACCGTCTTAACCGGAACCCCGGTAATATGCTCGATTTCTTTTAGGGTATATTCGTCAATGTATTTCAAGCGCAGCACCCTTGCCTGATCGGGCGGCAGCGCATCCAGATACCGCACCGCCTCTTCGTATTGCATGTTGGTGATGACCTTGCTCTCCACATCATCGCCGCTTTGCAGCTCGATCTCCGAAAGCTCTGTAAACGCCGCCTTATTTCGCCTTGTGTTATCAATGAAAGTATTTTTTGCAATGGTGATCACATAGGTTGCAAAGGAGGCTCTGCCGCCCGTGTCATAATGTTCTATCGTCCGTATCACCTTCAGAAACACGTCCTGGGTCAAATCCTCCGCAAGCGTCTCGTCATGCGTCAGTTTTAAAAGATATCCGTTTACGTACGGATAAAACATACGGATCAGCTGATCAAAGGCATCCTTATCGCCATTCTGACAGCGTTTGATGATTTCCTTTTCATTCCTGTTTCCGTTCACATTACCGAGACCTCCTTTCCGCCTGTCTGCACCGTTCTGCTTTATTACACGCAAAACAACGCTTTGGGTTGGACATTTATATCAATAACAATAATGTCCCAAGAACCAGCAGCGCCAGTCCGCACAGTGATTTTTTTGTCAGCCTTTCCTTCAGCACCAGATAAGAAAACGCAACCGTAACCAGGATGCTTAACTTATCGATCGGCACTACAACACTTGCCGGGCCGTCCTGAAGCGCCCTGTAATAACAAAGCCACGAAAGCCCCGTTGTAATGCCCGACAAAACCAAAAAGACAAAATTCCCGGCCGTCATCGCTTTGATATTGCCGCCGCTTTTGGTAACAAAGACAACCACCCAGGCCATCACCAGAACCACAAAGGTGCGGATTGCCGTCCCCAAGGTGGAATCGATTCCGCGAATACCGATCTTTCCCAGAATCGCAGTCAGCGCCGCAAAAACGGCCGACAGAACCGCCCACAAAAGCCAATGCGTTGTTTGTTCCGTCTTTTTTGTACTGTCCTTCTTTTCGATCATCAGATAGGTGCCTGCGCCGATGAATATCACGCAGACAGCTTTCAGCCATGTCATTGTCTCATGCAAAAACAAAAAGGCAAACAGCATGGTCAGCACAGTGCTTGACTTGTCAATCGGCGCGACCTTGTTCACATCGCCGTATTTGAGCGCTCTGAAATAGCAAAGCCACGAGGCGCCCGTTGCAAACCCGGACAGGATCAAAAAAACAAGCGTTTTTGTGTCGATGGATCTGAGTCCGTCCTGCACGTTTGCCACAAAAACCATCAGCCACGCAAAGATAAAAACGATTACCGTCCTTATCGCGGTCGCCAAATCAGAATTGACATTTTTCATGCCGACCTTGGACAATACAGCGGTAATCCCTGCAAAGAAAGCGGATAAGACCGCAAAGGTAAGCCACATAACAAACACCTCTTTGCCTCTATTTTACCACAATTTTTTTATGCCGTACATACCTTTTTCAAAAAATTGATATACTTTGTCAAGCACCGGTATTTTCTCGCACACTTCTTTCGGGAGCGCCCAAACGATGCCGATCCCGTAAAGCAGCGCTGACAAAATCACTGCCGCGGCAATCGCGGCCGCAGTGATCCCGGTTGCGCGATAAACGGTGCTATAAAGAAAGAATGCCGCGGCCGCTAAAACTGCGTTGCAGGCAAAAAGCTTTAACGCCACACCCTTACCGGCCTTTTTGCGTGGCAGGTATTTTGCCAAATGATAAAATTCGATCACAAACACCGCAAACTGGCAGAGTACAGACCCGATTACCGCACCGTAAATATTGATCTGCGGTATACTGATCAACATTCTGTTGGCAATCAGCTTGACAATGCACCCTACAAAAAGCGCAAATGCCGGCACATAGACCTTTCCGACGCCTTGCAGGGCGCCGGTCATCGTCTGATTCAGTGCGGTAAACACAAGGCTCACCGTGCCAAGCTGCAAAAGCTCATAGCCGAGCGCAGAATTGGGGTAAATCAGATGATAAATCGGCGCGGCAAGCACCGCATACCCCACCGCACAGGGTAAAATCAATAGGATCGATGCAAGATAGGATGAACCGATATACTTTTGAATCATCGGCGTATCGCCTCTCGCGCAGCATGCAGAGATGCTCGGAACCAAAACGGTTGCCAATGCAATATTTAAGGCGAGCGGAAGGTTAATCAGCGTATCGCTTTTTGAAAGCATTCCCGAAAGCCGAACCGCTGCGGCATCGAGCTGCGCTGCGCTTGGATTTACAATTGCTGCCGCATCGCCGTACGCCGGGATTCCGCCTGCAAATGCGGTTTCGATTCCGCGCGTGATGGTCGCGGTATCAATGATACGATTTACCGCCGAGATGATCGAGCAGAGTGAAATCGGCACCGCAATTTTCAGAATTTGGCATGCAACGGCATAAAATCCCACACTTCTTCCGTCTGTATGGGATGGCACGGGGCGCTCCCTTTTGAAAAAATAGACAAAGACAAGATATAACGTACCGCACACCGTCGCGGCCGTGGTGGCTAAGTTGGCATACGCCGCCATCCATTCGGGACTGCTCCCGATGGCGAAAAAAACGAACATGATGGTCAGCGCGGATTTAAGCACTTGCTCAATGATCTGGGAGATGCTCATAAACTGCACCTTATTGATCCCGGAAAAATATCCGCGGAACACGCTGGATACACAGACAAAGAAAATGGATGGCGAAAGCGCCGCCAGCGTATACTTGGCGCCGTCCATATCAAGGAGATCGTCTGCGATGGGTTCTGCAAAAAAGTACAGACCGGCGGAAAGCACCGCGCCGATGACGGCAAAAATAAAGAGCGCCGTCTTTAGGATTTGATTGGCTCCTTCCCGGTCAAAAAGCGCCGTCCGCTCCGAAATCAGCTTGGAAATCGCATTGGGAATGCCGACCGACGAAAGCGCCAAAAGCAGCGTATAAACCTGAAACCCGGCGGAATAATAGCCGTTGCCGATATCTCCAAAGCCATCCATGTTGGTAATTACCATGCGGTAAAGCATGCCAAGCACCTTGACAATGATCTGTGCCGCAAGCAATATGATGACGCTTTGTGTAAAAGATTTTGTTTTTTTCCCGTCCATGCTTCCATCTCCAAAAGTTTCTTATCATAGATTACACGCAGCCCGATCCAAAAGGTTGGATTTTTTTGCAGAAAATTTTTTTATTTTTGTCATCGCCTAATTATATTTTTGCTATTGAAAAAAAGATGTGCTTTGTGCTATAATGACCGTAGTAACAATCGCCGGGCTGCCAAGGGGCAGCTTTTCAAAAGCGCGGCGGTTAGTCCGTTCTAACCAACGGGTGGAATACCAAACGAAAAGAGGAGCGCATATGTCAAAAAAAGCAACCGAATTTCAAAGAAAATCAATGAGCAAAATGTATCGCGGCAAAGAAATTTTTAAACCGCTCAACACCGGTTGGATTGACGAAAATGTCGCCTGTGTACGGGAATGGGTGGCAAACATCTTCTTCTATCGCAAGGGCGATACCACAATAATGATCGATGCCGGTTATAACTATGACCGCCTTGGCGAAAAAATGGGCTGGCTCGGCATTGACCCGAAATCCATCCGTCATATTTTAATCACCCACCAGGACACGGATCATGTCGGTGCGGTGGAGGCCGACAGTCCGGGGCTTTTTAAAAAAGCAAAGCTATACATCGGCGAAACCGAAAACCGCTATCTGACCGGGGAAGTTCGCCGCAAGGTGATTTATCACCTTTATAAGCTGCCCCGGGTAACCATCAACAACAAAAAACAGCTTTTAAAGGACGGCGAAACCTTCCGCATCGGCGATATCAAAATTCACTGTTTTTTGGTTCCCGGTCACACGTGGGGGCATATGGTGTATCTCATCGATGACCGATATCTATTTACGGGCGATACCATTTGGTTCGGTGCCGACGGCGGTTACAGCTTTATTTCCGCTCTGGCGGAGGATAACAGGCTTGCCGTAAAATCGCTCGGCACACTTGAAGCAAAGCTGAAGAAGATGCGGATAAACCCGTTATTCATCACCGGTCACACCGGCTTTACCGACGATTTTGCGTTTGCCTTTGCACATAAAGACGAGTTGTGTTCGCCGTTTCGGAGGAAAGTCCATGACCCGTCCGCGCCCTATGACGCTTATGATGAATCGGACGACACGGAAAAACAAGCAAAAAACGGTTTTCTAAAGGGTGTAGAAACCTCAAAAATGACAGTGAAATGCCATGAAAGATAAAGCATTGGAATTTGACCGCAGTTGTCACGTACTGTATACAAAGCCCTGCAAAAAGGAAATACAGAGGAAAATCGCCCTGCACTATCCGCCATCGGAGCGCGGCAATATCTGGGAAAAGGTGCAAAAACAATATGTTTATTTCCTATCCGATTGGCGCACCGATCTTGGCGGCAAAAAGAACTTTCACAACGGCAGGGGCGGCAATTATGACTGCATTGCGCTGATGGCATATTATGTTGTCTGCAAAGCGGTGACAAGTCTTGCCGAAATCGAGGAAATGGAGGGCAATCTGTTCCTTGGTGCGTTCCGAAAGATGAAATTGATTGACTGCAACAAACCGTTTTTTAAAAAGCTGATGTATCGTGCCTTTCTGAACGCAAAAAAGCAATGCGACAAATGGGGCGATTTTAAAATGTACGTTGCCCCTTATGAAAAGGATAGGCCGATCTATTATGAATTTACTGCATGCCCCACCGCGGAATTTGCAAAAAAGCATGGGCTTTTGGAGGTCATGCCGGCGCTGTGCAATCCTGATTTTGAAGCCATGGAATTGATTCACGCAAAACTGATACGAAAGACCACCTGTGCCAACGGCGAAAAGTGTGATTATACCATTTGCGGCGACCGTGACGCATACCAAAACAAACATCCCGAATATCGTGACAAATACGGATACAGGAGGAATCGATAAAATGATCATAAAAATAATCATCGAAGGACTGATCCTTGGTCTGCTGCTGATTTTTGTCTGCGCCGCAGCCAAGCGGAAAAGCGCAGCTGAACTGGTCTATCTCTATCACAAGGATGTGCAGGAAAGGTGCGTTTCTCTTGGGCACATAACATATAAAAGGATGCATCGCAACAATATCCTTTTCAAGTCGCTCTGCATTCCCGGCTATATCGCCTATGTACTCATTTGCGTGTACGCAATCAACGGCGCAAACGAATTTTTTACGGGATTTTTGCAATTATTTGCGATTTTGTCCATCATGAACCTTATCGATCGCTTTGTGATTGACGAATGGTGGGTCGGTCACACCTCGGCCTGGGACATCCCTGGCACGGAGGATTTAAAACCGTACATCACGGCGCGTGACAAGTGCGCCAAATGGTTCTTCGGGACTGTCGGCATGGCGGTGATTGCGGCCATTCTTGCCGGTATTATGACAATATTTATCCCATAAAACAGGAGGTATTGCAATGAAAACAAGCTATCTGACGAAAGCCTTTTATCAGACCGCAGCGCAGCGTTTTCCGGAAAATTCTGCATCGCTGCACGCTGCGTTTTCTGCACGGCTCAATGTCCTGCGCCGCGAAAACGCCGATGCGTCAAAAGAAAAGCTGCGTCATCTGGAAAGCCAGATTCTGCCGGGCATTGCAATTTATGAAACGCTGCAAACGGTAATGGACAAAGAGAACGCGCTGCAAACGGTTCACGGCTACGTTGAACAACATGCGCACTGTACAAAAAGGGCGTTTCTTTTGTTGATGCATATTCCCGGACTCTATCGAAAAGTACCGGGGATTTTTGGAAAACAAGCGCCAAAGCTGTTTGGCACGGCGGCAGGATTTGCCGCACGGGAAATCCTGGTTTCGGATACGGTATGGAGGATCGACATGACAAAATGTCCGTATCACGATACCTGCGCAAAGTACGGCTGCCCGGAGTTATGCCGCTGTTTCTGCGACAGTGACGATATTACTTATGACGGTCTGCACCCCAAGCTTTATTGGCACAGAACAAAAACGCTGGGGCGCGGCGATGCCTTGTGCGATTTTTGCCTGAAAATCAAAGAGGAAAAATAATGCGTGTCGCTGCACGCTTCCGAAAAAAGAGAAAAGTGTGAGAAAAGAATAAAAGAGAGAGCAAGTATTCAATATGTCTACTTGCTCTCTTTGCTTATATGGATTTTTCTTTATATTCCGTACCCCACGCAACCATAGCGTCAAGCACAGGTTTTAAGCTGTAACCCGTTTCGGTCAGTGTGTACTCAACCCTCGGCGGCACCTCTGCGTAAACCTTTCTTGTCAAAAGTCCTGCGTCCTCCATTGATCGAAGATTTGCGGTGAGCACCTTTTGAGATATGTTTCCGACCGATTTTTTTAACTCTCCGAATCGCTTGGTGCCTTCCAGAAGGTCACGGATAATCAGCACCTTCCAACGGTCAGATATAAGCATAAGCGTTGTTTCAACCGGACAAGCCGGCAGGTTCTTTGTCATATGTGTACCTCCTCATTCTCAAAGTATAATTTAGAAACTAACATACTTTATGTTCTGTATATTCTATATTATACCCAGTATACCGGATTTTGTCAAGACAGTTTCCTTTCGGTAACAATACCACAAATATGTGCGTACTTTACAAAATCGCCCGATGATTTTATAATAGATAATGTGAGGAGGTCTGTAAAAATGACGGTAATTGAATTTTTCAGAATTGTTTGCGAGGATATACATTCAGCGGTGGTTGCCACTACCGATAAAAACAATCTGCCCGTTACCTGCGTCATTGACATTATGGATTATGACAGTGACGGACTGTATTTTTTGACCGCACGGGGCAAAAACTTTTATGACAGATTAAAGGAACACGGTTATTTATCTCTCACAGGAATGAAGGGCGACGACACTATGCACAGCGTTTCGGCATCTGTTTTCGGATATGTTCGTGAGATCGGAACAGAACGGCTGAAAACACTGCTGCAAAAAAATTCGTATATGTATGAAATCTATCCGACCGAGGAATCGCAGAAGGCATTGACGGTATTTCAAATTTACAAAGGCAGCGGCGAAATATTTGACCTGTCAAAAAAGCCGATCGAGCGTTATCGTTTTACATTCGGCGATGCGGACGAGGTGAAAATCGGATATTATATAACGGATAAATGCACAGGCTGCGGTGAATGTTTGCCGGTATGTCCGCAAAATTGTATGGCTATGGCGGCAAATAAAGCGGAAATAAATCAAACAAATTGCCTGCACTGCGGCAACTGCTTTGAAGTATGCCGCTTTGGTGCTGTCTGGAAAAGAGATTAGGACTATGACGCAAAACGAGAGACTGATATATTTAATCAAATACCTGTTAAACGAATCCGAAAGATACCGGGATATTGATATTCCGAGCGATAGAACAAAACGGAAAAATTTGTTTCGCTCTCTTATAAATATACGCACACCAAAAGCAGTTTCGGACGAATTTATTAAAATACAAGACGAATATTTGAAATACGAACTTGCGGAAAAAGGCATAACTGATGCCGATAAACTGCCATTTGCCGAAAATAAAATCAGCCTGTGGCAGGGCGATATTACAACGCTGAAATGCGGCGCGATTGTCAATGCCGCAAACTCTGCAATGCTCGGCTGTTTTGTGCCGTGCCATAAATGTATAGACAATGCGATACACACTTTTTCGGGCATTGAACTTCGGCTTGAATGTGCCGAAATTATGGAAAAGCAGGGATTTGCGGAGCAAACCGGTAAGGCAAAAATCACAAAGGCTTACAATCTTCCCTGCGATTATATTTTGCACACGGTAGGTCCGATTGTCAGCGGTCGGCTGACAGAAAAACATTGCACTCTGCTTGCGTCGTGCTATCATTCGTGTTTGGATTTAGCGGAGCAAAGCGGGATAAGGTCAATCGCTTTTCCGTGTATATCTACCGGCGAATTTCATTTCCCAAACGAAAAAGCGGCGGAAATTGCAACAGATGCTGTGCGTGAAAAACTAAAAACTTCAACTGTTGAAAGGGTGATTTTTAATGTTTTCAAGGACGAGGACAAACGAATCTACGAAACGCTGCTCGGATAAAATAACACAACTTGCCGAAAAAATAGAATCAGCCGACGCTGTTATCATCGGCGCCGGTGCCGGTCTTTCGACATCTGCCGGATTCACCTATTCCGGCGAAAGATTTGACAAATACTTTACCGATTTCAAAGAAAAATACGGATTTTCCGATATGTATTACGGCGGTTTTTATCCGTATAAAACGCTCGAAGAATATTGGGCATATTGGTCGAGATATATTTAATGTCTACTGAATAAATAAAAAACAGCAAAACTACTGACATTTCAGGCTATT
>OLOI01001869.1_pt1 | contig 16470 bp, 14 predicted proteins | sample 1672131 | NCBI WGS metagenome assembly OLOI01 (sample SAMEA3136651, study PRJEB25190) | human gut metagenome | reverse complement strand
TCATCGCTAAAGCTTTTTTGAACCCCCGATACAATCGGGGGTTTTCGTTATACAAAAAAATGAGCGGATTATTTCTAATCCGCTCGACAGTATAAAGAAATACAAAATATTGTGGTATCTTTTATCTGTATATTATTATACCACAATATAATCTGTTGTCAATGGTTTTCAGATATTTATTGGATAAATTTGTAAATATATTTTATTCTTGCCACAATCTCCAACAATTACTCTTGAAAAAATGGTCAGATATGGTTCTCAGCAACCATATCCGACCGCAGACTTTCAATTAATCATTATCTTCTTCGGTATCTCTGTCAGACATACACTCAACCAGAACTGCCTTCTGAGCGTGGAGTCTGTTTTCTGCCTCTTCAAAAATCTCGTTTGCGTGGGCTTCAAACACATCAGCCGTAATTTCTTCACCACGGTGTGCAGGCAAACAGTGGAGCACCATACAATCAGGATTAGTAACAGCCATAAGGTCAGCGTTTACCTGATAGCCTGCAAATGCAGCTTCACGGATTTTCTTCTCCTCTTCCTGCCCCATTGAAGCCCATACATCAGTGTAGACAACATCTGCATTCTTGGCAGCTTCAATTGGGTCGTGCACGATTTCAAACTTGCCCTTACCGTACTTTTCACCGAACTCAATAATATTCTGCGGAGGCATATAACCCTCGGGACAAGCTGCTGAAAAGCTCATTCCTGTGCTGAGCGCGCCCACGATAAGCGAATTCATCATATTGTTGCCGTCACCGATAAAGCACATCTTAAGCCCCTCAAGTTTCCCCTTGAACTCACGAATTGTCATAAGGTCAGCAAGCACCTGACAAGGGTGACAATAGTCTGTAAGACCGTTGATAATCGGAATTGAGCCGTGTTCGGCAAGAGCTTCAACCTCGCTCTGCTCAAAGGTTCTAATCATAATACCGTCAAGAAAGCGAGAAAGAACACGAGCAGTATCTTCAACAGGTTCGCCTCTGCCAATCTGCAAATCATTTGATGACAAAAACAGCGGATAGCCGCCGAGCTGTGTCATACCAACTTCAAAAGATACACGGGTACGAGTACTTGACTTCTCAAAAATCATACCGAGCGTTTTGCCCTTTAGGTGCTTGTGCTCAATGCCGTGTTTCTGCTCATATTTAAGCTGGTCGGCAAGGTTAAGAGTATTGATAATTTCTTCTGTTGACCAATCTTCAAGTTTCAGTAAATGTTTCATTATGTATTCTCCTTCAAAGTTTTATTGAGTATCTGCACAGCCTCGTCAATTTCCTCATTTGTAATTACAAGCGGAGGAAGCATACGGAGTAAGTTCTTGGCTGTTATTATTATAAGTCCGTTTTCAACGCATTTAACTGCAATATCGTGGGCATTTTCCTCAATTTCAATACCTACCATAAGTCCCATTCTGCGAACGCTTTTTACACTGTCAAGCGACAACAACTTTTCTTCAAGGTAAGCACCTTTCTGCTCAACTTCGTCCAAAAATCCGTCAGTCGTAACACGGTCAAGCACATAATTTGCACCTGCACAAACTACAGGATTTGCACCAAATGTTGTGCCGTGAGTTGAAGGCGACATTACGTCTTTCAGTTTTTCTCCGCACATACAAAGTCCAATCGGAAGACCTCCGCCGATTCCCTTTGCAACTGTCATAAGGTCAGGGAGCACCTCATAATTCTGATGGGCAAACAGCTTGCCTGTTCTTCCCACACCTGTCTGAACCTCGTCTATTATAACAAGAATATCACGGCTTTGGCAATAGCTTACAAGCTCCTGCACATAGGCTTTGTCAAGAATATTGACTCCGCCCTCGCCCTGAATAACTTCAAACATCACGGCACAGGTTTTATCGCTCACCGCATTTTTCAGTGCGTCCATATCTCCTGCTTCAACATACTTGAACCCCTCTGTAAAAGGGAAAAAGTAGTTGTGGAACACGTCCTGACCGGTAGCCGCAAGAGTTGTGACGGTTCTGCCGTGGAAGGAATTTTTGAGGGTGATTATCTCGTTTCTGCCCTCGCCGTATTTGTCAAAACTGTATTTGCGGGCAATTTTGATTGCACATTCGTTAGCCTCTGCACCACTGTTGCCAAAACAAACCTTTGAAAGTCCTGTAAGCGTGCATAATCTTTCGGCAAGAGTACTTGCCTGCTCGCAATAAAAATAGTTTGACATATGCTGAATTGTACTTGCCTGCTCTGTCACAGCTTTTACCCAGCCGTCATCGCAAAAGCCAAGACTGTTTACGCCAATGCCCGAGGCAACATCAATGTACCTTTTGCCGTCCTCATCATAGGCAACAGCACCTTTGCCCTTTGCAAGAGCCACATCATACCTGCCGTATGTGTGCATTATATACTTTAAATCTTTTTCTTTAGTATTCATTTATTTTTTATCTCCGCTTCATAAGTTTAATCTGATTTATAATACAGTATCCCGAAGTTTGAACTTCTGTTTATTGGTGAAGTTCATAAATCACTTATCAAAATAGTTTTTCTGTCCTCTATACAAGTTTGATTTAATATCAATTGCTGCGAACCGAAGATGTACTTCGATTTTATGGTAAAGTTCATAACACACTTTTACAAGTTTATTTTTTACTACGCTCCCAAAGTTTTTCTTAATATGTAACCGCCCTGCCCCGAATATTTGCTTCGGTGGTATGGTTACAATTCATAAATTACCATCAAAAGTTAATCTAATGTTTATATTAATATGAACACCTGTAGGGGCTGACTATCTGCCCCTACGATATGGCACTGAATTATAAATTCAATCGGGAAATAAGCCTTTCCTTTATTGCAATCTATCTGCTCGACCGAAATTGTTAATTGATAATTGTTAATTTTTATTTGTTTTGGTACGAGTACACAAAAACATCGTCACGTTTAACAAAACCGAAATCACGCCAAAAGCTCTGACCCGTTTCGTTGTTCTGATAACAAAAAATGTGGGTTTTGTCTATTCCCTCAGACCGGATTTTTTCAATGGCTCTTTCAGCAAGCGAGTGACCTATTCGATTACGGCGATACTCGGGCATTACAGCCATATGGTGAATAAAACCTCGTCTGCCGTCGTGACCTGCAAGCACTGTTCCGACGATTTTGCCGTCAATTACAGCCACCTGACTCATTCCTGCGTTATGTTTTAAATAACGCTCCATCTGCGGCTTTTCGTCTGCCTTTGATAAAGCACGCTTTGAAGTGGTCTGCCACATCTGATAAACTTCTTCATAATCTGCAATTGTCATTTCTCTGATAATCATAGATTTACTCCATATATCTATTAATAAAACATTGTTCCGATGCCCTCGTCGCTGAACATCTCAAGCAAAATTGAGTGCTCTATTCTGCCGTCAATGATATGTGCACGCTTTACGCCGCTGCGCACTGCCTCAACACAGCAGTCAATCTTGGGAATCATACCGCCCGAAATTATGCCCTCACGCTTGAGCATCGGCACTTCACTTACATTTACAACGGAAATGAGAGAATCCTCGTTGCTTACGTCACGCAGAAGTCCTCGTATATCTGTCATCAGAATAAGTTTTCTTGCACCCAGCTTTGCCGCAATCTGAGCCGCCGCAAGGTCGGCATTAATATTATACACATTGCCGTCATAGCCGCCTGCAACAGTTGCCACAATCGGAATATAACCTGCGCTCAGCGCATTGTTAATCGGCTCTGCGTTCACCTCTTTAATTTCGCCCACAAAACCAAGGTCAACGCCTGACACGAGCTTTTCAGCCATAAGCATTTTTCCGTCAAGTCCGCAAAGACCAAGTGCCTTACCTCCGTGACTTTCAAGAAGCTGTACAAGACTTTTGTTAACCTTTCCCGAAAGAACCATCTGAACAATGTCGATAGTTTCCTTATCGGTAACTCTCATTCCGTTTTCAAAACGGCTTTCCTTGCCAACTGCCTTTAAAGTTGCGTTAATTTCGGGTCCGCCTCCGTGAACAAGCACGATATTAACACCCACAAGCTGCATAAGCACCAAATCGCTCATTACAGCTGACTTTAACTCTTCGTTAATCATAGCGTTGCCGCCATATTTTACAACAATGGTTTCGCCTGTATATTTCTTTATGTATGGCATAGCCTGTATCAGGACTTTTGCTCTCTGTGAAACATCCATTTTTATATTCCTCTCAGGTTTATTATGTTCTGTAATCTCCGTTAATCTTTACATAGTCATATGTTAAATCACAGCCATATGCCTCGGCACTTCCGCTGCCGTCACTTAAACTTACCAAAATTTCGATTTCACTTTCAAGAAGAATTGCTTTTGCTTTATCTTCATCAAAAGCAAGTCCCAGACCGTCTTTGCAAACAAGGATTTCTCCCTTTGCAGACTTGTAAGAAACATCAATCTTATGCACATCAAGCTCTGCGCCGCTGTAACCAGCCGCACACAAAATTCTTCCGCAGTTGGCATCAGCACCGAACATTGCCGCCTTTACAAGACTTGAACAAATTATGCTCTTTGCAATTATTTTTGCATCCTTTTTCGTCTTTGCTCCGTCCACCTTACAAATAAGAAGCTTGCTTGCACCCTCGCCGTCGGCGGCAAGTTTTTTGGCAACCGATTTGAAAGCCTCTGTAAGTACGGAAACGAAAATGTTATAATCTCCGTTCTTCTCGGTAATTTCTTTATTTCCAGCCTTACCGCTCGCCATAATTGCAAGAGTATCGTTAGTTGACATATCTCCGTCAACCGACACCATATTGTAGCTTTCTTCAACCGCATCAAGCAGAGCCGCCTTAAGCATTTCTGAGGAAATTGCCGCATCTGTTGTCACGAAAGAGAGCGTTGTGCCCATATTGATATGAATCATACCGCTGCCCTTTGCAATTCCGCCGATTGTCACAGTTTTGCCGTCAAGTTCAAACTGCACAGCCCATTCCTTTTTGACTGTATCGGTTGTCATAATCGCCTCAGCTGCATTTGTTCCGCCGTCCTTTGACAGCGTACCTTTCATAGCCTGAACGCCCTTTTTTATCGGCTCAATCGGAATTTCCTGACCAATTACACCAGTGGAGGCAACAATTACATCATCAACGCTTACGCTGAGTGCAGAAGCTGCAAGTTCACACATCTGCTCCGCTTTTACATAGCCGTCGGCATTGCAAGCATTTGCATTGCCCGAATTGACAATAACCGCCTGAGCCTTGCCGTTTTCAAGATGCTTTTGTGTAACATAGATTGTATCCGACTTAACAAGATTTTTCGTGAACACCGCCGCACTGTTGCACAGCGTATCGCAACAAATGAGCGCCAAGTCCCTTTTTGTTGTATTTGACGGCTTTATTGAAGCGCAAATTCCCTGTGCAGTAAAGCCCTGAGCAGCAGTTACTCCGCCGTCTATATATTTAAAATTTTGCATATTGCAATCCCTCTTTATTTTTTTACCGCTTCATAAGTTTGTTTTAGTATGTGACCATACTGACCCGAAGATATACTTCGGTTGTTTGGTAAACATCATAATTCACTTATATAAATTCAATTAATGTTTACCGGTTTAGCAGAATGTTTATTAAACCATTGTAGGTACTATAAAATATAAGTTATGCTAAACATTAATTTATAACTATTAATTCAATCGGGCAACATTGTTTTTATTTATTGCAACCTATCTGCCCGACCGAAATTGTTAATTATTAATTGGTCATTGTTAATTGTACTAAAATGCAGGCGGAACGATTACAAGACCTGTCTTTTCGTCAAGGTCAAAGATTATATTCATATTCTGAATTGCCTGTCCTGCCGCACCCTTTACCATATTGTCAATCGCTGCACAGGCAACGAGCTTGTTTGCACGGCTGTCGTGATGAATCGAAACATCGCAGAAGTTCGAATACTTCACATTATGAATATCGGCACATTTGCCGTCGTCAAGCAGACGAACAAAAAACTCGTCCTTATAGTAATCTTCATATGCCTGTCTGATTTGCTCAAAGGTCACGCCCTCGTTAATATCGGCATAAACAGTGGCTAAAATACCTCTGTTTACGGGCAAAAGATGCGGAACAAATGTGATTGTAACATCTTCTCCCGACAGCTTTGACAAAGTCTGCTCAATCTCGGGAGTATGGCGGTGGCTTGCAACCTTGTAAGCGTGAAAGCCCTCATTAAGCTCGGGGAAGTGATTGCCCTGACTCGGCTTTCTGCCTGCGCCGGTTACACCGCTTTTGCAGTCGCAGATTATGCCCTTTGTGCTGACAAGACCGTTTGCAACGGCAGGGGCAATCGCAAGCGGGGAACAGGTTGTGTAGCAACCCGGATTTGCAATCAGCTTTTTACCCTTAATTTTATCTCTGAAAAACTCAGGCAAGCCGTAAACCGCCTGCTCGTGAAGCGTTTTATCAAGGAAAGTACCGCCGTACCACTCGGTGTATTCATCCTCACTCTCGAGTCTGAAATCTGCTCCCAAATCGATAAACGCCTTGCCTGCGCTTATGCACTTTTCGGCAAGTTCCTGCGAGAGTCCATGGGGAAGAGCGGCAAAAATAACATCGCTCTTTTCAACAACAGCGTCCTGATTTTCGCACACCATATCATTCAAAAATGAGTATGACGGATAAACATCACTCAGTTTCTGCCCCTCAAATGAAACAGAACTTATTGCCGCAATCTCTGCCTGCGGATGTGAAGTGAGCAAACGTACAAGTTCTGCGCCTGCATAGCCTGTTGCGCCCACAATACCTGCTTTTATTTTCATCTATATCACCTTTATTCTGTAAGAATATTGACTTTTATTTTTTAATATTATATAATAAGGTTACAGGGAAAACCGTTTAAAGCGGTTAGCCTATCAGAGTTTTATACTTTCATATAATCGTCCAATGTGCCGTTGGGCGATTATTTTTTTATGTATTTAATGACCTCTGCAAGCACTACTAATAATAAAATTAATAAAACTGTTTCAGTCATACATATCACCCCCATTCTTTGGGGAGTGCTAACCGCCTTAACTTCCCTGCAACCCCAACAAGCCCGAAAGCTTATTGGCTGTTAAAAGGAACTGCTCCGATTTTTTTCGGGAACAGAAGTGTATTTTCATATGAACCTATCTGCTCGAACAAGTGCAGCCCACCGGCTGCCTTATCGGCTTTTTATTACCGCTTCATAAGTTTTCCTTAAAATATAACCTTTCCGACCCGAAGATATACTTCGGCTTATTGGTAAACAGCATACTTTTGCTAAACAATTATAGTTAATTTTCCAGTTGCTTCATAAGTTTGATTTTACTTATACTACAGTATCCCGAATTTTGAACTTCCGCCCTTCGGTAAGATTCATAATTCACAATACAAGTACGATAAATTGTAATTCATTTGAGATGTTCTGCAATCTCGGCAACTCTCTTTGCCTGAGCTTTCACATTTTCTGCGGCAGGTCCGCCGAATGCAGTGCGTTCATTTACGCACTTTTCGAGCGAAATTGCATTGTAAACATCTTCATTAAATACATCGCAAACCTTTTTGTACTCGTCCATTGGCAGATTTTCAAGGTCTGTTCCAAGCTCAATACACCTTGCAACGAGTTCTCCTGTTGCCTTGTAGGCATCACGGAACGGAACACCGTTCTTTGTCAGCCAGTCTGCACAATCGGTTGCGTTGATAAATCCGCCTGCTGCTGCCTTGCGCATATTCTGTGGAATAACACGCATAGTGTCAAGCATAGGGGTAAATGCTGTCAGACACATTTTAACAGTGTCAACCGCATCAAAAATCGCCTCTTTATCCTCCTGCATATCCTTGTTGTATGCAAGCGCAATACCCTTCATAATAGTGAGCAAGGTCATATTGTCGCCGAAAACTCGTCCGCTCTTGCCACGAACAAGCTCTGCAATATCAGGATTCTTCTTCTGCGGCATAATTGACGAGCCTGTTGAAAAAGCGTCATCAAGCTCAACAAACTTGAATTCCCAACTGCACCACATAATGATTTCTTCTGAAAATCTTGAGAGATGCACCATAATTATTGAGAGTGCAGAAGCAAACTCAATGCAGTAATCACGGTCAGAAACACCATCAAGAGAATTGTTTGTAATTCTGTCAAAATTCAAAAGACCTGCTGTTATTGTACGGTCAATCGGATATGTTGTGCCTGCAAGCGCACAGGAACCAAGCGGCATTTCGTCCATTCTCTTAAGGCAGTCCTCAAGACGGGAAACATCACGCAGAAGCATTTCGCCGTAAGCTAAAAGGTGATGACCAAAGGTTATCGGCTGCGCCCTTTGCAGATGCGTATATCCGGGCATAACAGTATCGCTGTATTTTTCAGCCTTATCGGCAATTACCTTGATTAAATCAACAACTAAATTCTTGACATTGACAACCTCTTTTTTGAGATAAAGCTTGATGTCGAGTGCCACCTGGTCATTACGGCTGCGTGATGTGTGTAGACGCTTGCCGTTGTCGCCGATTCTTTTTGTCAGCTCACCCTCAATAAAGGTGTGGATGTCCTCTGCTTCCATATCAAACTGCAAAGCACCGCTTTCAATATCTGCAAGGATTCCTTTTAATCCCTGAATAATGTCTGCGGACTCTTCTTCTTTGATGATTCCGCATTTGCCGAGCATTGTTGCGTGGGCAATACTGCCCTCTATGTCCTCTCTATACATTCTGCTGTCGAATGAAATAGAGCTGTTAAAATCGTTAGTTGTCTTTGAAAGCTCCTTTTTGAAGCGTCCTTTCCATAACTGCATATTTTTAATTCCTTTTCTTTATAAAATTACTGCATCGTAATATAATTGCAGAAAACTTTTTCGATAATTGTAAAAATGACAATAGTGTTTGCAAATCAACGAAACACAAAATGAAGCATAATTGCAAGAACGAGTAATACTGCCGCAACAGGTAGCCAAAAAGCAACATAAAGTCCTAAGCCGATTGCCGAACCAAAGTTTTGGTTTCCTAAATGCATAAAAAGTACAGCAAAGCCCACAATCACGGTTAAAATAACATCAACTGATGCAAATATAAGACAAGGGGATTTTTTGCCGTCATTTTTTCTTATAACAAACCAAACTACAACAGTAATTGCAACAATAATCAGTGCAAGAATAAGGGCAAAACTTATGTAATATTCCATTTTTAATAATCCCCAATAAAACACTTATCGGGGCAGAGAATTTCCCTGCCCCTATAATTATTACCACATAAAACTTAATAGAGATTTATGATATTTACCAAACTACCGAAGTAAACCTTCGGGCGGTAGTGACCGCTATTCATAACTTATAAAATCAAGTTATGAATTTTCACCAATAAATCAAAGTATATCTTCGGGAGTCAACAGTCACATATCAAAACAAACTTATGAAGCGTTCAAAAAAAGCAAAATTACTTAATAAGACCTTTCTTTGCACGAACCTTGATTGGAAGTCCGAAGAGGTTAATAAATCCTGCGCTGTCATTCTGATCGTAAACTTCATCCTCATCGAATGTTGCGATTTCCTCATCATAGAGTGAATATGGGCTTGTTACGCCTGCGTCAATGATGTTACCCTTGTAGAGCTTTAATTTAACCTCACCTGTAACATACTCCTGAGTGCTGTCAACAAAAGCAGACATAGCCTCACGGAGAGGTGTGTACCACTTACCGTCGTAAACGAGGTCGGCAAATGTGTTTGAAAGGTTCTTTTTGTAGTGAAGAGTATCCTTGTCAAGGCAGATTTCCTCGAGCTTATCGTGAGCCGCATAAAGGATTGTGCCGCCCGGTGTTTCATAAACACCCCTTGCTTTCATACCAACAAGACGATTTTCAACTATATCTGTGATACCAACGCCGTTTCTGCCGCCGATTTCGTTGAGCTTTTCAATCATTGTAACGCCGTCAATCTCTTCGCCGTTGAGCTTTGTAGGAATACCCTTTTCAAATGTAATTGTAACATATTCAGCCTTGTCGGGAGCCATTTCAGGAGAAACGCCCATTTCAAGGAAGCCTTCCTTATTGTACATCGGCTCGTTTGCAGGGTCCTCAAGGTCAAGACCTTCGTGGCTCAAGTGCCAGAGGTTCTTATCCTTTGAATAGTTTGTTTCACGGTTAATCTTGAGCGGAATATTGTGCTTCTCAGCATATTCAATCTCTTCCTCACGTGATTTGAACTCCCAAGTTCTCCAAGGAGCGATAATCTTCATATCAGGTGCATAAGCCTTGATTGCAAGCTCAAAACGAACCTGATCGTTGCCCTTACCTGTGCAGCCGTGACAAATTGCGTCAGCACCCTCTGCCTTTGCAATTTCAACAAGTCTTTTTGCAATAATAGGACGAGCAAATGATGTTCCGAGGAGGTACTTGCCCTCATAAACAGCGCCTGCCTTGATTGTCGGGAACACATAATCCTCAACAAATTCCTTATTTAAGTCCTCAATATAGAGCTTTGAAGCGCCTGTTTTGATAGCCTTTTCCTCAAGACCGTCAAGCTCTGTGCCCTGACCCACATTACCGGAAACTGCAATAACCTCGCAGTTGTCATAGTTTTCCTTGAGCCAAGGAATGATGATTGAAGTATCAAGACCGCCTGAGTAAGCGAGAACTACTTTTTTGATTTTTTTATCAGCCATTTTTATTTCCTCCAAAAATTAGTTTAATGTTTATTACATTTTTATTATACACTCACTTTTCAAAAAATCAAGTGTTTTTTGAATAAATATTCAATGTTTTTTCAATTTTTACAAAAAGCACTAAATTTGTATAAATCCTAAGGCTTTTTACCATTGTAAAGCGGATATTTTGCACTAACAGCAATCCCGTTCGAGAATTTATCTTTAAAATGCATATATTCATTTAAAATGAATATTCATAAATATACAATCAATATTCATTATTTTTGCATATTACTGAGTGCGATTGCACAATTTAAAAAACTCTGCTATACTTAAAATGTAAAACAAATCATAGAATGAATTGAAAGGATGATTACTTTGGAAAAATTCAAAAATATTTCGGCAGAGGAGCTTGCGGAAAATCCGTTTAAGCTCATTGGCACCGACTGGGCACTTGTAACAAGCGGAAGCAAAGAAAGCTTCAACACAATGACAGTGAGTTGGGGCGGTGTTGGAATAATGTGGGGAAAACCGAGTGCATTCACATTTATTCGCCCACAGCGATACACCTTTGACTTTATGGAGAAGAATGAATACTATACAATGAGCTTTTTTGATGAAAAATACCGCAATGCTTTGCAATTCTGCGGTTCAAAAAGCGGCAGAGATTATGATAAAGTAAAGGAAACCAGACTGACACCTGCATTCACCAAAGACGGCGTGCCGTACTTTGAAGAAGCAAAACTCGTGCTCGTATGCAAAAAGGCTTACTCTCAGTTCCTTACCGAGGACAGCTTTGAGGACAAAGAAAATGTTTCAAAGTGGTATGAACAAAAGGACTTTCACAAAATGTACATCAGCGAAATTAAAGAAATACACGTAAAGGATTAAGATTTTTAGTTCCGCTATACTAAGTTTAATATAATTGTTGTCGGTAAAAGAGAAAATAACGAAACCGCTGTATGCAGGCACACAAGCATACAGCGGCTATTTTTTGTAATTTTGTTCAAATCAAAATATACAATATGATTATAAACAAGCGATAGCTTAAATCAACTGTCACTTTTTAATTTTACTTTTCGGTTTCCCAAAAGCATTGATATAAAATTCTAAGCAAAAAGGTCGGTATCGCAATGATACCGACCTTAATTATTAATTTAAACAGAATAATTATTAAAAATAAATTATTCGTTAACAGCGATAACTGCACCTGAACCTACTGTTCTGCCGCCTTCACGGATAGCGAAACGAAGACCAACTTCGATAGCGATAGGAGTAATAAGTTCAACGTCCATTTCAACGTTATCACCAGGCATACACATTTCTGTACCCTCTGGGAGTGAGATTGTACCTGTTACGTCTGTTGTTCTGAAGTAGAACTGTGGACGATAGTTGTTGAAGAAAGGTGTGTGACGGCCGCCTTCGTCCTTAGTAAGAACGTAAACCTGACCACGGAACTTTGTGTGTGGATTGATTGTACCCGGCTTAGCAAGTACCTGACCTCTCTGGATGTCAGTTCTCTGAACACCACGGAGGAGTACACCTACGTTGTCGCCTGCCTCAGCATAGTCAAGAGTCTTTCTGAACATCTCAAGACCTGTAACAACAACTTTTCTTCTCTCGTCTGTAAGACCAACGATTTCAACTTCTTCAGAAGTTCTGATCTGGCCTCTTTCAACTCTACCTGTAGCAACTGTACCACGACCTGTGATTGTGAATACGTCCTCAACAGGCATAAGGAATGGCTGGTCAGCCTTACGGTCAGGAGTTGGGATGAACTCATCAACAGCAGCCATAAGCTCGTGGATTGGAGCGTACTCAGGAGCCTTAGGATCCTTTGAATCGCTTGTAAGAGCAACATAAGCTGAACCCTTGATGATTGGTGTGTCATCGCCAGGGAACTCATACTCGTTAAGAAGATCTCTGATCTCCATCTCTACGAGTTCGAGAAGCTCTTCGTCGTCAACCTGGTCAGTCTTGTTCATAAATACTACGATGTAAGGTACGCCTACCTGACGAGAAAGAAGGATGTGCTCTCTTGTCTGTGGCATAGGACCGTCAGCAGCAGATACAACGAGGATAGCGCCGTCCATCTGAGCAGCACCTGTGATCATGTTCTTTACATAGTCAGCATGGCCCGGGCAGTCAACGTGTGCATAGTGACGGTTAGCTGTTTCATACTCAACGTGAGCTGTGTTGATTGTGATACCACGCTCTCTCTCTTCAGGAGCCTTATCGATGTTAGCGTAATCAACGAAATCAGCGTCGCCTTCGAGGTTGAGAACCTTTGTGATAGCTGCAGTAAGTGTTGTTTTACCATGGTCAACGTGGCCGATTGTACCAATGTTAACGTGCGGTTTATTTCTTTCAAATTTTTCTCTTGCCATTGGAAATTTCCTCCTTATAGTTGTAAAAAGAATTTACAAAGATTTATAGTTATTGTATCAATATTTTTAAGAAAAATCAATACATTTTTAAAAAATTACTGTAAAAATGGGCTAAAATCAATCTTTTTTAGCTCTTTCGCTTGTAATTTTCTCTGCAATGTTTCTTGGAACCTCTGCATATGTGTCAGGCTCCATAACATACTGGCCGCGGCCCTGAGTCTTTGAACGCATATCAGTAGCGTAACCGAACATCTCAGAAAGCGGAACATGAGCGATAACTCTCTGAACACCGTTGTCAGCTTCCATACTCTGAATCATACCACGGCGAGAGTTTAGGTCACCGATTACATCGCCGAGGTATTCCTCAGGAGTGATAACTGTAACCTTCATAATAGGTTCGAGGAGTACAGGGTCTGCCTTCTTCATAGCTGACTTGAATGCCATTGAACCGGCAATCTTAAACGCCATTTCAGATGAGTCAACTTCGTGGTATGAACCATCATAAAGCTCAACTCTTACGTCAACAACGTTGTAGCCTGCTACAACACCGCTGAGCATTGCGCCCTGAATACCCTGGTCAACTGCCGGAATATATTCCTTAGGAATAGCACCGCCGACAATATTATTAACAAATTCGTAGCCCTTGTCCTTGTTAGGCATAATATTGATCTTAACGTGACCGTACTGACCCTTACCGCCTGACTGACGAGCATACTTTTCATCAACAGAAGCTTCCGTACGGATAGTTTCCTTGTATGCTACCTGAGGAGCACCGATGTTTGCTTCAACCTTAAATTCACGGAGAAGACGGTCAACGATAATCTCAAGGTGAAGCTCACCCATACCTGCGATAATAGTCTGACCTGTTTCTTCATCTGTATATGCCTTGAAAGTAGGGTCTTCTTCTGCAAGCTTTGCAAGAGCAATACCCATCTTTTCCTGACCTGCTTTAGTCTTTGGCTCAATAGCAACACGGATAACAGGATCAGGGAATTCCATAGACTCAAGAATTACAGGGTGCTTCTCGTCACAGAGAGTATCACCTGTTGTTGTATTCTTAAGACCAACAGCAGCAGCGATATCACCTGCATATACGCAGTCGATATCTTTTCTGTCGTTAGCGTGCATCTGAAGAATTCTACCCATACGCTCGTTGTTGTCTTTAACTGAGTTGTAAACTGTTGTACCTGCTGAAACCGTACCTGAATAAACACGGAAGAAGCAGAGTTTACCAACAAACGGGTCAGTTGCAATCTTAAATGCAAGAGCTGAGAAAGGCTCTTTATCAGAAGACGGTCTTTCAACTTCGTCGCCTGTATCAGGGTCAACACCCTTGATAGCAGGAACATCTGTTGGAGCCGGCATATAATCTACTACAGCATCAAGAAGCATCTGAACGCCCTTGTTACGGTATGAAGAACCGCAGGTTACAGGAACCATATCGTTGTCGATAGTAGCCTTTCTGATTACCTTCTTGATTTCATCAACTGAAATATCTTCGCCGCCGAAGTATTTCTCCATAAGTTCCTCGTCGAGTTCAGCAACTGACTCAATGAGTTTCTCACGGTACTCGTTAGCGAGATCCTGCATCTCTGCAGGGATTTCCTCTTCACTATAATCTGTGCCGTCTTCGTTATGATAGATTTCAGCCTTCATAGTTACGAGGTCAATAATACCTGAAAAATCGTTTTCAGCACCGATTGGGAGCTGAATAGGAACAGCATTACATTTAAGTCTGTCCTTCATCATCTGAACAACATGGTAGAAGTTTGCACCCATGATGTCCATTTTGTTGACATAAACCATTCTCGGTACACGGTAGTTGTCAGCCTGACGCCATACAGTCTCTGACTGAGGCTCAACGCCGCCCTTAGCACACAATACTGTTACAGAACCATCAAGTACACGAAGTGAACGCTCAACTTCAACTGTGAAGTCAACGTGACCAGGTGTATCGATGATGTTGATTCTGTGCTGATCATACTGCTGTTTGCTTCCTTTCCAGAAAGCTGTTGTAGCAGCAGAAGTGATTGTGATACCACGTTCCTTCTCCTGAACCATCCAGTCCATTGTAGAAGCACCGTCGTGTGTTTCACCGATCTTGTGGTTTACGCCAGTATAATACAGGATACGCTCTGTTGTTGTGGTTTTACCGGCATCGATGTGCGCCATGATACCGATGTTTCTTGTTTTTTCAAGTGAAACCTGTCTTGGCATAATATCCTCCTATTTAAACTTTCACGGGTTAAATTACCATCTGTAATGTGCGAAAGCCTTGTTTGCTTCTGCCATCTTGTGAGTATCCTCACGCTTCTTGAATGCACCGCCGGTGCTGTTTGTGGCATCAAGGATTTCTCCTGCAAGTCTTTCCTTCATTGTCTTTTCACTTCTGGCTCTTGAGTAAGTTGAAATCCAACGAAGACCCAATGTCTGGCGTCTTTCAGGACGAACTTCCATAGGAACCTGATATGTGGCACCGCCCACACGGCGAGCCTTAACCTCGAGAACAGGCATAACGTTCTCCATAGCCTGCTCGAAAACCTCAAGCGGGTTATTACCTGTCTTGTCAGCAATAATGTCAAATGCACCGTAAACAATCTTCTGAGCAACGCCCTTCTTGCCGTCGTACATAATGTTGTTGATAAGACGAGTTACAAGTTTTGAATTATAAAGCGGATCCGGTAATACGTCACGCTTTGCAATAGAACCTCTTCTTGGCACTTTGCTTCCCTCCTTCACAATAATAGAGATATCATAGGTACTCGAAAGCGACAAACTCCCGTATGCCAACAAGACATTCTACTAAATATATAGTAAAATTCCTGCCGCATAGCAGAACTTAATAATTTAAGTCAAGAGAGTTTTGTCAATTCCTATTTTTATTTTTTCTTTGGTCTCTTTGCACCGTACTTTGAACGGCTCTGCATACGACCATTTACGCCCTGAGCATCGAGTGTACCACGAACGATATGGTAACGAACACCAGGTAAATCCTTAACACGGCCACCACGAATAAGAACAACGCTGTGCTCCTGAAGGTTGTGACCTACGCCGGGGATATAGGAACTAACTTCAATTCCGTTAGAAAGTCTTACTCTGGCAATCTTTCTGAGCGCTGAGTTAGGCTTCTTTGGTGTAGCTGTCTTTACAGCAGTACAAACACCTCTCTTTTGTGGGGAGCTCTGGTCAATAGCAACACGCTTCTTTGAGTTCCAGCCTTTCAAAAGTGCAGGAGCCTTTGCTTTCTTTTCGGAAACAGTTCTGCCCTTACGTACCAACTGGTTAAATGTAGGCATTAATTTGTCCTCCTTCCTTAAAATATGTTTAGAAATTGAAAAACTTCGTACGACATTGCTTTTCCCGAAATTGGGCATAATTATACAATGTCCCACGATTTATTATTATATAGCAACGGATTACCGTTTGTCAAGTATTTTTTAACCGCTTCAAAAGTTTTCCTTTTTTAAGTAAATTCTCAAAGTAAATGCAACAGTGCAATTTGCGATTGCATTTAATCT
>OLOI01001857.1_pt1 | contig 16545 bp, 9 predicted proteins | sample 1672131 | NCBI WGS metagenome assembly OLOI01 (sample SAMEA3136651, study PRJEB25190) | human gut metagenome | reverse complement strand
GTTTTCCATTATAAAATGCTCCGGTAGTATAAGTTCCATGATAACCATAATAACCGGTCGGCAGATTACCGTTCACACCATACGATGCTCTTAATTTCATATCCGACACCACATCCTCCCACGGTTTCATGAAGTTTTCCTGAGAGAGTCTCCATGAAGCGGAAACAGCCCAAAAGTTCCCCCAACGGGTATCAGGCGCCAATCGGGAAGAGCCATCACGACGGAAACTGAAACCTGCATAATATTTATCATTATATCCATAATTCAAGCTTCCTACATACGACACCATAGCATCTTCCTGCCTCGTATTAGTAAGATCAGCAGGTTTGGCGCCATTATCCAACGACGGATTAAGTGTTTGCCCGTAAACCTGTTTCTCACCATACATATCCTCATAATCGTATTTCATAACCTCATACGCTAAAACCGCATTAATATTATGTTTGCCAAACGTTTTATTATATGCCAGATTCGTTTGTGAAGTATAACTCATTCTCTCAATCATCATCATCTGTCCGGATCCCTGTGTAGCTTCCCCATCCTTACCGTCAGGCGAGTAAAAGAAAAAGTCTTTATTTAAAGAATAGTCTACTGTAAAGATAGTAGATAACTTCAACCCGTCCAAGATATGATAAGCAGCCTTGGCGGATGCCATTGTACGTGCCAGACGTGCATAATTTGAATCTACAGAATTCTCATACAGCGGGTTAATACCTCCATTATTCTGGAAACCCGTATGATAACTGCCATCCTCATTATAAATAGGTATGGAAGGGGTCAATTGATATTTTGAAGAATAAAGCGCACTGGCATAATACTGTCCCTCCGGCGTATGTTTATTACGAGTCCATGAAAAGGTAGCATTCATTCCATACTCAAATTTATTCCATTTACTGTTTGCATCAATACGACCGGTAAAACGTTCCATTCCTGAATTTATGCTTATACCTGTCTGATTGGTGTATCCTAACGTACCAATAAAATTCGATTTTTCATTACCTCCGCTTACAGACAAACTATAGTCCTGCTGATGTCCTTTTTTCAATAAAGCATCTTCCCAATCAGCATATCCGTTGGCCGGGCGTGCAGCATAATTGTCAATTTGTCCATCCGCATAAGCCTTTGCCTCGGCTTCCGAATCCCCCTGATTCAAACGATAATTAACAAATCCTTCATAAATCAACTCCCTACGCTCTTCACCCCCCATTATCGGACGATAATTGTAAGCGATATCCGTAATACCGTAAGTAGCCTGCATACTCACCCTCATTTTACCTTCCTTCCCTTTTTTAGTAGTAATAAGGATTACACCGTTAGATCCTTTTGCTCCATATAATGAAGCAGAAGCGGCATCTTTCAATACGGTTATACTTTCAATATCCGCAGGATTTAATGTCTCGATCAAACCAAGTCCTCCCGCACTGGCATTGGCACTTAGACCACTCATATCCCTAGACGCTACCGGCACGCCGTCCAATACATAAAGAGGTTCTGTAGAAGCATTCATAGAAGCAATTCCACGCACCCGCACTGTAGCTTTAGAACCCGGCTGGGAAGAACTGGCTACTGAACTTAACCCCGGAATATTAGCCTCCATCATCTGTGCTACAGACACAACAGGCAATGACTCCAATTTATCCGTATTCAAAACAGAAGCAGACCCCGTATAAGTAGCCTTCTTAAAATCACCATAACCGGTCACTACCACTTCATCCATCAACTGCGAATCCTCTTTCAGCATCACTCTTATTTGCCCGTTAGCAGGCACTTTCACCTCCGCCGATTTCATACCGATGTAACTGATTACGATAATATCACCCTGTTTAGCATCAAGAGCGAAATTACCTTCAATATCGGTAATCATACCGGTATTGGTTCCCTTGATGATTACGGACGCCCCGATTAAAGGCATTCCGTTAGCATCCTGCACATTACCTGAAACATGTTTTTTCTGCTGTACGCTTTCCACACGATCTGAAACCGGAGAAGATAGTGCATGGTTTTCCACTGCGAGCACGGAGCTCAATCCTGTAATAGACATTGCCGAATAGGCAACTACAAACAAACATCTGCATTTGTCTGTAATTCGAGAGTGTGTGTCTTTATTCCTCATAAAATTGAGTATATTTATAAATACCATATATGAGTTCAGCTTATTCATACCATATTCCAATCGTCATTCTGTCACTGAATAAGCCTAATCTTTCTCCGTATTATATTAAGGTTGTGACAAATATATAAATTAAAATCTATAAAAGAAACAAAATGAATATTTTTTTTCTCCTCATATCGATAAATAAAAATACAATATTCATCCAAATAAAAAATGTGCCAAAAGTATTTACTACCTTTGGCACATACCCACCCGGCTGTTTGATATATCAATAAACCGCCGAAGCGATCACTTGTATAAACAAAATAAGGAACACCATTGCAATCGGATACACCGTAGCATATGCAACACTCGGAATATTACTATCTACCATGGAATCGGCTGCCGCAAGACCGGGCGTACTGGTCATACCACCGGTGATGGTGCCCAGCAAATCCAACAAACTGATTTTAAAGACCAACCTGCCAACCACAACGGCAACCAGCATAGGCACGACAGTAATGGCCGCCCCCACTCCGAACAATAACAATCCGCTCTCCTGAAAAGTAGCCACCAGATTCTTACCGGCAGAAGTACCGACCTCAGCCAAAAACAGCAATAAGCCCAACTGACGTAACAACTGATTGGCAGGACCGGACATAGACCACAATATAGGTCCTGTCTTTCCCACGGCACTCAGCAGCAATGCCACCATCAGCACTCCTCCGGTCAATCCGGGTGAAAAGGAAACGCTGTCTGAAAATGAAATATTTATTTTGCCGAACAATACACCTAATACAATCCCCATAGCTATCGGGAAGAAATCAGTATCAGACAACTGTTTGGCATTATTCCCCAACAAACGGGCAACGCCTCTGAGTCCTTCCCGTTCACCGACCACCATCAGCTTATCACCGAATTTCAAGGCCAAATCCGGAGAAGGTGACAAGTCTATGCCGCTTCGACGGATACGGGTTACCGTACAACCAAAGTTACGTTGTAAATTCAGATCCCCCAATTGCTTGTTTATCATATCTTTCTTTGTCAGCAATAAAGATTCAATCTCCTGTGTCTGATCCAGAGGCAATTCACCTTCCTCCCGTTCTCCAACCAATACGGCAAACTGATTCAGCGCTTCCTCACTTCCCACCGCCTGCACATAGTCCCCTTCCAGCAACATGGTATTCGCTTTAGGCATCAATATAGAATCCCCATGCTTTACCCGTGAAATGACAGCCCCCGTCATGGCACGTGCATTTATTTGCGCCAAAGTACGTCCGAATACCGCTTGATTGGTCACTCTGAAAATGCAAGTTGTCAGTTCCGGAAAACCGCTGCGCCGTTCCAGTTCCAACCTGCGCGCTTCTTTATCCAGATCCACCCGCATAATCTTGGGTAACAGCTTCACAAACAAAATCACCCCTATCACTCCAAACGGGTAAGCAATACCGTATGCAATGGAAGCCAACGGTGAATTTGTACTGTCTATAGCTACCGCCAGACCGGGCGTACTGGTCAATGCCCCTGCTATCAATCCCACCACACTGGGCGTATCAATGTCAAAAGCATACTTCAGTCCTACCGCCGTCAGACAGGCAGAGCAAATAATAAGCATAGTGATAAGAATCAGTGTCTTTCCTTTACTTCTGAAAGAATCGAAAAATCCGGGACCGGCCTGAATACCGATGGTAAAGATAAAAAGCACCAGACCGAAGTTCCCCAATTCTTTAGGAATGATCACACCGAAATGTCCGAAAAGCAAGGCAATGAAGATAACGGCCGACACATCCAGCGACAAACCCTTTATCTTAATCCTCCCTAGCATAAAACCCAACGCTACAATAAGGAAGAGCGAGAAATAAGAAGAATGCAGTAAATCAATTAACATATTTTTAAGAGGTTAGTTTCAGAGCACAAAGATATGTAAAAATGCCAAATGCTGAAACTTTCCCCTTACTATTTGCAGAAACCATTCTTCCTATTGCACATCCAGCGCATCCAGTGCCAGCCCCTCCATATCCGGAGCGGAAAGCACCACCTTATAATAGCCGGCATTGATATACGTACCCGTCGTTGTACTCAGCATACGCCACTTTCCGGGAGTTTCGGCAAAAGTCAGATGATCCTCCTTCAGTACCACCCCTTTGGAGTCGATGAACTGCATACGCACCTTCATAGGCTTCCCCGTAGCGTTCATGTATTTAAAACGAAGGGCATAGACCTGTGCCAGACCGGTAGAGATATTCCAGGTAATACTGCTTTTCTCACCTTTACCAAAGAAGACACCGGTTTGTTTCTTGACCTCTTTCTTTATAAACTTGCCTTTCAACATAGCGTCCTCGGCTTGATAAGTCACATTGGCACGGGCATTTTTATCTTCAGGCAACAGTTCCTTGGGAGTCTTTTCCATCACATCCTGATCCTGGGCAGCCCAACTGAAGCGATGGGCAGATGCATTCACATTCTTTACTCTGTTTTGTATGGCAGAAGAAGAGTGAGCGGAATCCAAGCCGCCTTTACAAGCTATCGCAATGCCACAAATCAGAGCTTGCCCCGCTTTCACCTCCGGAAAATCAATCTTCAAGACCCCATCTTTCACAACAGCATTCACCACCTTTTTGCAAGCACCGTCATGCCCCGCTTCAGCCCATACATCCAAGTCATCCAGAAGCACTTTATCATTTACCGCTACATCAAAAATACGCAAGCCTTCACAATCCGTCTGTACGCCGCCTCCCGTACCATGCCAGGGCTCTGTAAAATAAAGTTCCACACGATACTCGCCATCCGGAACGGGAAAGCGGAAATTCAGTTTATGGCGTCCGAAACGGAAAGTCTGGAACAGCTCCCAATCCCTAGTGCCATGAATGGGATCATTCGTGGTACGCTGGCTCGCCTGATAAGGGCTCAATAACTGCACACTGTCCGACGGATGGATAAACGATTCCGCCCACGAATGAGAATAACGGCTGTTATCCTGCGCCCAGACCTGACCATACGTATCCGTATAAGCATCTCCTCCGCAATTCAAACGATAAAGATACGTATATCCCTCAGCTCCTTTCAACAAATCTGTTCCGTTCAACCGGTCGGCAGCAACAGGCACTATAACAGAACCACGGTAAAGAGCCTCAAAATGAGGAGCTTTCTCCAAGCCGTCCAGCACCAGCACATCTTCCGCTGCCGGTTTTCCTTTAAAGTATCCCACGGCACGAAGCACATTGTAACGGATATCACGGTTCTCCCACATAAAATGAGTACCTACCCCATGATTCAGTTTCCGTCCCAAGTATTCAGCATCCACCGCATCATTGTACAGCAACACACTGTCACAATTGCTGTACGCCTCAATGGTAGCCCGTCTGCGGCCTGTTGCAAAACGGTCTTCCCACGTGTGGGATGCCAGATAGACCATCGGATCTTTAGATGCCGGCACATAGTTGGCACGATACATATAATATACATCCAGCGGTTCTTCCCACGGAGTAACCAGTCCTTTATAATTAAACGGTCCCACCTTATCTATCCGGCGATACGCTTCATCCGGCTGGCGGCGTCCCGGATTATCATGACTGCTGAATATCCATTGGAATTGTCCGCACACATTGTCCTTTGCCTGTTCCGCCAATCGGATCTTGGTTTCCATCAGCCGGCACATACGTTCCTCGCTCCATACGCCGTTCGCATCAAAAGCTGCCGGTTCCGTATGCAGTCCGATGCTGCGCCATGCCCCATATTCACCGTTCAACAACTGATTCTTCTGTGACAATTCACGGCCATACTTATTCACATCACCACCATAGGTCCCACTCCAGTTCTGAATAACATTCCAATCTGTTCCATCACCACCGTTACACGTGGTAATCACACGCATGGTACGCGCCGTAGGATCCATTTCACGGATAATCTCACTACACTCCTCGGCAAACTCCTTAGGCAGCGTGCTTTCGTTCTGCAATCCCCACATCACCACACTGGGCGAGTTGCGGCGTTCCTTCACCCACTGGCGGAGCAGTTTCTTGAAATTCTCACGAAACTCCGGAGTATCATACCATACATGGGCCGAGAACTGAGTCCACCACAACATACCTTCCTTATCCCAATATTTCTGATAATCCAGGTGATGGGGCTGATGAGCGTCACGGAAAGCGTTGAAGCCCGCCGCACGGATCTGTTTCACACGGGCTGCCACCTGCTCACGGCTGAAAGCATGACTTTGTCCGAACTGGTGTTCATATTCACATACCCCATTGATAAAGACAGGCTGTCCGTTCAGATAGAACCGTCCGTCACCGTCCTTCCGTTTCACCGGCCAACTGACGGTACGGATACCAAAGGGCGTACTAATCTCATCCGTAGTACTCTTGCCACGCTTTATCATACTGGCCAGTTTATACAAATAAGGATTCTCCGTACTCCATAAGACAGGATTCTGCACCGGCGATTGTTGCTTCACCACCTTCCTTTCACCCGGCTGCAAAGTCACCTTCTCCGTCAGGCGGAACACCTGCTTGCCATCCGCATTACTGAATTTATTAACCACTTCCACCGTTTCGGCAGTCTTCCCGTAATTTTTCACCTCCGTTTCTACAAAGACAGTTCCCGCCTTATCATCATTCCAGATATGCACTCCGAAAGGCTCGATGCGTATTTCATCCGTAGCCTCCAGCACCACGGGACGGAAAATGCCCAAAGGCTGGGAACCTTCACTGAATCCCCATTCCGAAGAACAACCACCGCATACCCAAGGCATATCGGCTATCATTTCAGGATGCTCCGCTTTCACCACCAGTCTGTTCTCTCCCGGCTTCAACGCCTCCGTCACATCCAATGTCAACGTAGTACGCCCTACGGGATGACGGCCGAAATCCTTTCCATTCAATGTAACAGTGGCATACGTTCCCACTCCCTCAAAACGAAGGAAATAACGTTTTCCGAATGAAGAATCGGAAATTGGAAATTGAGAATTATCCAGCGTGAATATCTTTTCGTACATGGCAGTACCGTGAAGATTGCCATGAGTCAGTTGGCGGTAACCGTAATAATCGTCCCAGTTATGAGGGATATCCACCACTGTAGGGGCATTGTCCGCCTGCCCGTATGCACTTTTATCACAAAGCCATGTTTTCCATCCTTTATCCAGTTCCATCACCATCCGGCGGTTCTTCACCTCCCGTTCCGGGAAATGCACTTGCGAACGTCCCATCGGCTTGCTGGTAGCAATGGCTATACCACGTTGTTCCGCGTCATTCACGGCACAATAAAAATGATACACCACCCCATTGTGTTTCACCACATAACTTTTATGAGCGAACAATTCATCATAGTCTTTGGAAGGGATAATCAAGTCCGCTCCTTTCCAATCGGTCCAGTGCACCAGGTCATAACTGGCAGCAAAGGTATTGAATGCCTTGTATTTGCGGCTCGGTTCAAAAGCCGAGAAGTAGAACATGACATACACGTCGCCCATTTTCTGGATATGCGCATCCCCCGTGATGGTTCCGTCCGCCTCGTGTGCAAAGACCGGATTGCCCGGATATCGTTTCCACTTCTTCATATCCTTTGACAAGGCGATACCCACCCGTTCCGCTTTCAAATCCGTTTCCGGATGCCGTCCTGCCGCGTTATAGAACATGACGAAAGGAGCGCCCAGTGTTTTCTCCTTATCCCAATAGACCACACTTTTGTACTGGGTCAGCTTTTCCCACCATTGCGCGTCTTTATCATGGATACTCATCACAGGCTTGTCCTGTGCCTGCCACTCATGGGCGGAACCCAAAGGCCGGTCTGTCCAGGCCAAACCGATATACAGCGGCTTGTTCACCGATTCATATCCGGTCCCTTCCCCACCCAGATAAGTCATCCAATGCTTGCCTTTATACGTCTGCAGGGCATAGCTTCCTCCCCACTCCATATCCGGCAATGCAGGGAAACCACCACGCTGGTTGCAATCCCAGAATCCGTCACGATAAGACAAGACACGTCCCAATGTACGCCATTCCAACAGATTATCACTTTCGGCTATCCATGTCTCGTATCCACGCCCGTCCAGTCCGCTCTTACCATTATAAACCACGTAGGTCATATACCACTTATCCCCTTCGCGGAACACGGTAGGGCAGTCTATTTTATGCTTGTTGTCGGCAGGAGCTACAGCCAGCCCATATTTATAAGGAGTCTTGGCTTCCTCATAAATCTGCTCCATGCGCGATTGTGGAACTTCACGTTGGGCGTATGTTCCCAATGACAACAGTAAAAATGCCAATATCAATATCTTCTTCATAATTATCTTTTTTATCTATTGGCAAGACGGATAAAAGAAGAAAATGTACCCATTCAGAGAACTTTTATCTCATTCTCTATTCTTACCATCACATAGCAGGGGTCAGCTCAACATTCAATCCCAAAGCAGAAGCAATACGATAAAAGGTAGAAACCTTAGGCTCTGTTTTTCCTGTTTCCACACGGGAAATATAAGACTTATTAGTCCCTATCTTTTCGGCAAGTTCCGCCTGTGTCATATTTGCTTTCTTCCTTGCCTCTTCAATTATTTGCCCGGTAAAGAAAGCATTAGCCCTGTCTTCGGCAGCCTTACGCTCCGGAGTCCCTTCTTTGCCAAACACAGCATCCAACTGTGCATCGACATCAAACATCTTTAGTTCTTTTTCGCTCATAATATTCTTTCTTTAGTTTTAATGCTTTATCAATTTCTCTATCTGGTGTTTTCTGCGTCTTCTTTTGAAAGCCATTGAACAATATAACAATATGCCCTTCATCATAACAGAAGAAAATCCTATAGATATTACCTTGCCACTCTATTCTTAACTCATACAGACCCTCTTTAAGAAACTTCACATACTTTGCCGGTAGTCTATCTTGAGTCTTCAATAAGAGTAATCCATATAGGACTTTTTCTTGCGTACCTTTATCCAGAGTATCAAAAAAATCTTTATAGTAGTTTTCGTATGCTATTATCTTTCTGCTCATACGACAAAAATAGAAAAAGTTTATCAGTTAAGCAACTTTTCCTTATAAAAATCTTAGAACTATGTACAAAAATGGCGTAAAATTCTCAAGATATACTTGAAAATTTTACGCCATACTGCGATTCCGGCCTCTGGAACTACGGCTACTAATAGAACATCCAGTCCATCGTCTCCTCCGCACCGGCCAGTCCCGCATTACGCGGAGTCACCTGCGCGTCTGTAAATCCCAGCACCATCGTATATCCTTTCGGCAGCAACAAGGTATGCTTTCCGGCCTCAAAATGATAAGCATGTACATTCGCCAGCGGCATCCCCGCTATGCGTATGGCATTGGTCAGTTTCGGTTCCGCCTGACCGTAATCATTGGCAGAAGCGTCCGTTTCCAGTTTCGGGGCTTTCGCATACTTCTTCTGGTCATCACGGAAATAACCTACCAACAAATTCACCGGAGCAGCCGCTTCAAACTCTATTGTCGTACCTTCCTTGCGCTGCACCTCCCCGTTCATTCTATAAGCAGTCAGCCCTTCCAGCTCGGCGGCCAGTGCATCCACCTTGCCCAGTACATTGGAGAACAGGCTTGCACCTGTCGCCAGCTTCACCGGAGCCAGTCCGTTCAGAATCTTCACATTTGCGGCGGACAACGGTTTTATCTCAGCTGCACTTTCCGTCACCTTACCTGCCGCCCTATCTTTCAGCAACTGCAAGTTCGCCTTGAAATTAGCCAGCTCATTTTCATAATGCACCAGCATCTCTTTCCAGGTCTTGTTCTTGCCACCGTCACCACCGATAGGAATACGGCGTTGCGCGGTCTGCATACTGTTGGCATAATAATAAGTACTGTCTGTCAATGCCACCAGCTTGCGGTAATGCTCCAGACTTTGTTCCATCAATGGAATAGCGGCATCCAGTTCGTTCAGATCCTTTCCCCACTGATAGTTCAAGACACGCTGAGCAGCTTTCACTTTCAGGTTAAAGGCATAAGCAAATTCACGATAGCAATGCATGTCATTCCGCAAACGTCCGAACTCCTCTTTATTACGAGTCACCGCTGCGGCAGCCTTGTCAATGGCCGCCACCGCCTTGTCACCGTGTTCCACCACCTGCGCCACAATATCCAGCGGCAATTCGCCCACATGCGGCTGTTTCTTCCATTCCTTCTCCACATATTCTATCAGCTTCTCGCCCTCCGGCCCGCAACTCTCATAAAATCCCGGATAGATGGTATATTTATAAGGATTCACCAACTGACTCATAAACATACCCAGCAACAAAGTCTGCCGATTCCCTTCCGTGATGCCGAAACGGCGGAGCAACTTCGGAGCAATCTCTCCACTCTGCTCGTATGCCTCCAGAATATCTCCGGCTTCGGCAGGAGTCGTACCATAATAATCGCCCAACTGCTTGTCCCAATATTCCACTTCGGATGAACGGTCCCGATGACAGTTCCATGCATAGCGTCCCCACGTCTTGTACCATATCCAGTCACGGTCCAGCTGATACTCCCGTTTTCCATCCGCCAGTTTGTCCGCCGTGTACGGCCAGTCCCAATAAGAAGCCTGTGGATACAGATGCAGGGCATTGGCTCCATGTACATTGTGCATGGCATTCACCGCTTTCTGTACAAAGTCGGGAGATCCCCAACGCCACGGTTCCAAGTTTGCCAGAATATGCACATTACTGATATGAATACTTCCCAAGGCACTCAAGTCCGAGTGTATCTTGGACCAAGGACCGCGCGGTTCGTAAGTAGTCAGTGACTCACCATTGTATTTATGCATGGTATAGAGGTTCTTGTATAACGGCAATGCCGCATCCATCACCATCTTGCAGTCCGTATCATGTGCACGCAGTAAAATGGGCGGTTCGTCTGTACGCCCCAATGCCTTCACCCCGTCCTTCACTCCCGGAATAATGGTTTTGGTAAACCACTCCACATCATCCTCGTAGGTATCCATCGCTTCCCCCAAGCATACCAGCAGACCTACATTGGGATATTTTTCTATAAACGCGGCCACCGACTTACGTGTATAATCACTGACCAGCGGAGTAATGGGACGGTTACGATCCTGTGTTTTCAACCCGTAATGCTCGGCAAAAGGCTTGCTCAACAATATATTATAAAACATCTGGATCACAAAGATACCGCGTTTGTCCGCTTCGGCAGTCAGGAACGAGAACATTTCCTCATTTTTCTTGAAAGTTTCCTCATCCACCTCTACGGCAAAAGGATACTCTTCCAGCTTCACCAAGGAAGCAAACGGATGCCCGTTCCACAGATACAAGGAATTCATGCGGTTCTCCACCAGCATATCCAGATACTTTATCCATTGCTCCTTGTCATAAAACCAAGGGAAGCTCTCCGGCGTATAAGGATACTCATACACCCCTCTTCCGGGCAGGTATTCCATTTTCTGAATCCCTACACAACCTCCGCGAAGCACCATTTCCGGAGCATCCGTCAGCTGTGCCGGAAACTTCAAATCCTTGTATTGCCCTACATGATCTATCAATTCCCGACAGCCGTAAATCACACCGCTTCCGTCGTTTCCTGTCACCGTAGTCATGTTTCCACGGGTAGAAATGGTAAACCCCTCCTTTTTCAGTCCGGCAGTATCAGCAGCCTGTTCCAGACGGATGCATACCTCATCTTTATCCATACCGGCAGTATCCGACAACATAACAGACGAATACCCCGCATCTTCCAGCGCTTTCTTCAAATGTTCTCCTGCAAACAGCACCCGGTTCGACGCCTCCTGCGGCATCACAATATTCACATTGGGTTTCTCGCACCCCCATAACACGCACATACATGCGACAAGTGTTCCTAGCCTGATATTTTTCATTCTTTTCATATAAATTATTTACAGTTAGACGAAAAAAACAACAAGACGTACTCACAAGACCTCCGCCAATCGTCAAAAAGCGAAGAAAAAGCACAAGCTATCACAAAAAGAAAAAAAGCTGATGAACAAACGGGGGCAAACTCAACTTTTAAAAGGAAATGTATTGTGGAACAGAATTACCTAACATTAAAAACGGAAAAAACAATGAAAAAGAAATCTAACCTGACCCTATTTATGAAACAACTTATCCGGTCGCTAAAAGAAGAAGAGCGTTTCAGTACCGCCCACATCTACCAAAGCACCCTGAACGCCTTCATGCTCTTCTGCAAGACCGATGCCATCCGGTTCAACCAGATGGAACGTTCACGCCTGAAACAATTTGAGAACCACCTGCGCAACAAGGGATGTACCTGGAACACTGTCTCCACTTATATGCGTACCTTGCGAAGCATCTACAACAAAGCCGTGGACGATGGTCTGGCGGAAGAAAAGCCCCGTCTTTTCCGTCACGTATATACCGGCGTAAAAGCCAATACCAAACGTGCCCTCGATGCCAAAGACATGAGCAAATTATTAAGCGCCTCCCTTCCACGCCCCCTGCCGCAAAGCATGAAAGAGAGCCGGGCATGGATTACCCTGATGTTCCTGTTACGCGGAATGCCCTTTGTGGATCTGGCACACCTACGCAAAACAGACCTGCAAGATTCCGTTATCTCCTACCGCCGCCACAAAACAGGAGCCCTGCTCACCGTCGAGATTCCTCCCGCTGCCATGAACCTTATCAAACGGTATCAAAATACAGACTCCGCCTCCCCCTACCTGCTTCCCATTCTCAGTGGAAACCGGAAAAGCGAAGAAGAGTATGCAGAATACCAACATGCCTTGCGGAAACTGAACTATGACCTGAAACAACTGGCGGTATACTGCGGAATCAAACTCAACGTCAGTTCCTACACCAGCCGCCACACTTGGGCCACTTTGGCTAAATACTGTCACTTTTCGGAACAATTGATTTGTGATGCCCTGGGGCACTCCTCCACAAAGGTGACCGAAACCTATTTGAAAAGCTTTAAAAACGATGAATTAGACAGAGCAAACAAAGTAATAATTAATCACATTAGTATTTCTATATAATCAATTTTAAAACTTCACATTACATTATAAAACAACAAATTAAAAGACTGTTACTTTGTAAGTAACAGAATTTATTCGGCAGCAAAAATAGACAATAAATCGATAGCAAACAAGAAACAACCCGCTTCTTTTTTTTAAAATTAATAAAAAAGACGGTCTAATAGATAAAAAGTAATAATAAAAAGAACATTTTTAATTATATAAAAAAGAGAAAATATAGTAACACACATCACGTTCTACACAGTCAACGCAATGCATTAAAATATTATATTTCAGAATATTATATCTTATCCGCTATAAAATAGTGAGATATAAATTATACAATATGTTTATTGATAAATTTTCTGTTACTTACAAAGTAACAGAAGAGCAGAAAAAAGAAAAAAAGCGACATAGTTGAAACATAGTTAAAAAAAACATCATATAGATCTGACATATAAAAAGTTTTACCTATGATACAAGTCCAGAGATTTAACAAAGTACTTAAATTAGCAGTCATTCTAGGAGATTTAGTCATTCTGAATGTACTTTTCATCTCATTTAATTCAATATGGAACGAGTTGTTTGGGGAAAGAGCCTGTAGCGGCACTTTACCCCAAATTCTAACTCTGTTCAGCGTATGTTATTTTGCATGCACTATTTCAGGAGGTGTCATACTGCATCGTCGGGGAGCCCGTGCCGACCAAATTGTATTCCGGGTACTCCGCAACGTGTTCTATTTCTCTTTTTTATCGACCGGACTGATGGTATTATCCGAACTTGAGATATATTCCAAACGCTTTTTTATCTATTATTTCATTCTGCTCATCCTCTGTATCACTGTCTATCGCCTGCTTTTCCGTTTCTGCATACAGCTATACAGAAGCCATGGAGGAAATTTCCGTACGGTCCTCTATTTGGGAAGCACCGAAAATATAGCCGAGCTGTACCATGAAATGACCTCCGATGCCACTACCGGCTACCGGGTACTGGGCTACTTCGACACCACCCCCAATGCCAAGTTCCCCGCCAGCTGTACCTATCTGGGAAAACCGGAGCAAGCCATTGACTACCTGGCACAGCACAAGGTGAACCAGCTTTACTGCTGCCTGCCCTCGGCATTGAGCGAACAGATCGTGCCGGTCATCAACTATTGCGAGAACAACCTGATACATTTCTACAGCGTGCCCAATGTGCGCAACTACCTGCGTCACCGCATGCACTTTGAAATGATAGGCAGCGTACCCATCCTCAGCATCCGCAAGGAACCCTTGGGAAAAATAGAGAACAGGCTGATAAAACGCATATTCGATGTAATCTTCTCGCTGCTCTTTTTATGCACATTATTCCCCATTATATTCCTTATTGTAGGAGTGACCATCAAAATCACTTCTTCGGGTCCCATATTCTTCCGTCAGAAACGTAACGGATTGAACAACAAGGAATTCTGGTGTTATAAATTCCGTTCCATGAAAGTAAACAAGGAATCGGACACCTTACAGGCCACCCTCAACGATCCCAGGAAAACCAAATTCGGCGATTTCATGCGCCGGACCAATATTGACGAACTTCCGCAATTCATCAATGTATTGCTGGGAGATATGTCCATTGTAGGGCCACGCCCCCACATGTTGAAACACACGGAAGAATATTCCAAGATAATCAATAAATACATGGTCCGCCATTTCATCAAGCCCGGTATCACGGGATGGGCGCAGGTGACCGGTTTCCGTGGCGAAACCCGCGAACTGGAAGACATGGAAGGACGTGTGAAAGCCGATATATGGTATATGGAACACTGGTCTTTCCTGCTCGACCTTTATATTATGTACAAAACCGTGGCAAACGCGCTGCACAAAGACAAGCAAGCTTATTAAAACAAGACCTGAAAACTGAAAAATTTTAAATAACAGAGAGCCAAAAAAATGAGAAGATTAAAGTTGACCCTATTCGCGCTGGCTTCCCTGCTGCTATGCAGTTGCAGCGCCTACAAAAAGGTACCCTACCTGCAAGGGTCCGAGTACCTGAACATGGCAAATGTCCAAACACCCCTGTATGATGCACACATCATGCCCAAAGATTTGCTGACCATCACGGTAAACACCAGTGACCCCGATGCCGCCATTCCTTTTAACCTGACGGTAGCCACCCCCATCACGGCAAACAGCAAAAGCCTTACCAGCCAACCATCCCTGCAACAGTATCTGGTAGACAATAACGGGAACATTGATTTCCCGGTCTTGGGCACACTGCACATCGGCGGCCTCACCAAAAGCCAGGCGGAAAACATGATAAAGGAAAAACTGAAAACCTATATCAAGGAAAACCCCATTGTGAATGTACGCATGGCAAACTACAAAATCTCCGTGATGGGAGAAGTTGCCAAACCCGGCACATTCACCATCACCAATGAAAAAGAAAACATCCGATCTCATGGCGGGAGACATGACCGTATACGGACAACGCGACAAAGTGAAACTGATCCGTGAAGATGCGCAAGGCAACCGCCAGGTGATTCCGCTGAACCTGAACGATGCCGACATCATCGTATCTCCTTACTACTACCTCCAGCAGAACGATGTGGTGTATGTCACCCCCAATAAGACCAAAGCCAAGAACGCAAGTATCAGCAACAGCACCACCATCTGGTTCTCGGTAGTAGGAACTCTGGTCGCACTGGTCAGCCTGATAGTAACCATTGCCAAATAAACAGAATTATGAAAGAAGACTTATACGACGACCTTTATCTGGAAGAAAAAGAAGAAAAGACCGATTTCAAAGCGATTCTTTTCAAATACGCCATCCATTGGCCCTGGTTCGTGGCATGCACCCTGCTGTGCATGGCGGGAGCCTGGCTCTATTTGCGTTATACCCCGCCGGTGTACAACATCTCGGCATCCGTTATCATCAAGGACAATGACAAGAACAGCAAAGCAAGCAGCGGCATGGCTGACCTGGAAGACCTGGGCTTCTATTCCTCCATCAACAACTTTGACAATGAAGTGGAAATCCTGCAATCACGCACGCTTATCAAAAAAGTGGTGGAAGAACTGGATCTTTACATCAGCTATGCCACGAAGAGCAGTTTCCATGACATCGAACTTTACAAAAGTTCCCCTGTGAAAGTATGGATTACCCCCGAAGAAGCCCAGAAACTGCCCGCCCCCGCGCGTCTTCACCTGACCTTGCAGCCGGGCAACAAGCTGAATGTGAAACTCCGGATAGGAGAAGAGGAATACAACAAGCAGTTCGACAAGCTGCCCGCCTTGCTGACCACCCCGTCGGGCACGTTCAGCTTTACCCCTAAAGATTCCACAACTGTCCAAAGCACGCAGGAAATCATGGCTACGGTTTCTTCCCCCCGCAGTGTGGCAAACACTTACCGGGGAGCATTGAGCATAGAGCCTACTTCCAAATCCACCACTATCGCACAGATCTCTGTCAAGAGCACGCATACGCAGCGCGGCATGGATTTCATCAACAAGCTGGTGGAAGTCTACAACCGGAATGC
>OLOI01001838.1_pt1 | contig 16666 bp, 12 predicted proteins | sample 1672131 | NCBI WGS metagenome assembly OLOI01 (sample SAMEA3136651, study PRJEB25190) | human gut metagenome | reverse complement strand
TACCATTGTAAAGTCTTGTAAGTGGTTTGCATCCATTCCTTCATTTCTGAAGTCTCTTGCAATTTCATACACATTTGAAAATCCACCAATTATAAGTTTTTTCAATGTTAATTCTGGAGATATTCTTAAATATACGTCCATATCTAATGCATTATGGTGTGTTATGAATGGTTTTGCAGTTGCTCTGGTGTGACATAGAGAAAATTCAGCTTTCCCTTGCGTACCTTGTTCAGTATCTTAGAGATATCCTTTTTCGAGCGGGTCATATCGATATAATCGGCAGGAATATCATGAGCCTGCAACGTCTGCACCTGATTGTATATCAGCGCAAGCAAAGGCTCGATAACAATCGTAAGCTTGTCGGAATGAGCAAGCCCAACGGTTTCATAGATGACCTGTTTGCCAGAACCCGTGGCAGCAATGACGATTGCGTCCTGTTCAGCATCCAGCGTATTCATCGGAATAATCTGAGCCTTGCGAGGCTTATCAAAACCAAGCTGTTTGAGTGCAGATTTTAAATGTCGTTTGATATCCATAGAGATAACCTCCAATGTGTTAAGATTATCTTTATGTTATCGGAATGTAAAAAGATAATGCCGAATAGTGAATATTTCTCGAAAATAAATTACATTTTTCAATATGACTGATTTTCTTCTTAAATGCCTTAACAGGATAGTTTAGACCTGAATATGGCATTGTCAATGATAGAAAGTGTAAAAAGGTTAGAATAGATAAGTGCGGTTCATGCGCAAAACGACAGGCCCTGCCGCTCGAAAAGTATCCGAATGGCAGGACCTGACTTGCTGGGTAGTTGGACTAAATCAGAGAGCAGATTTTTATGAAGTTGTTGGAAGTTCAATAGGCAATATCTATCAATTTCTTGCTTTTGAATTTATTTCTCTTGACAAAATCCCATTCCCCTCCTATTCCATAGAACAAATATTCGTGTTATTTGAAAGGAGGACTTTATGCAGGTAATCAAAACAGTCGCCTTACAGGCAGCAAACAATACCGGTCAGCGCATTCGTGAACAAGCTGCATGGTTTTATCTGCGGCATATGAATATCGACGAGGACACTTCCTCCTCTACAGCATTTCATGCGCTCCTGACACGGAAAGAACGTGAATCTCTGCCCGCACCGCAAGGCGAAAAGGAAAAAGCGGTACGGAGCCAGCTTTGTACTCGTTCAGCCTTGTTCGAAGCACAGCTTTATGATACGATAAATGCATACACAAAGCTGTTCATCATGAGCACAGAAGATATTCCCACCGGTCTGCGGTACAAGCTAAATTCTGATCTGACTTCATTCAATGAGCAGACCACGCAGGCGCTGATGAATCAATCCACAATTTGCATACGTCAGAACAGCACTACCGACCAAATGGCAAAAGAACTGCTTCTTGTATGGGATAAAGCCTCCAAGCGATTAGCCGATGATATTGACGGCGCCTATATACAAGCCAGCTGGTATTATCTTCTCCATCAATTTGATAAGGCCGGCTATCACAAATTTCAGTATATCGTCAAACATCAGCAGGGACTTTGTAATACCTGTCTTTCATTCAGCAACAAAACTTTTACGCTGAATGAATTGATTCAGCAGGATTTGCTTCCTCCGCTGCACCCGCACTGCCGCTGTGCCGTAATTCCGGTTTACGAATCTTCATCGGCATTGGAACAGCCTGTTGTTGCTGCATCCCCCAACGCCGACAATCATTCGAATTGGTATGATGCACTGCTGCGTATTCCCTCCGATGCCAGAGCACTGCTGAACGGTTTTGTTGCCGCCCAGCAGGAACGTATTGGTCGTGGAACGCTCAGCGGCTTTCTTGACTGGCTCACTATGGGTACAGTCAGCGGTCTTTATGAGGGATTAAAAACGCGCACAGATGCGATGACAAAAGATCCCTCACTTTATAATATCGTAAACTGGCTGACCCTCGGTACCGCTGATATGGTAAAGGGCGCATTTTCGCCGGAAAAAACACTGTCGCTTGAACATTGGCTGGATTCACTTGGCGTTGTCTCTATTGCTTTTGGCGCGTATGAATTAGCCCAGAAATATGCTCCGACGATGATTGATGATGTGGCGGCGTTTGAAAATACAGCGGCTCAAAACGCTGTGGAAATCAACCTGCCAGAAGATGCTCTGATTGTCCGTGATACCAAATACGTTGATGAAAGCGGTCATGTTGACTATCCTAAATACGCACCGGATAATGGATTTGTGGCAGGAACAACGCATATAGAAACACTTGATGTCGGTGCTTTAATCGACCGCTATGGCGGACCAGGTGGTGATTTTACCGCACCCAAAGGTACACCATATAAAATGCGGTCATTGCCCTATTATAAAAATCAGAATGTCTATCATGTTTATCGAGTGATCAAACCCATTGAAAATGTAGAAGCAGGAAGAATCGCTCCGGCGTTTGGCGAACGCGGCGGCGGCATACAGTACCGCCTGCCAACTAATATTAAAGAACTAATCGAAAACGGTTATCTAGAGGAGGTTATTAAATGACTGCAATGAACCAAAACCAGCTCCGTGCGATCTTCCACTATTTGAAAGTCCCTGCCAGTGCCTATGACTTGGGTAATAATATGCGACTGGGTGCCTGTGAAACAATAGAGCATACCTCGCAAGGCTGGGAAGTATATGCGACTGAACGCGGCAGCAAGTGTGCTGTTAAGGTATTCTCCAATGAAACCGATGCCTGCTATAATCTGCTCTATCGCATGACACATTATTGCGATATTGATAAAACCTTGCCGAATTTAACTATCCGTAAGCTGCATTCCATTCTGGTCTATCTGAAAGTACCCGAAGACCTGTATGACTTCAGTGCCGGCTATTTCGGCACGAACTGCTATTCCATGGAATGGACAGAACAAGGCTGGGAGGTATTCTTCGCCGTGAACGGCGAAAAGTGTGATGTTGCCGTCTTTGACAGCGAAACCGATGCCTGCCTCGACCTGCTGTATAAGGTGATGCATTGCTAAGCACCTTGCACAGCAGCAACAGATTGGGTATAATAAAAGCAAATATCTGGAACAGCAGGAGAGATAACTATGGCAGAAAGTTTTACCACTCGGCTTATCCAGCGTCTTCAAATTGAGCAGAAGAAAAATGACCACGGCGGCGTATTTGAAGATATTGCAAACGGTTATCCGATCTGAGAATACAAGAATCGCCGAAATATCGTATCGGATATTACAACTGCACTGCCGGAAGATGTTCACGCGCGCATGACGACACTGCTGGACGAATATAATGCCGCAGACAAGCATGATCTGCACGGATTGGCAAAGTTTCATGCAGATTATGAGGCTATCCACCCGTTCCAGGACGGAAACGGACGAACCGGACGGCTGATTCTGTTTAAGGAATGTCTGAAAAACGATATTATACCCTTTGTGATAAATGACCGCCGCAAAGCAGAATACTATCATGCGTTGAATACCGCGCAGACAAAACAGGATTACAGCCTGCTGGAGCGGTTCTTCCGCGAGGAGCAGTCCGAATACCGCCAGCAGGTCGAGGGTTTCCTGCCACCGGTCAAAGAATAGCCAACGCCACTGCGGCTACTACGAGGCTACTGCCACCGAATATCGGCAGTCCCAACAGGTGCAGAAAACATACAAAAACCACACAAAATGTTGGTGAACTGCGCCTTTTTAGTAGTCGCTGCGATGCAAACACCTCACATAGCACCGCTCCGACTCCAAAGGCCATGCGTTCAAATCGCACCGGGCGTACCATGTTAAACCGCTTGTTTCTTTAAAATGGGCGGTTTTTCTTTGCTTTTGAGTGATAATTTGACAAAATTTCCATAAAAAATCACCGGAATCATTTGATTCCGGTGATTTTTTATGGAACTTGCAGATTTTATTAGCCAATGCCGCCGAACACAATACCCAAAATGAAGCAGGCTGCGCACAGAGGTACAAATACATACTTGCCGAAGGAGAGGAACCAGCGCATGACGGGCTTCGAATCGCCCTCCTGCACGGCCGCCAGAGCAGTGTCCTTCTTCATGATCCAGAAGAACATGATACCGGCGGTAAGTGCGCCCAGGGGGCAAAGGTAAATGGATACCATATCCATCCACTGAGAGGTCCAGGGCTGGATCGTCAAAGCTATCGCCACACCTATAATGTGGATCACGGCGGTGGCCGTTACGCGATTGAAATGCAATTTCTCCTGAAGGAAAGCGACAGGGGTCTCAAACAGGTTGATAATAGAGGAAAGACCTGCAAAGAGGACGGCCACATAGAAGAAGATGAACATGATCCGAGCAATTCCGCCCATATTGTTAAACACGGGGATCAGATAAATGAACATCAGGCCGGGGCCGCCGTTGCCAAGGTCGGCACCGGTGGTGGCCATTGCGGGAATAACGATGAACATGGCCAGTAATGCCGCAGAGGTATCGAACAGTGCACAGAGGATCGCGGACTGGCGGATCTTAACGTCCTTACCAAGATAGGAGCCATAAATAACAGAACCGGAACCGGCCACAGACAGAGAGAAGAAGCACTGACCAAAGGCAAACACCCATACGTTCACATCCAGCAGACCTCTGAGATCCAAAGAGAAAATGTACTTGTAGCCCTCGCTGCTGCCAGGCACAAAGGGCATCATAATCGCCAGTATGATGAACAGTACATACAGGGCGGGAATCATGACCTTGCAGGATTTTTCAATGCCGCCCGCAATACCCAGAATCATAATAAGAAAGGACACTGCAATCGCGAGAATAATCCAGAAATTATTGGCGCCGCCTGTTGCAAAGGTCATCTTAATGGCTTCCGGCAGGCTGGCTGCCTCCGGTGCGACAGCGCCAAAAGTCCCGCCGATGACATTCATATCGTTTCCCATAGTGACCAGTTCACCGGTCAGCGCCATTTTGGCATAGTAGAATACCCAGCCCATGATGACGGAGTAACCGATACCGAGGCAAAGGGACGCAAACACAGGGACGCCGCCAATGAGTTCTCCAGCCTTCTTGGACTTACCGCCATTTTCCATGGCTTTGCCGAAAGAGCCTACCGGTCCATAGCCTGCCCAACGGCCCAGAGAGAATTCCTCCATCATGCCGGACTGGCTGATGACGATCACGAAAATGAAATAAGGAATCAGGAACGTCAGGCCGCCGTACCGGGAGACCAGCATGGGAAACCGCCAAACGTTTGCCATGCCGACGCAGGAGCCGACTGCAGCCATGATAAAACCCCATTGAGATTTGAATCCATCCTGCTTTGCAGGTGTAGTAGTATTTTTCCCTGACATAAAATAACCTCCTACAATAATAATTATGGTTTAAGGCGCGGCAGCCAGCCTCCTCTCTTATTCACAGTATGCGATTTACGCAGGTCAGAGCCATAATGTCACGACCGGATATGCCGCAGTCCGGAAGAACGGCATACCGCCCGTGTTATACAGGTTAGGGAGATTCTTGACCATTCTGTTTGCTTCCATAATCCGGCGTTTTCACCCACTTTTTAGGAAATACCGAGTCATCGAAGAGCGGTTCTCGCGCTGCCTTATGCATGGCGGACAGTATCTGTGGCGTGGTTGCTGTGCTTCTGCAGATGGTTGATTTTGCGGGATTTCACTTTGCAGCGACGACCTCGAGCTCTGTAAATACATCCCTCTCATTTGAGATAAGTTTATTAGTTTAGCAGCAAAATGTCAATTTGATTTATACACTTTTAACATAAGAGCCGTAGTTCTTAACGCGTAAATTAGCCCTTATGTACACTTGGGCTGTTGAGCATCCGATAAAGTTTCAATAAATTCATATTTTCATTTGGATTGTTCCCCTTAATTTAGCATTGCTCTTAGCGGTTGTTGATGTTATCTTTGCGCGTGGATCGCATTAAGCCGCAACCGGTTTTTTGCAGTGCGTCCGATATGGGCAGCAACAAAGAAGCCGAGGGTCAGCAAAAAAATGACGGGCAAACTCCCGAATCGACGAACAGAAATCACATAGCAGGCCGTATTGACGCTCAACACAAAGTCCAGTGCTGCTCAACCTGCTTGCGGATAAAAACTAACAACTTGTGAATGGTTTTTTTGAAAGGTTCACCGTATCCTATAGGTACGGTGGACCTTTTATTTTGTGTAGGCGAGAGGAGGCACGCATTTGGACCGGAAATACATTCAGTCAGTCAAACCGCTGACCGACCACGTTCTGCAGGTCGATTTTATCTCCGGCAGCCGCCTGCTGCTGGATATGAAGCCCTATCTGGATAAATTCCGATTCCGGTCACTTTCCGACCCGCAGGTGTGGAACAGCGCGATGACAAACGGCATTTTTGTCCGCTTCGGTGATGTGGAGATGAGCCATAATGAGCTGTTTTCCATGGCGGAGCAGGAACACCACAGAAAAGGAGGAAAATGGTATGAGTAAAAAGCAGATGATACGACGGCGAGGGCTGAGCGCATTTCTGGCGATGGCAATGTGCTTCGGTCTGCTGCCTGCGACGGCTTGGGCAGCGGAAGAAGGGGTTGCCATTGATGAAAGTAATTTTCCCAATAAAACCTTCCGGAACTATATACAGAAAGTGTTTGATAAGGACAATAACGACTTTTTCAGCGCGGATGAGATTGCTGCCGTGACAGAACTTACGTTTCAGTACCCGGATGACCCGAATACAGGTGTAGCGGGAATTACGTCTTTGAAAGGTATCGAGTACTTCACTGCCTTGACGAGTTTGGATTGTTCCTATCAAGACCTGACGGAATTAGACCTTAGCCGAAATACCGGGTTGACAAGTGTACTATGCTACGGCAATCAACTTACCGAACTGGATTTGAGTGCGAATACCCAGTTAATAGAATTGGACTGCAGCAGCAATGAGATTACCCATTTGGATGTCAGCAGCAATCATAATCTCGAAAAGCTGTCCTGCTATCATAATCGGCTTACCAGTCTGGATCTCAGCCGGAATAATAAGCTGACTTATACCTACTGTGATAGCTGGTGTCCTATTGAACCGGATGAGAACAACACGATCAATCTTGCTGAACTGGATGTTGACAAAACCAGTGACTGGGTTGGCGGCAAGGTTGAAAACGGCATTCTGACGATTGATGAAGGAGCAAAGAAGGTCACCTATAACTATCAGTGCGGTAATAACATCGAGATGTATGTCATACTGCATATTCATATATATGATGATTCCTGGAAATATAACGCCAATGAACATTGGAAGAAATGCACCAATTTTTGCACAGGTGCGAACCAGGGGATGATAAAGAGCCCTCATGATTACAAGGGCGGCAATACCTGCTCCATCTGCGGCTATGTGAATGCTGCCGACACTTATGCTGTCACTGTTGAGGTTGATGGATACGGCACCGCCGGTGCGTCTCCGGCCTTCGCCAAGACAGATGAAACGGTCACGCTCACCGCGATTCCCGATACGGGTTATGCTTTTAAGACATGGGAGGTTATCCGTGGCGGCGTTGCCATTACCAATGATACTTTTATCATGCCTGCCAAGCCTGTGACCGTCAAGGCTGTTTTTCAGGAAAAAACTGCGGCTCCGGTGATCAGCCCTAACGGCGGCAGCTTCAATGATACGGAGACCGTTACACTTACTTGTGACACGGAGGGTGCATGGATATATTACACCATAAATGGTGTAAAGTCTCATTACAGGGATCCGTTCACGCTGACGGAATCGGCGAACATCACAGTCTGGGCTGAAAAGATGGGCAAAGCCGATAGCGATATCGTCACAGCTGCCTTTATTAAGATTGTCGATGGCGTTGCCGTTGATACGTTCAATTTCCCCGACAAGAACTTCCGCGATGTCGTGAAAACGTTTGATACTGACGATAACAATATCCTCAGCGATACTGAGATTGCCGCAGTAAAGGAAATCGACTGCAAAGGCAGAGCCATTACCAACTTGAAGGGCATCGAGTATTTTACTGCGCTTGAGTATCTGTACTGTTACGATAACGAGTTAACAGAACTCGATCTCAGACGGAATACCAAGCTGAAAGAGCTGAATTGCAGTACAAATCGCCTGACGGTATTGGATCTCAGCCAAAATCCGAAGCTGAAAAGGGTGCTCTGCTGCGAAAACGAGTTAACCGCGCTCGATCTCAGTCATAATCCAGAGCTGGAAGATGTGAACTGCTCCGATAACGCGCTGACCGCGCTCAATCTCAGCAGTAACTCCAAGCTGACGAATCTGAATGCATCGGGTAATATTCGCGAGATTACACTGACAGGCAATACCTTTGATCTGTCGAGCCTGCCCGGCTTTGATGTCTCAAAGGCCAGAAACTGGCAGGGCGGCACAGTCAGCGGAAATACTCTTACAGTAGATGGCAATGCCGCTGTCGTGATCTATTCCTATGACATCAGTTATACCGGTACGGAACTGGATGACGAGGAAAAGGACGTTATTTTCACACTGGCGATTGCAGGACGCGGCACGGACATTGCCATCGACGCGGCGAATTTCCCCGACCCGAAATTCCGGGAGTTTCTTCTCAGCCCGGAGGTAAATATTGACCGAAACCGGGACAGCAAACTCAGCACATGGGAAATCGCGCTGGTGCGGGAGCTTGATATATATGGTGAGGACATCAGGGATCTTACCGGTATCGGGTATTTCACGGAGCTGGAAATTCTGAGCTGTGTCAGCACCCACCTCACCAGTCTGGATCTCAGTCAGAATACCAATCTGACTGAACTGGAAGCAGAAGGCAACGCCTGTACGATCGCTCCGGTCGACGGCAGATTTCATCTTTTCTCTCTGCCTTCCGGCTTCGATGCAGGAAAGGCCGGAAACTGGCGTGGCGGCACGGTCAGCGGCAATATTCTGACGATAGACAGCGATGCCAACCAGGTTACTTACGACTATGACTGCGGAAACGGTCACACGGCAGTCTTTACGCTGGAAATCCCGGCGCAGTACACCGTCACGGCTCATGGGCTGTACGGCGGAGTCATGGGGATTACCCCGGGCGAGGATTATACCGCACGATACACGGTCGGCGCTCAGGTCGGTCTTCAGATCGGCAAACGCAACGGCTTCACCCTGCAGGGTCTGACGCTCGAGGGAATCAGCGAAGAGCAGCTGCAATGGCAGGCAAAGGACGCGGAAAGCACAACTCGAGGTATTTCCTTCGAGATGCCCGCGCATAATGTGACGGTGACGGTCAACTGGAAGGCGAACGGCTCGTCCTCGGGCGGCGGTTCTTCCGGCGGCGGTGGCGGCGGCACGTCCACACCCGGCTACACCGTTTCTGCGGATAAGACCGAAAACGGCGCCATCACCGTATCTCCCAAATCTGCCTCCAAGGGCGACACCGTGACCATCACCGTGACCCCCGACAAGGGCTACGTCCTCGAAAGCCTGACCGTGCTGGACAAGGACGGCAAGGCGCTCGAGCTGACCGACAAGGGCAGTGGCAAGTATACCTTTACCATGCCTGCGGGCAAGGTGACAATCAAAGCCGACTTCATCGCACAGACCGTTGATTCGGTTTTCGCAGACGTTTCGGCGGATGCCTACTACTATGAAGCTGTCAAGTGGGCGGCAGACAAGGGCATTACCGGAGGTATGAGCGACACGCTGTTTGCTCCGAACGCTGCCTGCACCCGAGCGCAGATCGTAACCTTCCTGTGGCGTGCGGCAGGTTCGCCTGAGCCGAAGACGCTGAGCAGCTTCGCGGATGTTCCGGCAGATGCATACTACGCCAAGGCAGTTGCGTGGGCGATTGAGAATGGCATTACCGAGGGCACGAGCGATACAACGTTTGCACCCGGCACCATCTGCACGAGAGCACAAGGCGCAGCGCTCCTGTACCGTGCGGCAGGCAGTCCGGCGGTCAGCGGTAGCGCGGCTTTCACCGATGTACCTGCCGATGCATACTATGCCGATGCGGCAGCATGGGCAGAGCAGAAGGGCATCACCGATGGCATCGGAAACGGTCTGTTCGGTCCGCATAACAACTGCACGAGAGCACAGATCGTTACGTTCCTGTACAGAATGTACGGCAGCAAATAAGCAAATCAACCGATGGAAAGCGGCGGCAGGGGAATACCCCTACCGCCGTCTGTTTACCGATTTTTTGCCGCCATCTCACGCTTTGGAGCGAGCTGCATTCCCGGTCAAACCGCTGCAATATGAGCGAAAGAAGCGAAAAAAGGTCATGTTTTCGGTAAATCTGCGGCAATGTGTCATAATTTCTTCTTTTTTTGTCAAACCCTGTTGACAAAACACGATAGATGCGCTATAGTGAGGATAAAAGAAGATGATGCAGTCGCTTTGACCGCATCTCAAACGATAATAGCAAACCCACCGAAAGGTGGCGACGCAAAGCTATAGGGCCTTACCCCTCATCGAGAGGGCTGGCAGCCAGTTACCGAAAGGAGATCGCCGGATATGAAGCGGCTTTTTCGTATTGTATGCGCAGTTTTTGCAGCAACTGCCCTCTCGATGGGCGTTACCGCAGCAGCAGTAAATGATGTTGTGGATATGAGTAATTCCACCCACGGTTATGTTACCGTAAACTACTCCTCGAGCGCAAGACTCAAGGTTGGTATTCAGTACAACGGCGGCAAGACCGTATTCTATGATTGCCCGAGCGGCAAGGATGCTTCCTTCTCTCTCGATAAGGGCAACGGCAAGTACACTGTAACGCTGTACCGCAACGTTTCCGGTACGTCCTATCAGCAGGTCGAGTCCAAGTCCATGAACGTAACCGTCAAGGACAGCTACGCCCCGTATCTGGTCTCCACTTCCGAAGTTCAGTTCTCCAAGGGCGACACGGTATCCGCTAAGGCTGCTGAGCTCTGCAAGAACGCCAAGACCGATGAGGCTAAGGTTATCGCCATCTACAACTACATGGCAGGCCGTTATACTTATGATAACAAGCTGGCGAATGAGATCACCAGCGGCAAGATCACCAAGTACATCCCGGATACCGCCGCTACCCTGAAGGGCACTACCGGTATCTGCTACGATTTTTCCTCGCTGTTTGCAGCAATGTGCCGCAGCCAGGGCATCCCGTGTGCACTGACCAAGGGCTACGCCGGCTCCAGCTACCACGCTTGGAACAAGGTAAACCTGAACGGCAAGTGGTATCAGATTGACCTGACCTACGCGGTTACCCGCAGCGTGAAGAACGCAAAAACCCTGCATGACTGTGTATCTCCGCTGACCTACACCAACACCAGCGATGCACTTGCAGTAGCTGCAGCTTAACACGTTTCCATTTTATTTTGTATGCAAATGGTCCTGATTGAACATGATTATGTCCGATCAGCGGCGATTTATTGCATAAAAAACGATTCTGGATTGAAATTCTTCTTCGTTTTTACAGTATTTGTTTGTTCTTCGCGGGCATTTATGGTATACTGAAGGAGAGGATCCGGAGGATTTCTGTCCAGCGCGGGCAAAGGGCTGTGTATGCAGCCCGGCGTATCTGCCGACAGAAAAGATCGTAAAATTCTGTGCATGACTTCCGTAAAGGGATACAGGTACAGACAAAGGCACAGCCGGTGAAAACCGGTGTCGCAAAGCCAGATGGGCCTAAACGGAGTTTTTTCTCCGCATGGCAGCCGGTTGCCAAAGGTACTTTGTTACCCCCTTGCAGAGCTATGCGCGCTGTAAAGGGGGTATTTTATTTGGAGACTGAACAACCATTCTGCGTTGCCAACAGCCATTTCAAAAAGAACCAACCATCTGTGCTACTCGGTAAGGAGTAAGTTGTACAGACAAGGGCACCACCGGTGAAAGCCGGTCTCGCAAAGCCAAGGGCCTAAACGGAAGGTATTCCGCATGGCAGCCGGTTTCCTAATGCAGCTTCTTCATAGTAGTCTTTTACTATTGAAGGAGGGGTTTTCATGATGAAAACAGGAAAAAATAATCGATTCTTAGCCAGCATTCTGGCGGCATCCATGATGCTGACGATGTCTCCGTTCGCATTTGCAGCAGCGGATACAGCGGAGCAGAAAGAAATGACAGCGCAGGAGCAGGTTCAGTCTGCCACCCAAAATGAAACGAACGCAAATCCCACGGTGTCTCAGACGGAAGATCAGTCTCCTAAGGACACAAACTCCGAAGCGCTTAAGACGGAAAGTCAGTCTCCTAAGGACACAAACTCCGAAGCGCTTAAGACGAAAGATCAGTCTTCTGAGGGCACAAACTCCGAAGCGTCTAAGACAGAAGGTCAGCCTTCTGAGGACGTAAAACCTGCAGGAGACAGCACATCCGCATCGGAGACTCCGGCAGAAGCGGAGACACCGAAAAGCGCTGCAAAGATCGACGAGAAAGAGTACGCATCTATTGCTGACGCGATTGCTGATGCACAGCAGGACGACACCATCGTTCTGCTCCGTGATGTTACGGAAAATATCACCATCAATAAGTCTCTGACGCTCAACCTCGGCGGGTTTACGCTGTCGGGTGACGCAGAGGCGGCAGTTGTGACTATTTCCGGTGATAAAACGCAGGTTACCGTGCAAAACGGTACGGTCACCGGCGGCAGAAATCCGCAGAATGGCGGCGGCTTCGCAATCGACAACGCGGTTGTTCAGCTCAAAGATCTGCGCATAACGGATAATGAAACAGTCGACGGCAACGGCAATGACGAAGTCGGCGGCGGCGGTATCTATGCGTTGCACGCAGATGTATCCATGCAGAATGTTACCGTGTCTGAAAACAGCGTTACGGAAAGCCGCAGCGACGGCGGTGGTATTTTGGTTAGATACGGTTCTCTGACCATGGACGGCTGCCATGTTGAGGGGAACACTGCTCCGGACTGCGGCGGCGGTATGATTCTGAGACATTCTGAACTGAACGCTGCAAACTCTTTTTTTGAGAATAATACGGCAAAACAAGGCGCAGGTATCTATTTTAACGATGCGTCGGGCGACGCAGAAGAAGGCTGTTCCGGCAAGCACGAGCACCTTATCACTGGTTCCACAATCTCCGGCAATATTGCTTCTAATATCGGCGGCGGTATGTATGTCGGCACAACCTCTAATCTGACTCTCCGCAAATCCAAGCTGTTGAATAACAACGGCGCAACCCAGGGCGGCGCAATCGTAGCTTACAGCGCAGGAACGATTGAACTTGACGGTGTTTCGATTTCACAAAACAAGGCACAGAGCGGCGCAGGTATCTTGGCTTTGTGTACTGCTGTCTGCAACACGGACATTCGCCTGCTGAACGGTACGGCAATCGACGCCAATACGGCAACCGTCTATGGCGGCGGCATCTACGCAAATGCAATAGCTAAGGAACTGAATGTCACTGTAACGAACAGCTCTGTCAGCGGTAATACTGCTGGCAGCGGTGCAGGCATCTTTACCTATAAGACTGGCTCGGCGGTTATCAATGTGGATCTTCAGTCCGGTGCTGTGATGCACGATAATAATGCAGTAGTTAATATGGGCGGTGCGATTTACGCCTATAATGCTGCAAACATCAACATCGCGGCGAACAGCGCAGTGTATAACAACACCGCAGCAGGCTACGGCGGCGGCATCTACGCGAGTGAGTCCAACATCAACATCGCGGCGAACAGCGCAGTGTATAACAACACCGCAGCGACCGCAGGTGACGATTTGTTTTTCTACAGCGGCACGATCTTTACGCTCCCGAATGCAAAGGACATGAGCGGCGACCGCATTCTGTCCTCCGACAATATGGAGATTACCGGTTGGTATCATGACGGCTGGAATAAGTGGAATGCTGCGGCGAATGAAGGTCAGGGCGGCTATGAGCCGATCGGCTGCTGGACGGCGGAAACGGCTGACGAGTACATCCCGGTGGAAAAGGATCCGCACGCTATTTCGCTCAAGGCAGCGCATCCGCTGATGTACACGCTGACGTATGATGTTACCGGTGACCTGCCGGAAGGCTATACCGCTCCGGCAAAGCAGACGCTGGTTAAGGGCAGCAGCTATACCGTTGCAGAGGTTCCGGCCAGCGTATCCGGCTCGAAGGACGGCGTGAACGGTACCTTCTCCTTCAACGGCTGGAAAAAGGATGACGGCACGGTTCTGACCGGCGAGCAGCAGCTGACCGCAGACCTTACGCTGCACGGCGTATGGACCTTTACGAAAAAATCCTCCGGCGGCGGCGGTGGCGGCGGCAGCCACAAGCCCACCGTTACCATTCCGGATGATGTACCGACCGGCCTGAACGGCGATGACCACTATGCTTATATTGTAGGCTATCCGGACAGCACCGTTCGTCCGCAGAACGGCATTACCCGTGCTGAGGTAGCAACCATCTTCTTCCGTCTGCTGACCGATGAGACCCGCAATGCAAACTCTACGAAGTCCAACAGCTACTCCGACGTAGCAGCCGGCGCATGGTACAACCACGCGGTTTCTACGCTGAGCGCTATGGGCATCGTAAAGGGCGACAGCCAGGGCAAGTTCAATCCGAATGCGCCGATCACCCGTGCAGAGTTCGCTGCAATCGCAGCTCGTTTTGACGACAAGGCCAACACGACCGCTGTTGACTTCAGCGACATTGCATCTCACTGGGCAAAGAACGAAATCAGCGCCGCTGCCAACAACGGCTGGATCAACGGTTATACCGACGGCACCTTCCGTCCGAATAACAAGATCACCCGCGCCGAGGCGATGACGCTCGTAAACCGCGTTCTCAAGCGCCTTCCGGAGACCGCAGAGGATCTGCACAACGACATGATCAAGTGGAGCGACAACTCCGATACTTCCGCATGGTATTACCTGGCCGTACAGGAGGCTACGAACAGCCACTATTACGACCTCAAGGAAAATAAGCACGAGAAGTGGAGCAAACTGCGCGAAACTCGTGACTGGACCGAACTGGAAAAGTAAATACTTTCCTGTAAGGGCGAACGAATCCCCCGGCCATTGGTCGGGGGATTTTATTGCACTGATAGTTTTTTCTAAAGGAGACAAATTTCAATAAATTTTTCTTGTTAAAATTATAACATATTGCCCTTGTGGTTTTTATATCATAGGTTCATAATAGAGATTGCCGAAAAGGGAAAAGAAAAATGAAAAAAGTAGGCTTTTCGGTAATTTTCATGCGAAAATCATGCTTTCGCAGCCGGTATAGAGGAGGAGATAATATGATCAGCTTTATCGTATGCTTATTATTATTGATCACCGGCTATCTTACTTATGGTAAAATTGTAGACAAAACCTTTGGCCCGGATGACCGTGAAACGCCGGCAGTTCGCATTAACGATGGCGTTGACTACGTTGTCATGCCGCAGTGGAAGCTGTTTCTGGTACAGTTGCTGAACATCGCCGGCCTTGGCCCGATCTTCGGTGCCCTGCAGGGCGCCCTCTGGGGCCCGGTCGTATTCCTGTGGATCACATTCGGCACCATTTTTGCCGGCGGCGTACACGATTACTTCTCCGGCATGATCAGTGAGCGAAATGACGGTGCTTCCATCGCAGAGGTTACCGGCAAGTACCTCGGTCACACCATGCAGAATATCATGCGTGTGTTCTCGGTCGTACTGCTGATCATGGTCGGCACGGTATTTGCAGTCGGTCCGGCCGGTCTGATCGTTACGCTGTGCAAGAACAACGGTATGTCCGGTATGCTTTCGACCACGCTGTTCTGGCTGATCGTCATCCTGGTTTACTACTTTATTGCAACCTTTATTTCGATTGATAAGATCATCGGCAAGATATACCCGCTGTTCGGCATGTGCCTGATCATCATGGCGGTCGGCGTTATCATCGGTATCTTCACCAACCCGAATTACACCATTCCGGAGATTTGGTCTCACCTGTACAATATGCATCCGTCCGGCACGCCGATTTGGAGCTTCATGTTCATCACGGTTGCATGCGGTGCAATTTCCGGCTTCCATTCCACGCAGTCGCCGCTGATGGCTCGCTGCATGAAGAACGAGAAGCAGGGTCACTTCGTATTCTACGGCGCAATGGTAGCCGAAGGCATTATCGCACTGATCTGGGCGGCAGCTGGCTGTGCTCTGTATGAGGTCACCGGCGGGCTCAACACCGGTCTGGCGGAAGCGCTGGCAGGCGGTCAGTCCGCAGCGATCTACGATGTATGCTCCAAGACCATGGGCGGCGTTGGTATTGCTCTGGCCATGATCGGTGTTGTTGTCTGCCCGATCACTTCCGGTGATACCGCATTCCGTTCCGCTCGTCTGACGCTGTCCGACTGGTTCCACATGGATCAGGGTTCGTACGCAAACCGCCTGAAGCTGTGTATCCCGGTACTGGGTATCGGCGCTATCCTCGGCATCGGCAATGCGACCGGTCTGATCGACTACACGGTTATCTGGCGTTACTTCAGCTGGACCAACCAGACGCTCGCTATGATCGTTCTGTGGGCAGCGGCTATGTACCTGTTCACCGAAAAGAAGAACTTCTGGATGGCAGCTGTTCCGGCTACGTTCATGAGTGCGGTTTCCTGCACCTATTTCATCCTCGCACCGGAGTGCCTCGGCAGCCTGCTGAACAGCAAGACAGCGGACGGCACGGTAATCTACAATACCGCAGTGGCGTACCCGATCGGTATTGTATTCGCGGCACTGCTGCTCGCACTGTTCATTCGTGCGACCAAGAAGCGCAGCGCAAAGAAATCTGCTTGAATATAATAGCATTGCTGCAGCCGGCTGCAGCAATGCTATTATATTCAAGA
>OLOI01001826.1_pt1 | contig 16744 bp, 10 predicted proteins | sample 1672131 | NCBI WGS metagenome assembly OLOI01 (sample SAMEA3136651, study PRJEB25190) | human gut metagenome | reverse complement strand
CGACGGCATGGCCTGATTTCTGGCGTAAATCTTATGACCAGCGGTGCCGTAAATATCAAACGCCGGATGCTTGCCGAGCAGATCCATGTTGGCCTCCCAGAGGCTGGAGATCGTGCCGACATCCTTCCAATAGCCCTCAAAGCGGTAGGCATACAATCTGTGACCCGCATTCAGAATGGCGGGGATGATATTCTTGCCAAAGTCATTCTCACTGGTGCGGTCTGCCTCATCCGCCTCCAGAAATGCCTTCAGGACGCTCCACTTGAAGACATAGATGCCCATGGACGCGTTGGTGCTCTTGGGCTTCTTGGGCTTCTCCTCGAATTCATAGATAGAGCCGTCCTCGCGGGTATTCATAATGCCAAAGCGGGAGGCTTCCTTGAGCGGAACCTCGCGCACGGCGATGGTGCAGTCGGAATCACGCTGCTCATGGAAGCGGAGCATGGCGGCATAGTCCATCTTGTAAATATGGTCGCCGGACAGGATCAGCACGTTATCAGGGTTATAGCGCTCGATAAAGGGGATGTTCTGATAGATCGCGTTGGCTGTGCCCTTGTACCATTCGGAATTCTTGCTCTTGGCATAGGGCGGCAGGACCTGCACGCCGCCGTGCGAGGAGTTCAGACCCCACGGCTGGCCGTTGCCGATGTACTCATTGAGCTCCAGCGGCTGATACTGCGTCAGGATGCCGACCGTATCGATCTTGGAGTTTACGCAGTTGGAAAGCGGGAAATCGATAATGCGGTACTTGCCGCCGAACGGGACGGCAGGCTTGGCCGTGTTTTCCGTCAGAACCATCAGACGGCTGCCCTGACCACCTGCCAGGAGCATGGCGACACAACGTTTTTTCTGAAATTGCATAGCTGGATCTCCTCCTGTTTTTTCCTTTGTTCCTGTTTTATTTCTCCGGTTTATTTCTGATATGCTTATAAAAGCAAACGCTCATCGGCGGGACACGGAACACGCCGCTGTAGGCGTATTCGCCCTGCGGCTGCTTGTCCTTTTCTGCGTGAACGGGCGCGGGCTGGAAATCGTATCCGCCGAACTGTGCGTCGTCGGTGTTGAGGACAGGTTGATACCATCCGGCCTTCGGCAGCGGCAGGCGGTAGCTCTCCCGCAGCACCGGGCAGAAATTGCACACGGCGATCAGCTCCTGTCCCTTGCGGCTGATGCGGCGGAAAGCAACGATGGAATTGTCGCGGTCGTCGCAGGAGAGCCAGCGGAAGCCGTCCCAGTCGGAATCGTTTTCCCAGAAGCAGCGGTTCTCAAGATAGAAATGGTTGAGCGTGCGGACGAAATGCTGCATTTTCTGGTGCTTTTCATAGCCGAGCAGCAGCCAGTCGAGCCCCTGCGTATAATTCCACTCGATGAACTGTGCGAATTCATTGCCCATGAAATTCAGCTTTTTACCCGGATGCGTGAACATATACAGATACATCACACGCGCCTGCGCATACTTGTCGCATTCGTCCGCGCCCCACATTTTCTGCACGATTGCCGCCTTGCCGTGCACAACCTCGTCGTGCGAGAGCGGCAGCAGGTAGTGCTCGTTGGCAAAATAGTGCATCGACCAGAGCAGCTTGCCATGGTCGCGCGGACGCAGATCCGGCTGGGTCTGGCAGAACTCGAGTGTATCGTGCATCCAGCCGAGATCCCACTTGTAGTCGAAGCCCAAGCCGCCCTCGTCCACCGGACGGGTGACACCGGGATAGGCAGTCGAGTCCTCAGCGATGAGCAGAGCAGAGGGATGGCGGGCTTTCAGACCGCGGTTCATATTTTTGAGGAATTCGAGCGTGTCGCCGTTGACGCCGCGCGCGGGATCGCCCTGCCAGTAGATCAGGCGCGAGACCGCATCCATGCGCAGACCGTCAAAATGAAACTCAGTGAGCCAGTAATCGGCCGCAGACTGCAGAAAACAGCGCACTTCCCGTCTGGAATGAATGAAATTGTAGCTGCCCCATTCACTTTCGCCGACCGCGCTGTGCGGGTACTCGTACAGGTGCGTGCCGTCGTATTTCGCCAGACCGTAGGAGTCTACGGCAAAGTGTACCGGTACAAAATCCATGATCGCACCGATACCGGCATGATGCAGTTTGTCAATCAGCATTTTCAGCTGTGCCGGCGTGCCGTAGCGCGAGGTCGGAGCAAAAAATCCGGTGTTCTGGTAGCCCCAGGAGCCGTCAAACGGGTGCTCGGACAGTGGCAGAAACTCCACATGCGTGTAGCCGTTTTCCTGCAGATAGGGAATCAAGCGGCGGGCGATTTCATCGTAGGTGTACCAGCCGTTCGCGTCGTCCGGATTGCGCATCCACGAGCCGAGGTGCATCTCGTAGATATTAAGCGGTGCGTCCGGCGAAGCCGTGCGGCTGTTCATCCACGCTTCGTCTGTGAAGCGGTACTCCTCGAGGTCGGTGATGATCGAGCAGCAGGCAGGCCGCAGTTCCATTGCAAAGCCGTAGGGATCGCAGTGCTCGGTGACAGAGCCGTCCGGGCCGTAGATGCGGTATTTGTAAAACTGGCCTGCGCGGGCGTCCGGCACAGAGACCGACCAGAAGCCGCTGCGGCCGTCCTGTACCAGATCGGTCTCGGTCCAGCCGTTGCACGCGCCGGTCAGCGTAATGCGGCTGGCATTGGGCGCAAAGGTACGGAAAACGACAGCGTTTTGCTCTATGTGAGCGCCAAACCAGTGGTAGGCGTCGAAAATTTCGCCTGTGAAGAATTGGTGCTGATTCATGGAAGCACTTCCTTTCTTTTTCCCTTAACGGGGGGATGGTCGCTTGCGAAGCGAAAGAACTGCGGCGGTTTCGCCGGGGAAACCAAAAGGGTAGACACCTACGGTTTCTACCCTCTTGGGACTCCCGTTTCCCTTGGGGATAGCACGGCGAAAATTAGTGAACTGAGACTATAAGGACGCGACAGAGGATTTTTTCTACCGCAGGACGTGCTTTGCGCGTCCATGTATCCGCATATTCGCAGGGTCAGATACCGTTCTGCTACACATGTGATTAAATCAACGCAAGCGCAACATGACCGTGTTGCGCAATTCGTGAGCGCGTTGTCATAGACAGCACCTGCGAAGATAAATTGTACCAAACGCCTAATTCGCAGGTGCCATCCGTAAACTCCAGACCAACGAGTTGCGCGGCACTGTTATGCCGCGCTCTGCGCAGAGTAAACCGTATGTGTAGCAGAACGGTATCTGGCACTACGAATATGTCGGGATATGGGAGCACATTGTGCTCCCATACGGTAGAAAAACTCCTCTGCCGTACTCCTTTTCGCAGCGGTCACATGTCGGTAATCTGCGCCAGACTATCCAAGGGAAAGGGGTGATTCACAAGAGGGTGGAAACCGCAGGTGTCTACCCTCTTGTGCGCCCGCGCGGCGTCAGCGCAGATTCCGCTCGCTTCGCCAGCGCCCTACTCCCGATGAGCACCATCATCAAGATTGACAAATACCCGCAAAAAGGGTATACTAATCTCACCCGCGGGTATGGCGGAATTGGCAGACGCGCCAGATTTAGGTTCTGGTGTCCTCGACGTGCAGGTTCAAGTCCTGTTACCCGCACCAGCAAAAAAACGCTGTGGAATCTCTCCACAGCGTTTTTCTTTTGACGATTTTTACTTGGACAGCTTGCTCTGTGCCTTCTGCTCAAAGCGCTCCTTCGCTACGATGGCGCGCTGGTGCGTGCCCTCACCGATCAGACCTGCCTCATCGTATGCGGCAACCTTGAAGGTAAGCATCTTGCCGTTCGGCGCGATCTCGGTCAGCTCGGTCTCGATGCGGACTTCCATGCCCTCCGGCGTAGCGGCAACGTGGCTTACGTTTACCAGCGTGCCGACCGTGGTCTTGCCCTCTTCCAGCTCACCGGCTACACTGCCTGCAGCAGTGTTCTCGATGGCTGCGATCATCATCGGGGTTGCAAACACGGATACCAGACCGCTGCCGACATTGCATGCCAGCTGATCTTTGGTTACGGTGAACTTCTTCTCGCCCTTAATACCAACCTGCATTGGAATCTCTCCTTTTTTCTATAGTAAGGTAAATTACTTTCTGCGGATCTCAGTCATGCCGCCCATATACGGCTGCAGCGGCTTCGGGATTGCAACCGAGCCGTCCTCACGCAGGTTGTTCTCGAGGAATGCGATCAGCATACGCGGAGGTGCAACAACGGTGTTGTTCAGCGTGTGTGCGAAGTACAGCTCCTTCGGATTCTCCTTGCTGCGGACACGGATGCCCAGACGGCGAGCCTGTGCGTCGCCAAGGTTGGAGCAGGAGCCTACCTCGAAGTACTTCTTCTGGCGCGGAGACCATGCCTCTACGTCGCAGGACTTAACCTTCAGGTCAGCCAGGTCGCCGGAGCAGCACTCGAGCGTGCGAACCGGAATGTCCATCGAGCGGAAGAAGTCAACTGTGTTCTGCCACAGTTTGTCATACCACATCTTGCTTTCTTCCGGCTTGCAGACAACAACCATTTCCTGCTTCTCGAACTGGTGAATACGGTAAACGCCGCGCTCCTCGATGCCGTGTGCGCCGACTTCCTTACGGAAGCACGGAGAGTAGCTGGTCAGGGTCTGCGGAAGGGTTTCCTCATCGTTGATGGTGTCAATGAACTTGCCGATCATGGAGTGCTCGGAGGTACCGATCAGGTACAGGTCCTCGCCCTCGATCTTGTACATCATGTTCTCCATTTCCTTAAAGGACATAACGCCCTTAACGACATCACCGTGGATCATGAACGGCGGAATGTAGTAGGTGAAGCCGCGGTCGATCATGAAGTCGCGTGCGTAGGACAAGATGGAGGAATGCAGACGGGCGATATCACCCTTCAGGTAGTAGAAGCCGTTGCCGGAGGTGCGGCGTGCAGCATCGAGGTCGATGCCGTCGAAAGACTCCATAATATCAACGTGATACGGAACCTCGAAATCCGGAACGACCGGATCGCCAAACTTCTCAATCTCAACGTTCTCGGAGTCGTCCTTGCCGATCGGAACGGACGGGTCAATGATATTCGGGATGACCATCATACGGTTCTTGACTTCCTCAGCGAAGGTCTTTTCGTCCTCCTCGAGCTTGGTCATCTCGTCGGCCATAGCCTTTACCTCGGCCTTGATCTTCTCAGCCTCTTCCTTCTGACCCTTGGCCATCAGACCGCCGATTTCCTTGGACTTCTTGTTGCGCTGTGCACGCAGCTCGTCACAGCGGGTCTTGGCTGCACGGTACTTCGCGTCAAACTCGATGACCTCGTCAACCATCGGGATCTTCTCGTCCTGGAACTTCTTCTTGATGTTTTCCTTTACCGCATCCGGATTGGTGCGGACAAATTTGATATCCAGCATTGTGTCTATATCTCCTTTTACATTATATACGTGTTATTCTTCCGTGTCGTTCGGCTCTGCATCCTGCGCTTGCTCAGCCTGCTCCAGTGCAGCTTTGACCGACTGGAACAGTTTGCTGATGTTCTCATCAAAGCCATCCTCGCTGCTGCCCAGCAAACGCTCCTCGCTGTATTTCGTCAGCATTTCGTCGCAGGTCTTGCGGGCATCTGCGGTCTGCTTTGCCGCCAGGGAAACGCCGATCTGCGCAAGGTACTGATACACCTCACGCTCCTCCATACGCTGCTCGGTCGCACCGACTACATCGGTTGCCGCCTGCTCGCTGTCCAGCGTCTTGCGGACCTTATCCAATGCAGTGTTCTGTATGTCATACTGCTTCTGTAAATCTTCCACTTTCTGGGTTGCGCCCTGTGCCACGGTCTGCTGCTGTGTCAGCTGTGAGCTCAGGTTTTCGACCTGCTTGTCCGCACGCGACTGCGCCACATAGCTGATCAGGATCAGCGCAATCGCTACAGAAAACAGTCCGACGATATAAAAGGTCAGCGTGGTGCGGCTGAGCTTTTTCTCCGGCTTGTTCTGTTCCGGCTGCTTATTCTGCTCGTCCATTGCTTGCCTCCTTTATACACGCAGGTTTCGGAGTGCTTCACTGAGCCGCTCCAAATCTTCTGCGCCGTAATATTCCAGCGTCAGCTGGCCGCTGTGCTTGCCCTGCTGAATGCTGATCTTGCGTCCGAGGGCACCCTCCAGCTCCTTCTCCAGCTCGGCAATGTAGTCCACGGAAACCTCGGGCGACTGCTCAGGCTTCTCGACCGGCTTTTTGTTCATGCGCTTGGCCAGCGCCTCCGACTGACGGACCGACAGGCCGACCATCTGTCTGGCTGCCTCTACGCGCTTATCCGCTTCGTTTACTGCAAGGACTGCCCGCGCGTGACCGCCGGAGATTTCGCCTTCGCTGACCATCGTACGCACCTCGGTCGGCAAAGCCAGCAGACGCAGTGCGTTCGCCACCGCCGAACGGGACTTGACCACGCGCTTAGCAACCTGCTCCTGCGTCAGTCCGAACTGCTTCATCAGACGCTCATAACCTTCGGCTTCTTCGATCGGGTTCAGGTCCTGCCGCTGCAGATTTTCGATCAGTGCCAGCTCCATGACCTCGTCTTCCTCAGCCTCAAGCACCATCGCAGGAATGTCTTCCAAACCTGCCTGACGTGCTGCACGCCAGCGGCGCTCACCTGCAATGATCTGGTAGTAGCCGTCCTTCTCGCCCTTGCGCACCGTGATTGGTGTGATGACGCCATGCAGGCGAATGCTCTCTGCCAGCTCGTCCAGAGATACCTGATCAAAGACCTTCCTCGGCTGATCGGGATTCGGCTCGATTTTTGCCAAAGGCAGGTTTTTTGTGCCGTTATCCAGACTTTCTTCCATTAAATCGCTGGTATCACTGCCGAAAAGGTTGGACAAGCCGCCGCCCAGACCCATTTTTGCGCCTGCCATCAGCTTCTCCCCTTTCGGTCATTTTTCTTCAGAATCTCGTCCGCGAGAGCCAGATAAGCCTCTGCGCCGCGGCACATTCTGTCGTATGCCGTTATGGGCTTGCCGTGGCTCGGCGCTTCACTCAGACGCACGTTGCGCGGCACAACAGCCGAAAATACCTCGCCCGGGAAGTGCTTTTTCACTTCCTCAACCACCTGAATCGACAGATTGGTGCGTCCGTCAAACATGGTCAGCAGCACGCCTTCCATCACCAGCTTGCGGTTGAGCGCCTTCTTTACCATGCGCACGGTCGTCATCAACTGACTCAGACCTTCGAGCGCGTAATACTCGCACTGCAGCGGCACCAGAAAGCTGTCGGCTGCACACAGGCAGTTGAGCGTCAGCAGACCGAGTGACGGCGGACAGTCGATAAATACATAGTCGTAATCGTCCTTCACCTGATCGAGTACGTTTTTCAGACGGTACTCGCGGTCGGACATTCCAATCAAATCCAACTCAGCACCCGCCAGATTGACGTTCGCGCCCAGCAGATCAACCCACTTGGTCGATACGATTGCGCTCTTGACATCCGGCTGATCGGCTACAATCAGGTCGTAAATCGAGGTTTCCAGTGAGCGCGGATCCACGCCAAAACCGGAGGTTGCATTACCCTGCGGATCGAAATCACACAACAAAACGCGCTTTTCGCGCTCCGACAACGCTGCCGCGAGGTTGATGGCGGTTGTAGTTTTTCCCACGCCGCCCTTTTGATTGGCAAACGCGATAATCTTCCCCATAGTCATTTCCTCTCGTCCATGGTTTTTTCTACGGATTTCATTATATCACATTGCACTTTTAATTGCAAAGCAATCGCAGTATTTTTACAGCTGTTTCACGTGAAACATCAAGTATTTTGCCGTTTTACAGGATACAACTGGTAAATTCATTGGCTTTTGTTTCACGTGAAACAAAAGAGAGCCGTCCGGCTCTCTTACCTTATTATATATACTTCTACACGCTTTCCGACTTTCTCCAACTTTCTTTACCCAGAAGTGCTGTCCGTAACAGCACGCAAAAATCTCGCGCGACACTGTCATGTCGCGCCTGCGTAGAGCAGCCGACATGTGTAGCAGTACGTTATCTGTGAACTGCGAATCGTTTTCGAAAGCCACGCAAGAGTAACCCGACTGCCGTTCTCCTTTTCGCCGCGGTCGCCGCTCTCCGATTTTCGCCGTGCTTCCTAAAGGGAAAGGGGTAATTCACAAGAGGGTGGTACTCATTTAATCCGCGCACGGCGCGGAAAAAAGGTTTAGTGGCCTACGGGCAAACCTTGGTGTCTACCCTCTTGTGCCCCTGCCGGGCAGGCAAGTTACGTTCGCTTCGTAAGCGAAAATCTCACGAATGGAGATCATTCCGCAAAGCGGGATTACGCCTCGAAGGTATAAAGCTGCTTATACCCAGCCTCCGGGTTCGGCGTGAGGACGAAATACTTCTGCGAAAGCAGATTTTCCGCGTCTGCACCGAACAGCTGCGCGTATTCCTTGATATACGGTGCAAATTCGGTCATATCGTCTGCGGAGACCTCGCTCACGAGGACCTGACGCGGCAGATCGGTCGGTGCTTTATCACATCTTAACACAATTTTGCCGCCGTGCATACCGGTTCCGCAGAAATTGTTGACCGGATACGCGCCGTTCTGACCGATGCCGAGCACAAGAATGAGACCGCCGGCGAGATACTCGCCGAGGAACGAACCTGCCTTGCCGCCGACTACCATAACAGGGAAGTGCTGCTGGTAGGCCTTCATGTGGATGCCGGCGCGGTAGCCGCAGTCGCCCTTGATATAGATCTTGCCGCCGCGCATCGCGTAGCCGCAGGCGTCGCCGACGTTGCCGTGCACAACGATCTCACCGGCGTTCATGGTGTCGCCGACGGCCTCCTGCGCGTTGCCGAAGACCTCAATGGTGGAGCCGTTCAGATACTGGCCGAGGCCGTTGCCTGCCGTGCCGTGCACGGTGATTTTGCGGTCGGTGGAGCCGCAGCCGATGTAGCGCTGGCCGATCACGTTCTCAACCGTGATCTCGCTGTCCTGCGCTGCGCGGATCTGCTCGTTTACTTGTTTATAATAGGTAAGTCCTGCCTGTACAGTTGTCATTTTCGCGCACCTCCTGTGCTTATTCGCCTGCGTGCTTGATGCCGAGGATGTTCAGCTCACGGTCGGTCAGACCGATGCCGCGCAGCATAAGACGGTTGCCGCGCAGTGCCTCGATGGAGTTGATGCCCATGCCGCCCATCATTTCCTTGAGCTCGTGATCCCATGCAGTGAGCAGGTTGATGAGACGCTGGGAGCCGATATCCGGATTCAGGCGCTTGACCAGCTCCGGACGCTGGGTTGCAATGCCCCAGTTGCACTTGCCGGTCTGGCAGGTGCGGCACAGGTGACAGCCCATTGCTAGCAGAGCCGCGGTGCCGATGTAGCATGCATCCGCGCCGAGCGCGATGGCCTTGAGCAGATCGGCGGAGTTGCGGATGGAGCCGCCGACAACGACCGAAACCTCATCACGGATGCCCTCGTCGCGCAGACGCTGATCGACAGCGGCGAGCGCCAGCTCGATCGGGATGCCGACGTTGTCGCGGATGCGGGTCGGAGCCGCGCCGGTGCCGCCGCGGTAGCCGTCGATGCAGATGATGTCTGCACCCGAGCGGGCCACGCCGGAAGCGACTGCTGCTACATTATTTACGGCTGCAATCTTGACCATAACCGGCTTCTTATATTCGGTAGCCTCCTTCAGCGAGTAAACCAGCTGACGCAGGTCCTCGATGGAGTAGATATCATGATGCGGCGCCGGAGAGATCGCGTCCGTGCCCTCCGGGATCATACGGGTCTTGGAGATATCCGGGCCGACCTTGAGTCCGGGCAGATGGCCGCCGATACCCGGCTTTGCGCCCTGACCCATCTTGATTTCAATAGCAGCACCGGCTTCGAGGTAATCCTTATGTACGCCGAAACGGCCGGATGCAACCTGCACGATGGTGTGCGGGCCGTACTGGTAGAAGTCCTGATGCAGACCGCCTTCACCGGTATTATAATAGGTGCCGAGCGCGCTTGCAGCGCGTGCGAGTGCGGCATGTGCGTTGTAGGAGATCGAGCCGTAGCTCATTGCGGAGAACATGATCGGCAGGTTGAGCTCCAGCTGCGGTGCCAGATTGGGAACCAGATTGCCGTTCTCGTCACGCTCAATCTTGCCCGGCTTTTTGCCGAGGAAGGTCTTGGTCTCCATCGGCTCGCGCAGCGGGTCGATGGACGGATTGGTAACCTGCGAAGCGTTGATGAGAATTTTATCCCAGTAGATGGGGTGCGGGTCCGGGTTGCCCATCGAGGACAGCAGCACGCCGCCCGAGCCTGCCTGGCGGTAAACCTCGGAGATCGCCTTGCCGGTCCAGTTGGCGTTCTCACGGAACGTGTGGTCGGTCTTTACGATTTTAAGGGCACGGGTCGGGCACAGCGCCACGCAGCGGTGGCAGGCTACGCATTTTGACTCGTCCGCCTGCATGCGGTTGTTGTCGGCGTCCCAAAAGTGTACTTCGTTCGCGCACTGACGCTCGCAGGCGCGGCAGTTGATGCAGCGGTCGTTGTTGCGGACGACCTCATACTGCGGATATAAGAAATCGATAGCCATTACTGGTTCCCTCCGTTCTTCAGATTAACGATGACCGGCTCGCCGCCCTTGGGCGCCCACAGCTTATCCAGCTCAGGCTGGATGACGCGGATCGCGCATTCCTCGGAGGCGATGTATACGGTGTCGTCCTTTTCGCCGACAACCATGCTGCGCAGCTTGAGTCGGTCGTTGAGCGCCATCAGGCCGCCAGTGTAGCCGACCAGAATGGAGAACGGACCGGTAACCATCAGGGAAGCGAAGGCATTGCGCAGATAGGTGAGACGCTCGCGCTCCTTCGGCTCCTGCTTTTCAATGGTGGACCAGAACGGAGCCGCAATGACATTTGCAATCTCGCTGTACGTCAGGCCCAGCTTGCGGCCAAGGTAATCAATAATGTAGGTGATGACCTCGGTGTCGGTCAGCAGGTCGCAGGAGTAGCCGAACATCTCAATGAAGCGGCGGTTTGCATCATAAGAGGAAATCTCGCCGTTGTGAACGACCGTGGTGTCGAGCAGTGCAAACGGGTGCGCGCCGCCCCACCAGCCCGGTGTGTTGGTCGGATAGCGGCCATGGCAGGTCCACGAGTAGGCCTCATAGTTTTCCAGCATATAGTACTCGCCAACGTCCTCCGGGAAGCCGTTTGCCTTGAAAACGCCCATGTTCTTGCCGGAGGAGAAGATGTAAGCGCCGTTCAGCGTGTGATTGATGCGGATGACAAAGCGGGAGGTGAACTCACGCTCCTCGAGCTGGCTGGCTGCCAGCTTGGTCGGCAGGGGCGTAACGAAGTAGCGCCAGATCATCGGGGCATCCGTGATGCGCGGATGACGTCGGGTCGGGATCTTGGACAGGTTTACAATGTCAAAGTGACGCTCGATCTCGCGCTCGCACTCTTCCTTAGCCGCCTGCGTATCATAGAATACATGGAACGCATAGTAATCGGCGTATTCAGGGTAGATGCCGTAGCCGGCGAAGCCGCCGCCCAGGCCGTTGGAACGATCGTGCATGGTGCGGATGGAGTCGATAATGCGGGTGCCGTTCTCACGGGTGCCGTCCTTGTGGAAGATACCGGAGATCGCGCAGCCTGCGGGGATGCGGACTTGCCCTTCTTTTTGTAACATGGTGCTTCCTCCTTATATATTGCGCTGAAATTACGGATTCAGAGAAGCAGGCTTCGGCGGGTGCTTTCAGATGAAAGGCGATATGTACCGGCTGCTTAACAAAATAAAAAGGTGCTCGCCGCAGCAGAGGATCAAAAGCCTTAAATCCTCAGCTATGGCGAACACCTTTGTTCGCTTAATATTCTATAGCAGAAAACCGGAAATCGTCAAGCACAAAGAACATAAAAAAGTGAATTTTCGCATTTTGCACAGGAAGTGACGGCGCGGACAAGCGAAAATTAAGTATGTTGTAGCAAATCTTCCGAAAATGAAAAAAACACCATAATCTCCCTTGACAAAGCAAGGCAGGACGGCTATAATGCAAAGTGTAAACAGCAAAGGCGCTGTGGGCACACGACCCGCAGCGCCTGATTTGTTTTATTCAGTTTGTTTGCTATTAAAATTAACATATGTAAGGAGCGAACCATTCATGAGCATTACGAATGTTCCCGAGCTGTTCGGCAGCATGGTGTTTAACGACACTGTGATGAAAGAACGTCTTCCCAAGGACGTTTACAAGAAGCTGAAGAAGACCATGCGCGAGGGCACCGCGATCGACGCCGATGTTGCTGCTGTTGTTGCAACGGCAATGAAGGACTGGGCGATCAGTAAGGGTGCAACCCATTACACGCACTGGTTCCAGCCGATGACCGGCATCACCGCCGAGAAGCACGACTCGTTCATCACGCCGACCGACGACGGTCATGTGATGATGGAGTTCTCCGGCAAGGAGCTGATCAAGGGCGAACCGGACGCATCGTCCTTCCCGTCCGGCGGTCTGCGCGCAACCTTCGAGGCACGCGGCTACACCGCATGGGACCCGACCAGCTACGCATTTGTAAAGGATGGTTCCCTTTACATTCCGACCGCATTCTGCTCCTACACCGGTCAGATCCTCGATAAGAAAACGCCGCTGCTGCGCTCGATGGACGCCATCAGCACACAGGCGTGCCGCATCCTCAAGCTGTTCGGCAAGGATGTTAAGCGTGTAACCACCACCGTAGGCCCGGAGCAGGAATATTTCCTGATCGACCGCGAGGACTACGCAAAGCGCAAGGACTTGATCTTTACCGGCCGCACCCTGTTCGGTGCAATGCCGCCGAAGGGTCAGGAAATGGATGATCACTACTTCGGCGCACTCCGTCCGCGTGTAGCTGCTTTCATGCAGGATCTCGACGAGGAGCTGTGGAAGCTGGGCATCCTCTCCAAGACCAAGCACAACGAGGTTGCACCGTGCCAGCACGAGATGGCGCCGGTGTTCACCACCACCAACATCGCGACCGACCACAACCAGCTGACCATGGAGGTCATGCGTACCGTCGCGCAGAAGCATGGCTTCACCTGCCTGCTGCATGAGAAGCCGTTTGAGGGCGTAAACGGCTCCGGCAAGCACAACAACTGGTCCATTTCCACCGATCGGGGCGAGAACCTGCTCGAGCCGGGCAAGAACCCGAGCGAGAACACCCAGTTCATCCTGTTTCTGACCGCCGTTATCAAGGCGGTTGACGAATATCAGGATCTGCTCCGCATTTCCGTCGCTTCTGCCGGCAACGATCACCGTCTGGGCGCGAACGAGGCGCCTCCGGCGATCATCTCCATGTTCATCGGCGACGAGCTGCAGGCTATTCTGGATTCCATCGAGTCCGGCGAGGATTACACCGACGTTTACAAGACCAAGATGGATCTGGGCGCTGCGGTTCTGCCGGCGATTCCGAAGGACACCACCGACCGCAATCGTACCTCTCCGTTCGCCTTCACCGGCAACAAGTTCGAGTTCCGTTCGCTGGGCTCTGCGGTCAACATTGCGTGCGCAAACGTTATGCTGAACACCGCAGTCGCTGAGGAGCTCCGCCAGTTCGCTGACGAGCTGGAGGGCGCCGAGGACTTTGAGAAGGCGCTGATGGCACTCGTAAAGCGCGAGATCAAGGCGCACAAGCGCATCATCTTCAACGGCAACGGCTACGACGAGTCCTGGGTTGCCGAGGCGGAGAAGCGCGGCCTGCTCAACTTCAAGAGCGCGGCAGATGCATTCCCGCATTACGTTGACCAGAAGAACCTCGACCTGTTCGCAAAGCACAATGTTTACACCTCTGCGGAGATCTATTCCCGTATGGAGACCCAGCTTGAGGAGTACAACAAGATCCTGCACATCGAGGCTATGACCATGAGCGACATGGTACGCGAGGAGATCACTCCGGCGTGCATCGCATTTGAAAACGAGCTGGCAGGCACCGTCAATGCCAAGAAGGCAGCAGGCGTTACCGGCGGCATGGAGGCAGGTCTGCTGGGCAAGGTTTCCGAGCTGACCGAGGAGCTGTACACCAAGAGCGCAGCGCTCGACGAGGCTATTGCAGCCGTTCCGACCGACGACAACGAAAAGGCAGCACATTACTACCACGATGTTGTCATCTCCGCGATGGACGAAGTCCGTGCACCGGCCGACAAGCTGGAGGGTCTGGTAGGCAAGAAGTTCTGGCCGTTCCCGACCTACTCCGACATTCTGTTCTACGTTTAATAGAGCAGACATCAATTACATTCGTTAGAAAATATATTTCTATACACAATGGCGTGTATTTCCACTGTTTCTTCGGGGCGGTGGAGATATACGCCGTTTCTATTTCCAAGGGGGTTATTAAAAATGGATATCATGGAACTTGCTACGTCGATGGACATAGGCTGGACACTCGTTGCGGCGGCGGTGGTATTCTTCATGCAGGCCGGCTTCGCAATGGTTGAGACCGGCTTCACCAGAGCAAAGAATGCAGGCAACATTATTATGAAGAACCTGATGGACTTCTCGCTCGGCACGCCGATCTTCTGGATCCTCGGCTTCGGCATCATGTTCGGCGCGGCAAGCCCGTTCTTTGGCGGCTTTGATTTCTTCGCTGACGGCGTTGTCGGTGAGGGCTACGACTGGACGACCCTGATCTTCCAGACCGTATTCTGTGCGACTGCCGCGACCATCGTTTCCGGTTCGATGGCAGAGCGCACCAAATTCTCTGCATACTGCATTTACTCGATGATTATTTCTGCGGTCATTTACCCGGTTTCCGGTCACTGGATCTGGGGCGGCGGCTGGCTCGCAGAGCTTGGCTTCCATGATTTCGCAGGCTCCACGGCGGTACATATGGTCGGCGGCGTTGCCGCTCTGATCGGTGCAGCTATCCTCGGTCCCCGTATCGGTAAGTACACCAAGGACGGCAAGGCTCGTGCAATCCCGGGTCACTCCCTGACGCTCGGCGCTCTCGGCTGCTTCATCCTGTGGTTCTGCTGGTTCGGCTTCAACGGCGGTTCTACCGTTGCTCTGTCGGGCGGCGGTGCTGAGGTTGCATCCCGTGTATTTGTAACCACCAACATGGCAGCTGCTGTTGCAACCGTTACCGTTATGTGCATCACCTGGATCCGCTACAAGAAGCCGGACGTTTCCATGACGCTGAACGGCTCTCTGGCAGGTCTGGTAGCCATCACCGCAGGCTGCGATGTGGTTACTCCGTTCGGTTCGGTTATCATCGGTATCTGCGCAGGCTTTGCCGTTGTATTCGGCATCGAATTTGTCGATCAGAAGCTCAAGGTCGATGATCCGGTCGGCGCTGTTGGCGTGCACTGCATCAACGGCGCACTGGGCACCATCCTTACCGGCCTGTTCGCTTACTACAACGGTACAGAAGTTGAGCCTCTCGGCGTATTCTACGGCGGCGGCTTCCACTTCTTCGGCATTCAGGTTCTCGGCGTAGTCGCAGTCATCGCTTGGGTTGCGATCACCATGACCATCGTATTCAATGTTATCAAGCACACCATCGGCCTGCGCGTAAGCGAGGCTGAGGAGATCATGGGTCTGGATAAGCCTGAGCATGGCCTGTCCTCCGCATACGCAGATTTTATGCCGGTCGTTCCTACTGTTCTGGGCACCAAGGCTGGCGAAACTGCTGCAAAGATCAAGGATACCATCCCGGTAGCAGTCGAGAAGGCTGTTCCGGTCACCAAGGTGACGACCGAGGGCGCTTCGCACGAGCATAAGCTCAGCAAGATCGTTATTATTGCAAAGCAGTCCAAGTTTGAGGTGCTCAAGGAAGCACTGGCATCCATCGGCGTATCCGGCATGACTGTGACCAACGTAGTCGGCTGCGGCGTACAGAAGGGCGCTCCCGAGTATTACCGCGGCGCTGAGGTTGACGTAACCCTGCTGCCCAAGCTGAAGATGGAGGTTGTTGTATCCAAGGTTCCGGTTGAAACCGTTGTTGAAACGGTCAAGAAGGTTCTGTATACCGGTCATATCGGTGACGGCAAGATCTTCGTTTACGATGTGGAGAACGTCGTAAAGGTTCGTACCGGCGCAGAAGGCTTTGATGCCCTGCAGGACGATAACTAAATCGTATAAAGGAAAACGCTGAGCGGTGGCTCAGCGTTTTCTTTTTGCGGAATGAAACCGTTGTGTTCATTTTCCGCTTTCCAGTACTCACGGCTTGAAATTCGGAAAATACTTCTTCACGAACGGAATATCTTTAACCTTAAAGGTTTTCCCGTTGAGGTACTGCAAGGCTCCCGCGTCCTGCGCGAATCGGAAGGTGAGGGAATAGGCATAGAGCGCCTGACCGGTCTCGCCGTAGGGACGGTTGAGTTCGTTCGTGCCGTATTTGCCGTCACCGAGCAGCGGGCAGCCGATGGACGCCATATGTGCGCGGATCTGGTGCGTACGGCCGGTCAGCAGTTCACACTCCACGAGCGACAGTCTGCCGTGCGACGTGAGCGTGCGGTAGCGTGTGCGTGCGGTCTTGGCACCCGGCACGCGGGTCCTGTGCAGCGTGACCTGCTTGCGCTTTTCATCACGGCGGAGATAATTCTCGATCAGTCCCTCAGGCGGCTTGGGTCTGCCGTGCACGATGCACAGATACCGCTTTTCCATCTCGCGGTCCTTGATCTTATCATTTAATATGCGCAGCGCTTCAGCGGTCTTTGCCGCGATGACGATGCCGCCGGTGTTGCGGTCGATACGGTTGCACAGGGCTGGTGCAAATGACGCGGCATCATCCGGATTCCACGCACCGGACTGAAACAGGTACGCCTGAATGTGTGCGATGAGCGTATCCGTGTCGCCGTGCTCATCTGCGTGAACGACCAT
>OLOI01001824.1_pt1 | contig 16753 bp, 9 predicted proteins | sample 1672131 | NCBI WGS metagenome assembly OLOI01 (sample SAMEA3136651, study PRJEB25190) | human gut metagenome | reverse complement strand
TGATTTGCCGGAGAATTCCTGTGAAGGTGCGTCCGGTACTGGTGCGAATCAGCTTACTTAAATACGGAACGCTGTAGCCGAATTCTTCTGCCAGAGTCTGTAGCGTCACATCCTTTTCATGCTCATGGACATACCTCATGATGGCGCCGACTGGTGTGCCGTCCATCGAACCCGGTTGCTCCTGCTGGGGCTGAAAGTTACGCATTAGAATGACGAACAGAGCATTTAAAAGAGCCTCCAAAAGAATATGGCTGCACTGGCTTCCCATGTGGTACTGACGGTACATGGCATAGATGTAATTTGGGACAGCCCGGTTGGAACCTGTATGAAACACAATCATGGGGTAGTTACTATCGCCATATAACGCATTTTGGAAGAAATGAGACAAAATTGTACTTTCTTGCAAAAGTACGTTACAAATTCGGTCCAAAAGCTGCTTGCGTACGATGAGCTCCAGTACGATACAGCTGTCGGAGTAATTGTACAGCTTGTGGGGGACCCCATACTCCAGCAGGCAAAAGTCACCTTGCTGCAAGGTATAGGTCTGTCCTTTGCAAACATGGGTACATGACCCGGACAGCACGTAAAAAAACTCAAAATGATCATGCCGGTATTGTACCGGTGGGAAATATCGGCTCCGTTTCAGGACCTTGATAGAGCGCCTCCGATCCGAATCGCTTTCAGCCATCACATAGGGCTCCTCGGTCTGTTGCCCAAAGTTATGCGCCATGACACGGCGCAGCCCCTGGAGCCGGCGCTGCCGCTCCGGTTCATCGCAGATGTCCAGTGCGGCCTCCATGCGGTAGTAGTCCCGGCAATCCAGCTCTTCTTGGCTGAAGCAAAAGAGGAGCTGCTTGGTGGCATCCTGCAGATCCATTTTCGCATAGTCTATAAATGGCTTATCCCCGCGAGAAAGCTTCACGTTCTACACCGCCTTTCCGGTTTTTTGAGACCACTGTTCCCGGTATTGTCTGGGGGAAACTTGGTATTCCTGCCGGAAGATTTTGTTAAAATGGGAGGCATCGGCGCAATGTACTTCGACGGCAATCTGAGAAATGGGGAGTTCGCTCTCCCGCAGGAGCTGCGCGGCCAATATCATTCGGAACTTCCGCAGAAGCCCGGAGAAGGTACATCCGTAAGCGTTATGGATGATGCGAGCAATATGCCGGGCACTGTAGCCGAACTCCTGTGCAATGGAGGTCACGGTCACCTCCCGGTTGTTTTCCTGAATATAGCCCCAAATGGCGTCCAGGATGGGACCAGCTTCGGCGGAATGGTATTCCTGGGATTTGCACCCGGTTACCAGAATGACCAGCAGGGCGTTGAGAAAGGCTTCCAGCATCACCGAATAGTGAGGCAAGCGGTACTGATACTCGCACAGCATAGCAAGCAAATAGTATCGCACCGCCTGGTCACCGCCCGTCTGAAAAATGACCAGCGGATGAGAAGCAACCCCATAGAGCGCACCCTTGAAATAGCGGGTGAGAAGATTCTCCTCCTCCAGAAAGGAGGCGCAGAGCGTCTCCAGCTGCTCCCGGCAAATGCTCAGCTCAATTAAGATGCATTCGTCCGAATCATTTTGCACCTGGTGGGGGATTCCACACTCTACCAGGCAAAAATCCCCCTCTTCTAGGTCCTGTTCCTGCATCGGACTGACGTACCGGCAACGGCCGGCATGTACATACAGCAGCTCGAAATGATCGTGCCGGTAAAATGCCTGGGGAAAATACCGGAACCGCTTGCGCACCTGGATGGGATTCTTTGGCGACAAGTCTGTCCGCAATGTCCGGCATTCACGATTTGGCGTCTCAAACAGCCTGGCTGTCAGCGCCTCATATTCCTGCAGCCGGTGGGTGCGTTCAACCTCTGTGCATCGGTCCCGGTGTTGCTCCATCCGGGCGTAGCTCCGAAGTACCTGCTCCTCCCGGGTCATACAAGTCAGTTCCCGGGAAATGATCTCAATAAAACCATCGTTGGAGTAATCAATGGCCGCTTGTCTTGCTTCTGGCATATCCCAATGGGCACCTCCTATGTTTTCGCTTTGCCCCATTATAGCACAAATACGCTGGCAGTGGGAGCCTTAGGTTAAATTCATACCCCAAATTGTCCATCTGCTTCTATCTCGGGGACCTTTCTTGTGCTAAACTAGGCTCAAACACAAAAAGGAGGAAGTACAACATGAAAAAATACCTGGCATGGCTTCTGACCATCGCAATGGTGCTCACGCTGTTTCCTGCCACCGTTGGCGCTACTGGTAGCACCGGTGAAAACGCCAAGGATCTAGCCCTTCTGGAGGAGGAAATGCGTCAGGCGCTGTATGCCGCAGATGATCGGAAGTACAGTGAAGACTATGTGGAGCCGGAAACGGATGACCCAGATGAAATCGTCCGTGTCATTGTGGAGATGAAGGCTGCGCCTGCCTTACAGGTGGCCTCCACCGCCGCCACCGTTCAGGCACTGAATGCGGAGACGGCAGCCCTCAAGAGCCAAGAGGCCACCATTTCCGCCGTCCGGCGCAAGCTGGACCTGGAGCCTGTCCACCGCACCGGATACCTGGTGAACACTGTCTCCTATGACATCCGCCGGGGCGACATGGAAAAGCTCCGATCCATTCCTGGCGTCACCAATGTAACCCTGGCTATGAAATATGAGCCCGAGTTATTCTCCGCCAAGGAAATGACTGACGTTTATGATGCCTGGAAAATAGGCCAGAACGGCTACACTGGCAAGGGTATCTCCATTGCTATCATTGATACAGGCGTGAACTGGCAGCACCAAGACATGGTGCAGGATCCAAATGCTGCCAAGTACACGAAAACACAGATGGAAGAGCTGATTGCAAAGCTGGGCCACGGTCAGTGGTTCTCGGACAAGGTGCCGTTTGGACATAGCTACGTTGCCGGTCATGATGAGATTATCAGCCAGGCAAATGCGCACGGCCACCATGTTGCGGGGATTGCTGCGGCCAATGGCCCTGAGTCTGAGACCCGCATTTCCGGTGTTGCCCCTGATGCCCAGATTCTTGCCATGCAGGTTTTTGACCCAGTTACTGCCGCCGGCGGTTACAGTGATGATATCATCTGTGCCATTGAGGACTCTATCAAACTGGGTGCAGACATCATCAACATGTCCCTTGGCAGCGATTTCGGCTTCTCAGGCACCGACCAGTATATTGAACGCGCCGTGAACGCGGCCGAGGAGGCTGGCATTTTTGTAGCGGTTGCTGCCGGTAATGTCGGGATATCCACTGACATATCTACGGCAATGGACAAGACCATTACAAACGACTGGAACATGGCAGATGTTGGAACTGTGGGCGATCCGTCCACTGCGGCAGGGGCTGTCAGTGTGGCTTCTGTGGACAGCCAAGGCTTTTTGACTTACGGCTTCTCAGTGACGGCGGAAGGCGAGAATCCCCGGCATATCGAATGTATTCGGTTGGCCAGCGCTCATTTCAATTTTGCTGACCGTGTCGGTTTTGTGGACGGCGGTACCGGATCCTACGAGGAGTTGGACGCGCTTTCCAATGTTGCAGAGGGGAAGATCGCCCTGGTGCAATATGATGCTGCAGTTGCCGGCGAATACGCAATCGGCAATATGGTTTACTCTGCCCAGTATGCCGGTTTCGCTGGTATTATCATCTGCAATGTGAACGAAGAACTCCCTCGTGATATTTCTTTTGACAGCAATATTTATTTCACAATCCCGGCTGCATTTGTGGGTGCAGAGGACGGCGCGTATCTGATAGAGCTGTGCAAAACCGGAACCACCGCTGCGCTAAGTCCCTATGATGATGCGTACTATTTTAACACGGAAGGGGGTCAGAGTTTTGCCTCTTCGTTCACATCCTGGGGACCCACCCCCACGTTGGAACTCAAACCAGAGCTCGCCGCCCCCGGCGGAAGTATCCTATCTACCGGTGACGGAAGCAGCACCTACGTATGGATGTCCGGTACATCCATGGCATCCCCCTTTGTGGCAGGTGCCAGTGCACTGGTAAAGCAATATATTCAGGAGACGGGCTTACCTGTAGAAGATGTTCCAGAATTCATCCGTCAGACCCTGATGAATACCGCCGAGCCTGTCTATGACGCCGGTACCGGCAATATGGCATCTGTCCGTCAGGTGGGCGCAGGTATGGTGAATTTGGAAAAAGCCGTCCAGAATAAGGTGATCGCTACATATAACGGCAAGGCTGCCATTGAATTGCTGGACAACCTGGGCAGAAAGACGCAGGGTGAGATTCTTTTGACCAACTATGGAACGGAACCTGTCACCTATACCCTATCTGCTGACAATGTCTACACCGATACCACCGATGAGGAGACAAAACTGTACTATATTTCGGTTCTATCCAATGCCACCGTTTCCTTCCCTGCTGCATCCATAACTGTCCCCGCCAATGGTACCGCTACCGTTTCCTTTACTCTAACCATCGAACAAATGCTGGAGGGCCACTTTGCCGAAGGGTATATCCGCTTTACCTCTGATTCCGCACCTAGCCTGAGTATGCCCTTCCTGGGCTTCATGGGAAGCTGGGACGAAGAGGCCATTATTGACGCTCCTGCGTGGGAAGAAGACGCGGTAATCCCGCAGATCAAAAGGGGCTACTACGGAATTACACAGCATGGCACTGGTCTACTTACAGCCGTAAATGGTTATGCGACAATGTTAGGCGAAGTTTACAGCGAGGATGAGGGCACTGGCTATGGCCAGGCGTATATCGATCCGGACAGGCTGGCCTTCTCTCCCAATGGCGACGGTGTGAATGATGTGGTCATTCCCTGGTTGGGCCTGTTGCGCAATGCTGCTGAGGTACGCATGGAGGTTTTAGACGCAAAGGGAAACGTGATCGCAACACCTGGATCTGCCTTTTACCTTCGGAAGGTCACGGCGGAATCCTGCGAGTATTCACATGTTGCCGGCACACCTATGGCGAATGCCAATCATAACATTGGCTGGGACGGAACGATCTACCATCAGGACACCGGCACCTATGAGACGGCGCCCGAAGGAAACTATACGATCCGTTTACAGGCAGCGCTGTGCGACGGGGGACAGTGGCAGACTGTTACAATGCCTGTAGCAGTGGATTTTACACCCCCGAAGATCTCCAAGTACCGCATTACCCGCTCCGGAAAAATTTGAGTATCCGCTTTCTGCCGGAAGACCATGACGATTTGTACCCCGAGATTGCAATTGCGCTCAACGGCTACACCACCGAACAGACCCTGGTGCGTGCGGTGTATGATCCAGAAACCGGCTACTATACTGGTGATTACTATGTCCCCAGCCTCGACCTGCCAGACAACGAACCGATCCATACCGCGCTTATGGTATCAGATTACGCCGGAAATACCACGATCGCCTATTATATCATCAATCCCGATGACGATGCACAGGTATATGGCTTCACGAACCTGTCCCTGGAGGAAATGAACTATGTTCGATCTACCGGCGGCGTCACCAATTTCCGGGTCTTTGGCTACGCGCCTGTGGGCAGTACGATAACCTTCAATAATCAGGAAGCCGAAATGAATGGCAACCATTTCACCATTGTTTTGCCTTTGCTCGAAGGAGAAAATGTTTTTGACGTGGCAATCCGGGACGCGGAAGGGACGGACTTGTTCTCCGGGCAGGCTACGATCTGTGTCACGAACTTTACTTCCATGTTCTCTGCGCCAATCCTGGGCGAGGGCTTCCACGCTACTGCTGTCGGTACTGGCTGGACTTTGGTGCTGGATCAGGACTACGAGGATGGGACCAGGATTCCTGTTCGGGTGCGTATTGCCGATCCGGAGCATATGTTGGTCTCTTGTAATTACAGGGAGATAACACCGGATAAAAATGGATATGTAAGCTTTGAGGTGCCAATGTACGATGGAATCGCATCCTACAGGGTGCATATAGAGAATGTCAATGGTGATTATTACGGCGTAAATGGCACCATTTGCACCCCCACTGCCGCCGAGGAGGCCCTGAAAGACGGGAAACTCTCGGATTTAAATCCCGTGTATTCGCCTGCAATCTGGTATGCAAATGGATTTGCAGGTGTGACAGCCGACATGCTCCAGGAAGATGGTACCTATCAGCTGCGGGGCTATCTGTTTAACCCGGTGGATCAGCTGCTGATCGATGGCACTGCGGTGGAAGTCAATGCTGACGATTTGACCTGGTCTTATAACGTGAAGCTCCAGCCTGGCGTGAACAATGTGCCGGTGGTTGCCGTGAAGGATGGTAAAAACTATCCCGCCCCCAGTCAGAAGATCCTTTATGAAACCGAAGGCCCTAAGTTAGTGCTGGAACTGCCAGAAGAAAAAGATGGAAAGTATTATGTAGATGATGCTGATTTTCTATTGCGGGGAACTGTGACTACCCGGCTAGATGATGCTCAGGTGTATGTCAATGATACCCACATCTTTGGCGCAAATAACTTCGGACATTCCTACGGAGAGGAAACCACGACTCGGGAATTCTCTTATCCATTGGCCCTTAAGCCGGGAGAAAACTACTTTACTGTGATCGCCTATAACTACCTGGGTCTGTCCACGGAGATTCCTATTATCCTGGTTTACGGTGTAGAGCCCCCTACCTGCACCCATGAGCACACCACAACCACTATGGTTCCCGCCACCTGCACGGAACCCGGCAGCGAGACAATTGTGTGCGATGACTGTGGCGAGACCATCTCTGTGAAGGAACTGCCCGCTCTGGGCCACTCCATCGAGTTGAAGAACGCCAAGGAAGCAACCTGCACCGAGCCCGGCTACACCGGCGACACCTACTGCAAGGATTGCGGCGAGAAAATAGGCACCGGCACGGCTATTCCCGCCAAGGACCACAGCTGGAATGAGGGCAAGATCACGACCGCTCCCACCTGTGAGAACGTCGGTGTCAAGACCTACACCTGCACAGTTTGCAATGCAACCAAGACTGAAGCAATCAACGCGACTGGACATACTCCGGTTGAAGTTGCGGAACAGCCCGCTACCTGCACCGAGGCTGGTCATACAGCCGGTACGAAGTGCTCCGTTTGTGATGCGATTCTCTCCGGTATGGAAGAGATCCCCGCGACCGGCCACACAGAAGTAATCGATGCAGCAAAGGCTCCAACCTGCACGGAGACTGGTCTGACCGAAGGCAAGCACTGCTCCGTCTGCAATACTGTACTCGTTGCCCAGGAAGTGATCCCCGCCAAGGGACATACCGAGGTCATTGATCCGGCAGTTGAGCCGACCTGCACCGAGCCCGGCAAGACTGAGGGCAAGCACTGCTCCGTCTGCAATGAGATCATCGTTGCACAGACAGAGATCCCAGCCAAGGGGCACACCGAAGTCATTGACGCAGCAAAGGCTCCGACCTGCACCGAGCCTGGCCTGACGGAAGGCAAGCATTGCTCTGTTTGCAACGAAGTCATTGTTAAACAGGAAGTGATCCCGGCTACCGGTCACAAGCCGGAGATTCGCAATGCGGTCGAAGCGACGCTTACGACACCCGGTTACACCGGCGACACCTACTGCTCTGTCTGCAATGAACTGCTGAAACAAGGCACGGAAATTCCTAAGACCGGCGCACATATCACTTGGGTAATTGATGGTAAGGTCGTAGCTGAGGAAGATTATCTGAAGGGCACCATGCCTTCCTTCAAGGGCAGCACAGATAAGGCTCCTGACGAGAACTACCGCTACACCTTCACCGGCTGGAGTCCGGAGGTTGTGGCTGCTGAAGAGGATGCTACTTATACGGCACAGTACTCTGAAACTGCCCGTGTGTTCTACACCATCACCTTCAATGCCAACGGCGGCGAAGGCGGTATGGAGCCTCAGCGCTTTGAAGTCGGTGTGGACACTGCCTTGAATACCAACACCTTTACTCGTGAGGGCTACAAGTTCATCGGCTGGAACACCGCCGCCGATGGCAGCGGAACCGCCTATGCCGATGAGGGCGCAATTCTTGAACTGACCGGAGATATGACGCTGTATGCACAGTGGCAGATCTGGAACGGCTGGTTTACGGATGTGAACGGCAAGCAGTACTACAAGGACGGCGAACTGCAAAAGACCGGTTGGACCGTCATTGACGACAAAACCTATTATCTGGACACCGAAACCGGATACGCGGCTACCGGAATCGCGACGCTGATCCCCGATGGAGCAACGGAAGAAGCCCGCTGCGTCTTTGATGCGGAAGGCGTATTCCAGAGCGACGTTACCGGTGTTTACACCGTCGGAAATGATACCTATTGGCTCAACAGCGGCATCATCGAGGAGGAGGCCGGTCTGAAGCGCGTGGTCAAGGAGAACGGCGAGGTCAACTATTATTACTTCGCGGTTCAGAAGAATCTGGAGGAGCGTGAGGGCCTGACCCTCTCGGCGGCGGTGAAGAGCACTGTGCTGAACGGCAAGGATTGCTGGCTCCACAAGACCAATGGCCTTGCGCTTCCTGAATGGGGCTACTACTTCGATGAGAACGGTGTCATTCTGCACGACGAGGACACCGGCAAGAACGGAATCCTGAAGGCTGGCGAAGATCTCTTCTACTATGTCGACGGCATCAAGGCTCCTGCAGGTATGATCAAGATCGGTGACGATTACTACTATGCCAACAGCAAGGGCCAGCTGATCGTGAACCAGACCTACTACTGCTCCAGAATGAACGGTCTGATGGAGGAAGGAACCTATGCCTTTGACGCAGAGGGCAAGCTCATTCAGGGCGCAACGGACAAGAATGGCATCGTAAAGGACGATGACGGCGTGCTGCGTTACTATGTCAACGGAAAGGTAACCTATGTTGGCCTGATTGAAATTGACGGTGATTTCTACTATGTCCGCAGCAGCGGTGAGGTCGTGAACGATTGTGTGTACTACATTTCCTGGACGCATGGCCTGAAGGAAGCCGGCTACTACACGTTCGATGAGAACGGAAAGCTGACCGGCACTCCGAAGAATGGCATCGTCGAGGAAGATGGTGTTCTGCATTACTATGTCAACGGAACACTGACCTATGCGGGCCTCATCAAAATTGGCGATGATTATTACTATGTGAATTCCAAGTGCGAAGTGGTACGCGATTGTGATTACTACATTTCCTGGACGCATGACCTGATGCCCCAGGGCAGATATCACTTCGACGCAGATGGCAAGCTGACAGGCAGCGTCGCACCTCTGAAAAACGGGATCTACGAGGAAGACGGAAGCCTGTACTTCTACAGGAACGGTGAACGTACCTATGCCGGTCTGATCCAGATCGACGGCGACTACTACTATGTGCGTTCCACCTGTGAGGTCGTCCATGACCGCAGCTACTATGTATACTGGACGCACGGCCTGATGCCGGAGGGATATTACAACTTTGACAGTGCTGGCCGGATGATTCTGGACAGCGAAACCGAGTAAATACACTGGAACCGCCGGGGCGCACCTTGGCGCCTCGGCGGTTCTCTTTTATCACACAACATCGGAGATGAGAAGGATGAAAGTGCTGTTTGTCAATTTGGTATATGGGACTGGAAGCACTGGAAAAATCATCGCTGATATCATGAACCTGCTGAAAAAGTATGGCAATGATGTAAAGACTTTATACGGTACGGGAGCATGCTCCGACAATGCGGACACAGTGAAGGTGTCTGGAAAGCTGGAGTATTACTTTCACAATGCAGTATCACGATTCACAGACCATGCGGGACTATATTCCTGGGCGGCGACCAGAAAGATGATCCGAGAAATCAGAGCGTTTCAGCCTGATCTGATCCATCTGCACACGCTGCACGGCTTCTATGTGAATTACGAGATGCTGTTCCGCTTTTTGAAGGAAGCGAATATTCCCGTCGTTTGGACTTTGCATGATTGCTGGACTTTTACCGGCCATTGCACACATTTCTCGCAAGTCAAGTGTATGCAATGGCAGACCGAGTGCCGGGACTGCAAATTGCTGTACCGGTATCCGCAATGCTATTGGAAAGGCGATGTAAGGCATAACTTCCTTCGCAAAAAGAATGCCTTTACCGGTGTAAAAAGTCTGACCATCACAACGCCCTCGCAATGGCTTGCGGATCAGGTTTCACAGTCGTTCCTACAGAACTATCCGAGAACCGTTATTCCCAACGGGATTGACCGCACGATTTTCCGCCCACAGTCCAGCAGCTTGCGTGAAAAGTATCATCTGGAAGATAAGAAAATCGTCCTCGGGGTAGCCAATGCATGGAATGCACGCAAGGGATTGCCAGACTTGTTGACGCTTGCTGGCCGCCTCGGCTCTGACTATCAGGTGGTTTTGATTGGCCTAATCGAAAAGCAACTGCCGAATATTCCTTCCAATGTGCTTGGGCTTTTACGCACGGCAAATCAAATCGAATTGGCGCAATGGTACTCTACCGCAGATGTGTTTGTGAACCCTACCTATGAGGAAACCTTTGGCCTGACTACGGTAGAGGCCCAGGCATGCGGAACGCCAGTGGTGGTATACGAAACGGACGGTTGTCCTGAAACGGTAGCACCGGGAAATGGACGCTTGATTCCGCAGGGCGATATGCAGGCACTGGAGAATGCCGTGAGAGACGTGGCAGACAGCAACTGGCGTGCGGAACCTAAAAAAATGGAGCGTTTTGACAAAGATACGGTGTATCAGGGCTATGTCGAGCTCTATGAAAATGTTTTGTCTACTTTGGGAAAAGGGCGTGTGATGGCCACATGAGAATTCTTTTTTGCAGTAACTACTTTACGCATCATCAGATCCCCCTATCCGATGCCCTCTATGAATTGACAAATCACAACTATTGCTTCGTGGCACATAAAGAGATGGATGCAGAGCGAAAGGACCTCGGATGGGGAAATGATTTGGTGCGTCCATATACCTGTTCGGCATCAGACCAGGAGGTTCAGAAGCAATTAAATGATCTGGATGTTTTGATAGCAGGTTCCTTTCCAGAGCGTCAGACAAAGGAATACGGCAAAAAGGCCAAATTGTTTTTCCGATATTCCGAGCGACCGCTGAAAGCTGGAAATCCTGTTTTGAAATATATACCGCGATTTCTCAAGTGGCATTATTACAATCCACCTTGGCGGAAGACATATATGCTCTGCGCCAGTGCCTATACCGCGGGGGATTATGCAAAATTCGGCCTTTTCCATAATCGGTGCTACAAATGGGGTTACTTTCCGGAGACGATCCGGTATCCCAGCATTGATGACTTGATTGACCGCAAAGCAAAAGCAACCATTTTGTGGTGTGGACGCTTTCTGGACTGGAAGCATCCGGACGATGTGATTGAGGTTGCAAAGAGACTCCATGAGGCAGGATGCTGCTTCAAAATCGAGATGATCGGTACCGGTGAGATGGAGCAGCAGCTCAAGCGACAGACTTCGGAAGCTGGACTTCTGGGTGAAAATGTACGGTTTCTTGGGGCCATGTCTCCGGAAGCCGTGCGCCGTCATATGGAAAGCGCGGCCATCTGCTTATTCACAAGTGATCGCCAAGAGGGCTGGGGCGCTGTGTTAAACGAGGCCATGAACAGCGGCTGTGCGGTGGTTGCCAGCGATGCAGCAGGGGCAACACCTTACCTCGTAAATGACGGCGTGAATGGAAGCGTTTATCACTCCGGCAATATTCAGGAGCTTTATGAAAAGGTACGACGGCTTCTTGAAAATACGACTATGCAGTATAGCTTTGGAAAAGCGGCGTACCAGACGATTACAGAATTGTGGAATGCGGAGGTTGCCGCAAAGCGATTTTTGCAGCTATCGCAGGCACTTTTGAACGGCACAGACGCTTCCGGCTTGTTTGCGAACGGTCCATGCAGCCTCGCAAAGCCGCTGCGGGAGGACTGGTATCAAAGATGAGGTTGAAGACTATCAAAAAACGAATTGTGATTTACCTTGTCAATCATGTCTTGGCCGGAACACGTTTTTTCCCCGCAAAGAGGAGCCTTCTTCGTTCCATCGGCTATGAGATCGGAGAAAATACCAAAATTGTCGGGCCGATTCATAATACAGGGACGCTCCGCATTGGTGCGAATTGTTGGATTGGATGCAATCTCACTGTCCATGGAAATGGGACAGTGACGATTGGAGATAACTGCGATATTGCTCCGGATGTCACCTTCCTGACAGGTGGACACCAGATGGGCGACCATAGCAGGCGGGCTGGAAAAGGCGAATCCTATCATATTACAGTAGGCAGCGGCGTATGGATCGGTGGTCGGGTTACGCTCCTATTGAATACGAGCATTGGGGATGGAAGTATGATCGCAGCCTGTGCCTGTGTTCCTAAAGATGTGCCGGCGGATACGATGGTGGCCGGTGTCCCAGCCAAAGTGATGAAGGAGCTTGAAGATTTTGCTGCAGTCGCTCAGAAAGAATAAAGTCGTTAAAAATGCCGGATGGATCATCGGTGGCAAAGTGGCGAACAAGCTGCTGGCCTTTGTCGTTGGTATTTTTGCGGCGCGCTATCTTGGCCCAAGCAATTACGGCCTGATCAATTACGCGGCGGCATATGCGGCATTCTTTGCCTCGCTCTGTACGCTTGGCATTAACAGCGTGATCGTTAAGAACTTTGTGGATCATCCGGATCAGCAGGGCGAAACAATTGGAACGACCCTGCTGCTGCGGGCGATCTCAAGTCTGCTGTCTGCGCTGGCAATCATCGGCATTGTCAGTGTTGTGGACAGAGGGGAACGTCTCACCATTGTGGTTGTGGCGCTGTACAGCATTGGCCTCATTTTTCAGGTGTTTGATACCCTCAACTACTGGTTTCAGGCCAGGCTCCAGTCCAAGTATTCCGCCATTGCCGAACTCGTCTCGTATGCGGCAATGTCTGTGTACAAAATTATTTTGCTTGCGCTTGGGAAAAGCGTGGAATGGTTCGCCGTTGCAAGCGCATTGGATTACATCGTACTTGCGGTGTTTTTGCTGATCGCTTATTTCAAAAATGGCGGAACAAGATTCCGTTACTCTCTGAAAAAAGCAAAGGAGCTTCTGCAAAGCAGCGGCAGCTTTATCATAGCCGGGCTGATGGTCTCCATCTATGCTTGTACAGATAAGCTGATGCTCAAGCAGATGCTTGGCGCAGATGCCGTCGGACATTATTCACTTGCTTCGACGGTCAGCGTTTCATGGGCCTTTATTCTCTCAGCAATCATTGATTCCCTTTATCCGGAGATTGTGCAGAGTTTTCAGAAAGATCATCTGCGCTATGAACGGAAGAACCGGCAGCTCTACGCAATTGTTTTTTATGTGTCCCTGTTCGTATCCGCAATGATCTGCCTTGTCGCAAAGCCTTTTATTTTGATTCTCTATGGAGAAAACTATCTGCCGGCAGTCGGGCCTCTGCGCATCGTGGTTTGGTACACAGCGTTTTCCTACCTTGGTGTTGCCAGAAATGCATGGATGGTATGTGAAAACAGGCAGAAATATCTGAAATACCTGTATGTCAGTGCGGCTGCACTTAATGTTGTGCTGAACCTTGCGCTGATCCCATCGTGGGGAGCATCTGGAGCCGCTGCGGCCTCGCTAATCACCCAGGCTTCGACAACAGTGATTCTTCCCGCAATAATAAGGCCTTTGAGACCAAACTGTAGACTGATGCTTGATGCAGTACTTTTTCGCGGGATTTTTCCAAAAAAGAATGAAAGCACAGCAAGGAGAAATTGGAGATGAGTGTTCTTTTCGGCAAAAGAACAAATGCCGCTAATACAATAACTATTGTGGGGCTGTTCCTCTTTTCGGTCGGTGCCTTCAATCTTCCTGGTCAAATTTTCTTCGCATTGACTCTTTACTTTTTTATATGGAAATCGAAAACCATTGTCATTGAAAAGCATGATGTTATTCTCTTGCTTTTTTCGACATCCTATTTTGTTATTTATACTTTTAACTTTGGATTTGCGGTAAAAAGTCTAATCATATATCTTTGGGGACCTTGGGCAGCCTACTTGTTCGGAAAGTGGTTTGTTTTATCTGATAATAGCGACCGTTCGTTTCAAGAAATGACGAATACGCTAACATTTGGTTTCTTTCTGCACGGCGTTTTGAATCTGCTCGCATATCTTAAATCAGACTACTATGCGCAATATGCTTATCAAAGAGTGTCCGTCGATTTTTGGCGTGGTGACATGGTTTCAGTTATCTCTACGGGGTTTATGTTCACATTTGCGGTTGCTCTTTCAACTTCAATCCTGTTCTCCCATTGCGGGGTTCGAAAAAAGCTTATAGCGCTGGCGGTTCTATTGATGAGTACGTTTGAAGCATCGTTCTTTGCCTATCGAACGATGATATTCATTGTTTTAATTCTTGTTGCTTTTAACCTACTTCGTTGGCTTCATGACTCATCTGTGCGAATCAGCAGAAAAGCTTTGCTCATTGGGCTTGCCGCGCTCTTTTTTGTTGCGATATTTGCAATTGTGTTCCTGAATGCTTTCGGAATTCAAGATGAATTGCTGTCTTTGAAAATTGTACGGCGACTGCTATACGATGACAAATCTTCGAGGTTTAAAACATGGACCTCATATTTGTTTTCGGGGGATTGGCTTCGTTATCCCTTTGGAGGCCAGAAGAGTGAATTCGCATATCACGGAGAGTGGGTACACAATCTATGGCTTGATATTTTAAATAAGGTTGGACTGATTCCCTTTGTAATCGCTGTAATATTTACGATAACGAGCATACGGTCTGCATATGGTGCCGCTGTGCGTATGAAAAAAACAAACCACAATTTGCTATCAAATCAAATTGCAAGTTTAGGTTTAGGTGCATTGCTGATCTGTATGCCTGAGCCTGTTGTTGATGCAAATCCGTATTTTTTCTTTGCTATTCTAATGCTATTGGGTGGCATCAAAGGAGTGGAGTGCTCATTCGGCAAGGAAGATACCGCTGAATCGGAAAGGGGATTCTAAAGACATGTCTCAATTCAAAGATAAAATACTGCTCATTACCGGTGGGACAGGCTCCTTTGGCAACGCTGTGCTGCGCCGCTTCCTGACCACCGACATTGCAGAGATCCGCATTCTCTCACGGGATGAGAAGAAGCAGGATGATATGCGGCATACCTATCAGGAGCTGTATCCGCAGTATGCGGAAAAGATCAAATTCTACATAGGTGATGTGCGGGACTACCGTTCCATCGACCCGGCGTTCCGCGGGGTGGATTATGTATTCCACGCAGCCGCCCTCAAGCAGGTACCCTCCTGTGAATTTTTCCCTCTGGAGGCCGTCCGAACCAACGTACTGGGCACAGAACATGTGCTGGAGGCCGCCGCAGCCGCCGGGGTGAAGGCCCTGGTCTGCCTCTCCACTGACAAGGCCGCCTATCCCATCAACGCCATGGGAGCTTCCAAGGCCCTCATGGAAAAAGCCGCTCTTGCCAAAGCCGCCTCCCTGGGGCCGGGTCGTACCCGGATCACCTGCACCCGGTGTGGCAACGTCATGGGCACACGGGGCAGCGTCATCCCTCTGTTTCTGCAGCAAATCTCCTCCGGCGGCCCTCTCACCCTGACAGAGCCCTCCATGACCCGGTTCCTCATGACCATGGACGAAGCCATAGACCTGGTCCTTCTGGCCCTGACCCAGGGGCAGCCCGGGGACATTTGGGTTCGAAAGGCCCCGTCATGCACCCTGGGGGACCTGGCCCAGGCCCTGCTGGAGCTCCTGGGGCGGTCCGTTTCCTCCGTCATCCTGGGCGCTCGCCATGGGGAAAAACTGGCAGAAACCCTTCTGACGGCGGAGGAAGCCGCCGTCGCTCTGGACTGTGGCGCCTGCTTCCGCATTCCCCAGGACCGCCGGGATCTGCACTACGGCCTCACCCCGGCTGTCCCCACCGGGCTGGGGGAGCCTTTTTCCTCCGACCGGGCCCTCCGGCTGGACGTCCCCCAAATTCGGGAAAAACTGCTGCAGCTGCCGGAAATCCGGGCCCTTCTTACCAGGGAGGGACGCCTATGAAGGTCTTGGTCACCGGGGCCGGGGGATTTCTGGGCCGAAACCTTTTGGCCGGGCTGGAAACCCTCCCCCTCTCCCGCCGCCCCCAGGTTCTGTCCTGCCACCGGGATACTCCACCGGATCTCCTCTCCCGCTGGTGCCGGGAGGCGGAGTTTGTCTTCCATCTGGCCGGTGTAAACCGGGCTCCCAATTCGGAAGCCTTTTGGGAGGGGAACTTTGACTTCACCAAAGTCCTCCTCGCCCGCCTGGCGGAGCGTCCCTGCCCTGTGCTGTTCGCCTCCTCCGTTCAGGCCGGTTCCCCCACGCCTTACGGTCAGAGCAAGCTGGCCGCCGAGGAGGTCCTTCTGCGCTACAGCGCAGAAACCGGTGCGGAGGTTTTTCTGTACCGTCTGCCTCACATTTTCGGCAAGTGGAGCCGCCCGGACTACAATAGCGCCGTCGCCACCTTCTGCCACCGCACGGCCCGGAAGCTTCCGGTCACCATCCAGAATCCAGGGCAGCTGCTGCATCTGGCCTACGTGGACGATGTGGTGGAGGAGTTGCTCCGCTGCCTGGCCGGTTCCCCCAATCGCCAGGGCAAATTCTGCCGTGTTTCTGAGGTTTTTCCCATTACGCTGGGGGAAATTCTGGCCCTTCTGGCCGCCTTCGCCCGGAGCCGGGCGGAGGGGACCCTCCCGCTGCTGGATTCCCCCTTTGCCGGGAAGCTCTATGCCACTTACCTGAGCTTTCTCCCCCAGGAGGAGCTGCTCCGTCCCCATGTCATGCACGTAGACCTGCGCGGCAGCTTCACCGAGCTGTTCCGCACCCCAGACCGGGGGCAGCTCTCCGTC
>OLOI01001817.1_pt1 | contig 16818 bp, 24 predicted proteins | sample 1672131 | NCBI WGS metagenome assembly OLOI01 (sample SAMEA3136651, study PRJEB25190) | human gut metagenome | reverse complement strand
AAAACAAAAAACCGGAAACCAAAAGGTTTCCGGTTTCAATTGGTAGCGGGGCATGGATTTGAACCATGTTCCTCTGGCAACATGGTGTGCCAGAGGAACATGGTTCAAATCCATGACGGCCGATTATCGGCTTATATTCTAGCGGCGTAGCGTGCTGGTGGTGTGATGGTGAACCATGAGCATGAAACGAACGCCACCGCCGGCGTCATGGGCGGAAGACATCAATGATTGGCTTGAATCTCTGAAGGCGGCCGGTCTCAGTGACGAAACGGTGCGGTGCCGGCGCTGCAAGATAACCAAGGCCGCACGTGATCTGGCAAAGACGCCTTTGGAAGTCACGGCTGAAGACATGGTGCATTGGATGGCGGCGCAGAAATGGAAACCGGAAAGCCGCAAGGGATACCGCAACACGCTGAGCAGCTTCTACGGATGGCTGTATACCACCGGCCGGCGCGGCGACGATCCGAGTGACGAACTCCCCAAAATCAAGCGTCCCAAGCCCAAGCCGAGGCCATGCCCAGACAAGTACATCATCGCCGCTCTGCACAAGGCCACCGAGCGTGAGCGGGTCATGGTCAGACTGGCGGCGGAGTGCGGATTGAGGCGCGGCGAGATAGCGAAGGTGCACAGCCGCGACGTGATGGACGACCTTTTAGGCAAATCGCTGATAATCACCGGCAAGGGCGACAAGCAGCGCATAGTGCCGCTGCCGGACGATCTGGCCGATTACATCGAGCATTGCGGCGGATGGCTGTTGCCGGGCCGTTGGAACGGGCACGTAGAACAGTCTTATGTCAATCGCCACATATCGCGGCTGCTGCCGGATGGCTGGGGTTGCCACTCGTTGCGGCACAGGTACGCCACGAAGACTTATGAGCAGACGCACGACCTGTTCCTGGTCGCGCGTCTACTCGGTCATGCGTCGGTCGAGACGACGCAGATATACGTGGCCATGCCTGACTCGCGGCTGCGTGAGGCGCTGGACGCGGTTATCCTGGGAGCCTAGTCCGTTGCGTCTGCAGCTGTGGCGGTGACGTTGATTTCGAGGGCGCCGAGTTTGGCCTTGACGGTTTCCTGAATGGTCTTGGCGATCTGTTCGGGGTCGGCTCCCATGCTCTTGCCCAGTGCCTCGACGGCCGCGTTGAGCGCGGCGACCTGGGCTTTGAGCTCGATGACCGTCAGCGCGGTCTGGCGCGCCTGGTTGTAGAGGTTGCCTCCTACGGGCTTGCCGTTGCCGTCCTTGTCGGCCCACGTGTAGGTGGCGACCGCGCCGGCCACGCGCTCTGGCACCTCGTAGACGAGGTTGTTGTACATGTTGCCGCCGGGCGCGCTGCCCTTGTAGTTGTAGCCCCATACGTCCGCCGCGATTGCGGCGATGTCCTGCTGTGTTACCACGTCTGTGTCTCCTTCTAGTAGTTGGTTTGCGCGGTTGATGATGCGGTCAACGGGCAGGCCGTTGACGGTGCGGTCCGGGCATCCGAAGTGGTCGGTGCCCGGAATTTCGCGGTGTAGGTACACGTTGCCGCTGAGTCCGTTGTGAACGAGCCTCCCGAGCCCGTAGCGGCGGCTGATATCGGCGCACAGGCGCGCGGAGAGTTCCACTTCCGCGTCGGTGACGGGCACGTCTTCAATGCCGCCCTGGTGTTCGATGGTGATGCCCGAGCAGTCGCTGGCCATGTTCGCATCCGCCCAAGAGCCGTTGTCCTCGTCCACGAACTGGTAGATCCGGTCCGGTCCGACGCCGTAGTGGCTTGCGGCCTGCGATTGGGGGAGCGAAAACCAGTTCGCGCAGGATTCGAGGGTGCCGACCATGATGTGCAGGGTGATGTGGTCCACCCGGTAGCCGTTGCGGCCGTTGTAGTGGTTTGGCGACCCGCGCCATGTGGCGAGGCTTGAACCGGTCATTGGGTGTCGCCTCCGTCGCGTTTGCTGCGGAAGAGCTTGAGCAGCGGGCCTGCGGCGATGTCGGGATTGATCTCGCCGATGTTCTCGAGGATGCTGCTGATTTCGGTGATGCTGATGTAGACAGCGGCGGGCACGATGAGGGGCACGCCGTAGCCGAGATCGAGGTATTGCTGGCCGCGTTCGACGACCTCGGCGAGGAGCATGACCAGGATGAGGCCGCTTTTGTGCCACAGGCCCTCCCTCATTTTCTCGCTGCTGATGTCGTGCTGCATGGCGGCCTTGAGCAGGCCGGTCATGTAGTCCATGGCGATGAGGATGCCCACGATGGCGAGGGCCGCGATCTCGGTTTTCTCCATGTTCTTCTCCTTTTCTTATGTTTATGCGATCGCGTAGGTGATGGAGCAGCCGAACGCGTTGTTGGATTGTGTGCCGCCCTGGTTGCTGTAGGTCATGGATCCGTCCGCATGGATGTTGATGGCCTTCTGGTTCGCACCGTCGCGCCCACCGTAGGAGTAGTTCAGGTCCATCGGGGGACGCCAGCCTTCGGGCAGGGTGCCGAAGGTACCGCTGTTCCACGAGCCCGTAGCCGAGCTTTTCCAGTAGATTCTGATGGTGGCGGTCTTGCCGCGACGGTATCCGGTGACGGTGCCGTAGGTGTTTTCGATGAGTTTGACCGGTTCGGGGTCGGCGGCCGTGACGGCAGCGATGTCGTTCATGGTCGCGTAGCGCAGCCACGCGCTACCCGTCCAGCAGTAGGGGCCGTTGTTGGACTCGGCGGGGTCGGCGGTGACGTAGCCGGTCTGGCCGGTCACGCCGGTGATGCCGGCCAACGTTTCCAATGTGGTGGCGATGACGGGTTTCACACCGGCCGGGGTGTTGCGGCTGTCCACCTCGTTGAGCGCGGTCTCGACGCCTTCGGCCATGTTTTTGAACTGTTTGGGCGCGCTGCTTACGAGGTCGTTGCCTTCGAGGTAGGGGATTCCGTAGATCGGTGTGGTTTTCATGGTTGGATTCCTTCCCAGTTTGGTTGGTCGAGGACGGCGGGCTGGCCGTATGCGCTGACCAGTCCGAGTTCGGCGAGGCTCATGGCGGTTTGCGCCCATGTGGGCGGCCATGCCTGCATGTCGGCCCATGTGTCTTGGCGGTCGGTGTCGAGCGGGATGGGCCATAGGGTGACATCGTTGCGGAGCAGGGGCGTGTCGTTCGACCATCTGTAGGAGAGGGTGCCGCCGATGCTGGCCCATGGGCCTCCTACGGCGGGCTTGCCGTCGTCGCCGGCGAGACGTGACGACGCGACGCCCTGGATGACGAGCGGGCCGGAACTGGCGGTGAGATACAGGCGCGCGTGCGTGGCCGGGTCCAGCTTGCGGCCGTCGAACACCACCGTTGCCGGCCGTAACCGCCGGTCGATGGTGACGAGCAGTCGGGCGAACGAGTCACGATCCGCGTCGGTCGGGGCCCACACGCTGCCGCTGGCACGGCCCCATACGCCGCCCGATTCATCGGCCGTCACCACGTCGGCCTCAACGGTGACGCTGGTTTGCGTGGCCTTCAGGTTCGCCGGCAACCGGCCCATGTCCGTCAAGGTGGTTTCATGCTGGTCGAACTCAAGCGCGCCGTCGGACGCCTTCGCTGTCTTGCCCTGGATAACGAACTGGGTGACGGGTTCCGGGATCGTCAATGATTGTTCGTCGTCGGTGATGACGTCGGCGGCGTCCAGGCCGTCCAGCGTCTCGCTCGTCCAGTCGGTCACGGTGAGCAGTCCCGCCGCGTCCGCGCCGATTGTCACAGGCAGTCCGAACGGCATGTAATCCAGTCGTGAAGCGTCGCGGTCGGGATACTCGTACCATACAGGCCACGCGTGCTCATGCGCGAACGTGCGGTGCAGCAAATCAAGCTGTGACGGGTAGTCGTCAAGCCTGTACGGTGCCAGCGACGCGATGGCGTCCAGGCCGCTGACGGATACCGTGGGGGCGCCGGACTCGACGGCACGCCGGTTGAGCTCGGCCACACGCTGCGCAGTGCCGCCGACCCAATGAGTGTTTGCATATCGTGCGTCCGACGATACAGGGCCTTGCTTCCGCATGCGTTTCCACAGGACCATGCGGCTGCTGGCGCTCAAATCCAGCATCCAACCGTCGCCATGCTGGCGCGTTTCGCCGCCGTTCTGGATCAGCCCGTCGAACAGGGTGGTTGCCGTGCTGGACGTGCTGGAAGGCAGTCCGGGCGTGTACGCCTGGTGCATCGCGTCCAATCGCATGCGCTGCGCCGACCACGGGCCCATGTCGGCGCGAAGCATGCCCCACGTGGGCTGTTCGCTGATCTGCACGAGCACACGGGCCCCGGCCAATGTGAGCGCGCGTCCGGTGAGCCACCCGGTACGGTCGCGGAGTGTGAACGACATCACCGACGGGTCGGGCTGTTCGGCGAGGTCGTCGGTGCCCCACTGGATGCTGAAGCCGTCCAACGCGGCCACGTCGTTGTCGTGGTCGTTGACGGCAACCCAGCCGTCGCCCCAGTCGAGGAACATGAAACACTGCTGAGCCATCTCAGTTGCCTCGCTTCCTGTCGTAATCGCTGAGAATCTTCCTGATCTCGCGCGCCACTCCCTCACGATCCACCGGAGCGTTGAACGTGACGTTCACGACGGTGCCGCCCATCGCGCCGCCGTCGTTCATGCCGGCGTCCAGGCTGAGCCCTCCCATACGGCCGTTGATCCGTGAGATGGTGCGCCGCACATCGGTGTCGAAACCGCTGCGCAAACCGCGCGCGAAGCCCTGCATGATGAGACGGCCGTTATTGACGAGCATCACCGCGTCATAGGCCGGCGGGCCCTTGTGTTCCTTGATCCAGTCGCCGATGCCGGAAATCCAGTCGGTGACATTGCTCCACATGCTCTTCAAACCGTCAAGGAAACCGCTGATGATCGACGCGCCGGCGTTGTACAGCAGCCGGCCCACGTTGCCGATGGCGCTGGTGATGCGTCCCGGCAAACCCTTGAACCAGTCCACCACGCCATTCCATTTGTCGGTAGCGAACTGCGCGGCCGAACTAAAGAAGCCGCCTATCTTGCCCGGCAATGCCTGGAAGAATCCGATGATGCCGTCCACGCACGATCCGAGGAACGCGGTGAACTGGCTCCACAACTGGCGGCCGGTCTCGGTCTGGGTGAAGAACCAGACGAGCGCGGCCACGAGCGCGCCTATCGCGGTGACGACGAGCATAACGGGATTCGCGTTCATGGCGACATTCAGTGCCCACTGCGCCACCGACGCGGCGGTGCTTGCGATGCTGAAGCCCTGCAACGCGGAAACGACGGCGCTAATCACGCCAGCCACCTTGAACGCGGCGAAACCGCCGCCGATGGCGACGAGCGCGCCGGCGATGGGTTCCGCGTTCGCCGATACCCAGTCGCCAAACTCGGCAAGCTTGTCGGCCACGGTCTTCACGATGCCGGCTGCGCCGTTGAACGTGTCGCCCAGGCTGGTGCCGATGCCGCCCGCGTCGCTCAGTCCCTGCAAGCCCGGCGCGATGGTCTCGGCGATGGTGCCGAACGCAGTGCCGAGCGAGGACAGGGCGGAGCCCACGGCGTCCATCATGTCCTTGGCTGCCCGGACCGCGCCAGTGTCCTGTAATGCGGTGATGAACGTCTGAAGACTGTTCGTCGCGTTCGTGGCGAACGTGCCCACCGCTTCGGCCGCTCCGCCTAGCGCGTCGGTCACGGCCGGTTTGATCAGGTTGAATGCGTCCGTGAGCCCGCCGGTGACGGCGGCCTCAAGATTGCCCAACGCGCCTTCCATGGTCTGCGTCGATGTGGCGGCCTCTTTCGCCACGTCGGTCATGCCCAGGTCCATGATGGCCTTGTTGAACTCGTCGGCCGTGATCTCGCCTTTTTCCATGGCCTCACGGAAATTGCCCGTGTACGCTCCCGCGTTCAACATGGCTTCCTGGAGCTTGCCGGCCGCGCCGGGGATGGCGTCGGTCAGCTGGTTCCAGTTCTCCGTCGTCAGCTTGCCCGCGCCTGCGGTCTGCGTCATTACCATGGCAACCGATTTGAACGTGTCGGCGTTTCCGCCGGCGACGGCGTTCAGGTTGCCCGCTGCCTCGGTCAATCCGACGTAATCCTGGATGCCGTTGGCCGCGAGCTGCGCCGTGGTGTTCTGCACGGTGGTGAGGTCGTACACGGTCTTGTCGGCGTAGTCGCGCGTGGCCTTCGTCGCGGCCTCCACGGCTCCCGTGTCGAAGCCCGCGAAATTCATTGTGCTTTTGAACTTGTCCGTGGAATCGGACATGTCCATGACGGCGCCGGTGAAGCCCTTGAGCGTGTCCCACAAGGCGGAAACGCCCTTGAGCGCGGCACCGCCCATGAACGTGCCGAACGCCGACGCTTTCGCCGTGACCTTGGAGAGCGCTTTAACGGCGTCGTCGCTGTTGCCCGTGATCCGCACGGACATGATGGCGCTTTTACCCATATCGGCCTAATCCTCCATTCGGTCCATCTCGTCTTGCAGCAGTCTTAAACCGGTGCCCCAGTCCAGTTCGTCGGCCTCGTGCCGCCATGCCCACGGCGTGCCGCCGAAGCGTGCCGCGAGCATGAACGACAGGATCCCTAACGAATCGTCGGGCCACTCGGCTAGTTCGTAGGGTTTTCCGGCGTCTCCACGTCGATGTCGTCCACGAGGTCAAGCCATTGTTCGTAAGGGGTGGTGGTGTTGCCGGCGTAGCGCTGCGCGAGATACGCCATGTAGTACGACTGGCGAATCTTGCTTGCTTCGCCCGGCTCCCATCCCTCTTTCTGCGCGTGTTCCTCGGCGGACGTGATGACGCGCGGCGTCAACGGTGCTTCGTCCACATGGCCGTCGGTGTAGGTGACTTTCGCGGTGCTTCGCATGGTTCATGCTCCTTTGATCTGGTTCATGGTTTTCTTGATAAACGTCTCGTATTCCTTCGCCCATTGGCTCTCTGTCGATGCCACGGCGTCGTTCACGAACGTTCGGGGTTTGATGTGGCGGGCCGGCCAACCGTAATTGATCGGGCCCGCATACGGCACTGTCTTGCGGCCGGCGCGGATGATACCGGCCTTCTGCGTGGCGCCGACGCGGATTGATCCGGCCAGCTTGCCAGTCTTGCCGTGTGGGGCGCGGGCCGTCGCCTCGGGTTTGGCGATGTCGGCGGCCCGCCGGTTCACTTCCTTGAGCTCCTTCATGTCCGCGCCGGCCTTGCGCATCGTCCGCACGAAACGTTTTTGCCCGACGACATACGCGGCCTTCGCGGTCATGTCAGACGCTCGGATTCGTGTACGCGGTGGCCTTCACGTCGGTGGCGGAAAACTCGAAATCCTTCTTGTTCTTCGTCTTCACGTCACCGCCGAACGCGATGGGCGCGATGACCACGTTCATGTCCAGCTGGAGCGCGCCGGCCGTGTTCGGGATGAACTTGGCCGTCTTGGTCTCGCCGGCGTGGTTCAGGCAGTAGACTTGCGCGCCGTTCATGCTGTAGTCCTCGGCGATGCTCCCCGACAGCTTCCACGACGTCGTGAGCGCGCCGCCCTCCTCGTGGCCGTCCAGGTACGTGTCGGGGTCCTCGCTCGAATTGTCCGGCGACAGTTCCACGCTCGTGCAATCGACGTCCAGCTTGTACTGGTCGGCTGAGGAGCCGATGACTAGGCTTCCCGGTCCCAGGGTACGAATCTTGTCCGCCATGATGGTTGTTCCTTTCGTTAGATTTCATTGAGTGTGATCTGGTAGGCCGCGAGCGTCGCGTCTCCACGCGTGAAGCCGACGGGCTCGGCCGATGTGACAGGCAGCGCGGACGCCGCGAGCCGGTCCATCGCGGCCAGTAGCAGCGGCAGCGCGGACGCCTGCGCCCAGGGACTGCCGGCGACGAACACGAGCCGCACCGATAGTTCGTTTTCCGCGCCCGCGTAGGGCCATGCCACTTCGGGGGGTTTGACCCATACGCAGACCTTGCCGCGTGGCGGCTTCACCTCGGTCTCGTCGATGGTGACGTGTTCCACGAGGTCGCCGCACGCGCCGGCCACCTGTTCCATGAGCGCGTCGATCTTGCCGGTGATGGTGTTTGTCATGCGATCCCCATTCCCGCGAGCACGCCGGCGGCGCGGAGCTTCGGCCAGGCGGCGCGCAACGGGTCGGCGGAGACGCGGAACGGTTCGATGGCGTCGCTGTCCACGTTCATCACGCCGTTGCGCGCGTCCTTCTGGTTGAACAGGTCGGCGGCGACCGCCAGCACGCAATCGGACTGGATCAGGTCGGGCACCGTGTCCCACGTCTCGCCCAGGTTCGCCGACAGGTAGGCGCGCGCCGTCGCCAGACAGTCGTCGGCGCGCGTCTCGTCGTCACTGCCGATGACGTTCATCATCGACAGGAACTTGTCATGCAACTGGTCCATGTGCGCCTACTCAGGCGGTGGCCTTCGGACCCAACGGCATGACGCCGCCGGTGAACACGGTCGCGAACGCCGCGTAACCGTACACGCTGTAATTGGAAAGCAGTTTGGTGGTGTCGTCCTGCTGGAGCTGGAAGGGGCCGCCGGCCTCCCACATCTGCAACGCGGTCGGGTCGATGAACGCGGCCGTGTTCGCGGCGGCACCCGGCACCATCTGCACGGGGACGGACAGCATGCGGCCGGTGATGCCGGTGAGGCTCATGCTGCCGAGCTTGTCCACGCCCTCGCCGGACACGTCCATGAGCGCGTCGCCGCTGCGCGTGATCTTCGCCATCTTGTCAAATACGTCCTTGCTGACCGCGAGCGTGCCGAGCTGCGCGCCTCGGCCGTCCGCCGCCTCGGCCGCGTTGATGATGACGGTAATCCACTGGTCGGCGGTGAGCGCGCTCACGGCCGCCGGCGTCTCCAGCTTGTTCGCTGCGGCGCCGGTGATGGCGGCAGTCAGCTGCGCGCGGGCCTCCGCCTCCACCGCGTTGCTGTAAGCGATGGTGAGCGCGCGGAGCGCGGTATCGAGCGCGGGCGTGTTGCTGCGTTCGATGACCTGGCGCGACAGCTGCGCGTAACCTCCATAGGTCTTCACGGCGGCGGTCGCGCTCGTGAGCGTGATTTTGCCGGTGGTCAGGGCCGCGCCCTCGGCCGTCTGTTCGGCCACCTTCAGCGTGTTAGAGCCGAGCTTGAGATATTCCAGCGTCATGCCGGTGGCCGGCAGCGCGGCATGCTGGAACAGGTTCGCGACGCTACGGCGCGACTGGATGAGCTTGATCTGGTCGGCGACCCACTCGTTAGTGTTGTTCGTGTCGGCGCTGGAAATCAGGTCGCGGGCCTCGCGCATGAACTCATACGCGGTGTCGTCGCCGGCCGCAAGCGCCTTCGCGAACTCGCCGGCCGAACGGTATTGGCCACCGATGGCGTGCGGCGGTTCCGGCTTCTGCCGGCCGATGGTGTCCGCGAGCGAACGGATCTGCATTTCGAGCTGGTCGAAACGCGATTCCGTCGCCGACTGCTGTTCGTTTTCCACTGTTTCCTCCTTGGTGTCGGTTTCCTGGTTGACGTGTTCCTGGTCCCGTTGGCCGGTGATGGCCGCGCCCGTGTACGCGGGTATGCCGGTGACGGCGACCTCAAGCAGTTTCACGGCGCGCCGCACGTACACGCTCGTGTCGCCCTCGGTGCGTTTGTCGGTGGTCACGGGCATGAAGCCCACGCTGAACGAATCAAGCACGCCGTCGCGGATCAGCTGCACGGTGTCGCGGCCCTCGGCCGTGTCGCTGATTGACGCGGTGATGTGCAATCCGTCGGCCTCGCGCGTCGCGTTCGTGACCTTGCCGATGAGACGGCCGTGGTCACGGCTCAACTTGGTGCGTGTCGTGTCGCCGAAATCGCAATCCGGCGCGAACTCCTCGGCCGCGCCGCGCCACAATCCGATGCGTTGGCCGAACGGCACGGCGATGCCCTCGATGCGGGTACCGTCGCCCTGGTCCTCGCGTAGCTCGATGCCCTTCACGGTGATGGTGCGTGCCTCTTCGCTCATAATGTGACCTCCTGCGGTGTGGTCTGGTTGATCGGCGCCCATCCCTCACGGGCGCGCGCCTCGTCCACCGTCATGAATCCGGCGGATATGGCGGTCTGGTAGGCGCTGTAACGGGTGTTCGTGTCGGAACGATGCAACGAATCCCAGTCGGGCGTGCACCATTGCCCCTCAGGCAGCAGCGACGTGAGGGCCTCGCAAATCTCGTCAGCGTAGGCCGACAATGTGTATTCCGCGAACGTGAGCCACTCTTGCTCGATGTTCGAGTAGGTCAGCGAAGTGCCTTCCACCTTCGCGAGCATCAACGACGCCGGGATGCCCAACAGGCGGGCTATCTGCGTGGTGTTGAACTGCTGGGACTCGATGAATTGCAGGTCTTCGGGGCTCAACGCCAACGGCGTGTAGTCCAGGCCCTTGCCGAGCACGCGCACGCCGCCGGCGCCGCCCTTCGCCCACCGTTCGCTAGCGGTCCTCGCGTCCTGGTCGCTTAATATCTGGTCGCTTTTCAGGATGCCGGCGGGCCGCGCCGTGTTGTCCAACCAGTTCGACGCGTAGGCGCGAGTGTCCTGCGCTCCCTCGATCTCCTCGCGGGCCGCGCTGATAGGGCCCATGCCGCGCAAACGGCCGGCCACGTTCAACAGCTTCAGATGCACGATGCGGTCGGCGCCGTAGTCCACGCCACGGTACGAGTAGCGCAAGCGCGGGTTAGCCGGGTCCATGTTCAGGTCAGTGACGGTCACGAGCTGGGGCGGCAGACTGCGCACTCCCACGAGCACGCCGCCCGCCTCGACCTTGAGCAGGAACGCGTTACCGTTCAACGCGAGAGCGGAAACGAGGTCGCCGAACAGGTCGCGGCGGCTACGGTTCAGGTCGGGCCGGGTGATGAGCGTGCTCGGCCGCATGCGCGAGCCGTCCGGCGCGTACTGGATCAGCGGCAGCTTGCTGACCGCCGTCTCGATGATCTGCACGCCGCGAAATACGGTGGACAACGCCAGCGGGTCATGCGACGTGGACAATCGCGGCGGCAATGTCGGCGCGTCCGCTTCCTCCACGTCGTCCGTCGTCTGCGCCGCGCGAAGCAACAGGGCGGCGGTGTTGGAGATGCGGGAAATGAAGCTCATGCGGCCGATTCAACCGCTCGCCGGCGCGCCACGCCGAAACCGGCGTATAAGAACATCGCAGAACGTCTAAAAACGTCATAGAACGTCTAACCGAAAATCTGCAACGGCGCGGCCGGCTGCGCGTGAAGCGAAGCGGTGACCGCGAGTTGCGCGGCCTCAAGCGCGTTAATCGCCTGTTCGCTGTTGCGGCGCGACAGCACCCAACTGTCGGCGACCCACCGGCGCACCGCGACGGCGGCAGCGTCGTCCAGCGCCGGATCAGGCACGTGCAACACCTGGCGTTGCATGAGCCGGTCAAGCATGAGCACGCCGGCCGCGACTATCTCCGTGTTGCCGATATCCGACAACCGGTATTCCGGCGTGCCGTCCGCTGCGACCTCATGCAACCGGTCGGCCAACGGCGCGGACGGGCCGCGCCGGTCTATGGCTATCGGCGCGCCGCCATACCGTGATTGCAGGTCGGCCAGCCGTTCGGCCGCGCCGGCGGTGCCCGGCAGCACGTCCACGATCTGCACGACGGTGACGCCATCGCGCCGGCACGCGGCGGCTATCGCGGTCGATTCCGATTCCATGCCGACCGCGACGCCGAACGCGAGCGTGTCCAGGTCGAGCGCCGACAGGTCGAGCGGCGCGGTCTCGGTCTCCGTCCACAAGGCGGCGGGGTAGACGCGTTCGGTGCTGGACGTGTCACGGAGATTGCAGAACGCGCGCCGCCAGCCGGCCGGGTCGTCCGCGAACTGGTCGCGGAAGTCCTTGAGCTGCCGACGGTCGAACAGGTAGCCGCAACCCGGGTGCGCGCGGGCTACGGCGTCCAGGTCCTCGCTGTCCTTCGCGGGGTCAAGCCCCCAATCGAAGAACGCCCAACGTTTCGGGATGTCGCCGGCACGGCAGCGGTCTAGAAGCGCGTTGTAATACTCGCTTTCAGCCGTGCCCTCGGTCGAAGTGATCCACAATTGCGGGCGAACGCCGGTCGCACTCATGCGCGTGGTGGTCGTCGGGATGAAACCGTCAAGAATCTGCTTCGCCTGAACCGCCGACAGCGCCCACACCTCGTCAAGGTTGATGAAATCGCCCTGGAAACCGTGGCCGCTGCTTTCGGTCATGCTGCCCGGTCGCAACGTGCTGCCGTTGACGAGCGGCAGCGCCATGCTGCCGTTGCTCATGCGCGGGTTCCCGTCGATCAGCGCCGCCAGAGGGGAGCGCACCACGCTTTTAATCAGCTTGCGAAACTGTTCGTTGCTGTCCTTGCCGGTCTGCGCGAGATACCACACCTCACGGTCGGGTCCAAGCAGCGCGTTACGCACCTGCTCGGCCTTGCTTATCGTCGTCTTGCCCGCCTGGCGTTGAACGGAGACAATAACGCGGTCGTAATAGTACGTGCCCGTTTCCGGGTCCAGCTCACCGGCGACGTCAGCTACCTGGCGTTGCCATGGGATCAGCGGTTGACCCAACGCGGCGGAGATGCGCGCCACCTTGCCGCCGTCCGTCTCACGCGAGGGGTCGCGAGGGGTCGCGTGGCGCGCCGGTGCCGGCCTCACTGCGCCATGTCCTTGAGCAGCTGTGCGAGGTCGCCGGCCTTCGCGGACGTTTCGGACGGTTGCAAGCGGTCGATGGTCTCGTTATAGCTCGTGACCATGCGGGAGATGTCGCGGCCCTTGCGACACAGGCGGTCGATGGTGCGGGCGCACGTGAGCAGCAGCGTACACAGGGCGTGCCGCTGGGGTGTCAGGTTCGCGGCGTCCTGCAGAAGCTCGGTGACGAGCTCCTTGGTGGAGCTGGTCAGCGGGTTGGTCAGCTCGTCGCTGTCCTCCATGCCCGGAAGTGTCATCTGCTTGTCGTTGTCGTCCATGATTTGCGCTCCTAGCCTATCGGTGTTACTGTCTGGAACTGGCTTCATTCTGCCGATTGGTGGAGCGCCGCGCCCTTGCCGGCGCGGCTTTTTTTATTTGGGTTGGGGATACGAAATCGGTGGGCGCGGGGTGTCCCTTGACCATGGCCGTTTAAAAAACCGGCTACCATCGCGGCCGCGCCGACACGGCCGGCGGCGAAGACGGGCCATCGATCAGGCGAAGCCGCGAAAGCTGCGTGCGCCGCGTCTCCAGCATCCCGTCCACCTTCGCTTGCGTGATGCCGAGCCGGCGCCATCGCTTCAACAGCTCCACGTCGTCACGTCCACGCCGGCACTCGGCCATGCGCCCGCGCAACAGCTGGTCGCCGGCGTCCAGCACCACCACGTCATAGTTCAACGCGATCCACTCGGCCAGCATATTCGGACTGTTGCGGGACGTCGGCAGCGCACGCACCAGCCACACATGCCTGGCCGTGAGCATGCGGGACACACGCCGGTACGCGCTGCCCCACAACGCATCGGCCAACTGGCGCGCCTCCACGCCGTCGTCCACGCACGCGACCGCCAGACGCGACGGGTCCACCACGATATCGCCCGGCGCCATGTGGTCGCGCACATACGCGGTCTTGCCCACGCACGGCGGGCCTATCACGGCCGTGACCTGCGCGCCGAAGCCGGACACCACACGATCCGCGCGCAACGAATTGCAGTGCTTGCACGCCGGCCGAAGATTGCTCGGAACGGTCGGGCCGTAGAGACTGTAAGGCTTCACATGGTCCATGGTCTCCGTGCCCCTGTGCGTGCAACCCGGCATATCCAGCCAACAATCGGAGCCGAACGCGAGCAGCACTTGCGCGGCCATGTTCGGCGGCACCCTCTTGCGCTTCATTGCCTCTTCCCCATCCACTTGTTCACATCGTCCACGAGATACACCACGCGGCCCTCCAACATGCACCACCTCGGCCCCTTGCCCTGGCGTCGCCACACATACAGCGTCTGCCCCGACTTGCCCAGGAACTCGGCCAGCTCACGCGCGTACAGGAACCGGCGGCCCATCAGTGGCACCACCGTTTCAGCGACTCGGCCACGTCCCGACATGCGTACGTCTTCATGCCCATCATGCGGCCGCACGCATGGATGCCTGCTCCCTTGCCTTCGGACAGGATCAGTTGCATGTCATGGTCATGGGCGGGGTTGTTCGCGTTCAATCCGATGAGCGTCATAAGCTCCGGCCGCGTGATGGTCTCGGACCACTCGCAACGCGTCAGGATCTGCGGAAGCATGTACTTGACCATGGCCTGAAGATTCCTCAGCTTCGTCTTACTCGCGTTCGACTGGCGACTGTTGCGTTTGCGGGTTGGTTTGTAATCGACTGCATATCCCATAATGTGAACCTCGATTCGGAACGTTGATTGATAGAGACTTTTGGGTGGTGAGGGTTAGAGCGGGGAGACCTAGACGCAGGCGACGAAAACAGACGAACATTTGTTCGTCTGCAATCAATCGTCTGCAAGGTCTCTACGCGTGGCTTTCGGTCTGGAGCCGGGCCGTCGCATTGTCGAGAGCGGCCACATGTCCGCCGTGAATGGTCCCGCCAGAACCCCCACAAAACGTGTGGTCACGCCGCCCTATTACGCCTTAACCGGCAAGCCCTGGTGGTAGGGAAGCGCTCAAGCCCCCCCCCGCAAGGGTGACAGGTTTCGTCTCGCTAGTAACGATGCGCCAGTCGTCCGCAGTGGGTTAGACCCGTCAACGTGCTACCGGGTCCCTGCACATCCCCGGTCACGGCACATTCAGTTATCCAGAAAACACACGCCTAATCAGGCGGCAGCGAACACAACGCAAAATAAAGCTCACGGAACAACACACGCGCCTCGTCACGACTGAACGCGTAAACACGGCCCGGCCTCCTACGGCCGCCCATGGTCGGAATGATCGTCACGGCCACATAGCCCTGAGGCGTCGGCCCCACGGTGAACTCATACATGGTCGGACCATCCCAGAAACTCGGCGATACCGTCCCACGCCAGACACATGCCCAAAGCGAACAACACCAACGGCGAAACCAGCAGCAGCACGACGAACTGGCATAACTTGCGGATCACGTCACGCCTCCTCGATATCCAGCTGCACCGCGTCCTTTTCCAAAGCCGAATCAATCTCGGCTCGCCACTGTTTCAGCTGGTCCGGGTTCATAAACACGTCCATGTGCACCCCACGACCATAGAAATTCAACACGCGAAACCGGAACCGGCCACACGACGCCGGCGTAACCCGCGCAGTCCTACAATCCATCACCACACCTCCATCGGTCGGTTAACTACAAGGGGTTCCTTCCCCCGCCGTAGGCTTGAAAAGGAAGAACCAAGCCACATGACGAACGAACGAAGGAAGGAAGAATCGTGAACTGGGGCCAAATCATTGCCGGTATTGACGCCGATAACATCCTTTCGGCACTGGCGCTTCTCGTTTCGGTAGTCGTCGGCTTCGTCGCGTATTTCCAGACGCACAATGCGAACGAGGCGGCGAAGGATGCCAACAATCATGCGGAAGAAGCAAATCGCATCGCCGCCGAATCCCGTGACGCCGCCACGAGAGCCAACGAGCTTGCAGGAAATGCGAACCAGATAAGTGAAAACGCGAACCTGATCAGCCAACGAGCGCTCAGCGCCAGCAGCGACCAGACCGTCTACAACTGGACGGCCGAGTACGATTCCCACGAGCCCGTCCTTACGATCCGTAATCAGTGCGGCCTCACGGCAAACGACGTTCATGTGCTCGTCAGACTCAAGGATCAGGTCATAGCCGAAGGGCATGCCGACAGTCTGCCGCCGATCGGCCAGATCGTCCTCGACGGCACACTCATAAGACAACAGATCATCGAAGAGGCCAATGGATACAGCAGAGTTGGGGTCGTCGGCATTCCCGGTGCTGATCTCCGTATAGGCATCGTCTGGACCAGTGAGCTCGGGGTAAGACGAAGCCTGGAAAGCCAACAACGATTCGGCAACTACAAGGAACAGCGGGACCTGTGAAACCATCAGAACCTCATCATGCGATCCTCGCGCATGATGCGCGACTGATAGGCCAGCTGGGACTCGAACTCTGCCCGCGCCGTGTCCATCTCCTCCAACGACATCGGGAATCCGAACACCATAACGGCCTTACCGGTACGAGACTTCTTCACCTTATAGCCCTCGCGCGCGGACACCTGCACGGGCACTTTCTCACTGCTCAAGACACAACCTCCAATGGTTTCGTGTAATTAGAACGGCCGGTCAGGTAGTCGAGACTCACATCGAAGTAATCGGCGATACGAACAAGGTCACGCGATGTGTAATTAGCGCGGCCATGGAGCTTTGCGTTAAGAAGTTGGAACGACAAGCCGATTTCTGAGGCAAGGGAGCGTTGGGTAATGTGCTGTTGTCTCATTAGCTCCCTCAATCTGCCCGATATGACATCAGACGTACAGACTAAAACCATGTGTTACTTTCTACAGCCAAAATACTGTTACCTCAAATAAGACACGCCGTGTAAAAGTAAAATGACGTTGTATTATGTAACTATGACAGTAACAATGAGCATGCCGCAGGCAAAGATAAATGCACAAGATATCGTCGCCGCCAACGTGAATCTGATGATTACGGCACGGCACCTTCAGAAGAAAGACTTAGCCAATGCGCTGGGTCTTGCTCCTCAAACAATTGCGCGTAAGTTGCGTAGCGAAATCACGTGGACGATCAACGAGACGCAGGCGGCGGCTGATTTCTTGAACACAGATGTGGCCACGCTGCTTAACCCCGACTTATCGTCCGCTGAACTTCGTGGGGATAACAAAAAACCTCGAGGTGGATTAACCACTCCGAGGCTGTTTGTCAAGGATTTTTATCGATCCTCATTGGTAGCGGGGCATGGATTTGAACCATGGACCTCTGGGTTATGAGCCCAGCGAG
>OLOI01001815.1_pt1 | contig 16831 bp, 16 predicted proteins | sample 1672131 | NCBI WGS metagenome assembly OLOI01 (sample SAMEA3136651, study PRJEB25190) | human gut metagenome | reverse complement strand
TCGTAGAATTCCTGATCGGATACCTTTTAAATAATGGTTCAATTACAGAAGAAGGACTGCGTACTTTTCATCCATCTGTATGCAACCGCCTGGACAAAAATACAAGCGGTATCGTCGCAGCAGGAAAATCCCTCGCCGGACTTCAGGAATTGTCCTCCCTGTTTCACGACCGCACGATCCATAAGGATTATCTCTGCATTGTCAAAGGTATCCTGACCGAAAAGGAACAAATCCGCGGATATCTTTACAAAGACACAAAGCTTAATAAAGTAACGATATCAAAAACAAAAATAAAAGATTCCCAGCCCATAGAAACGCGCTATGAACCGCTGGGACATACCAGTCATATGACGCTTCTGCGTGTGCGCCTGATCACCGGACGGACACATCAGATCCGCGCCCATCTTGCCTCCGAGGGACATCCCCTTGCCGGCGATATGAAATACGGTCAAAAAGAATTTAACCGTTATTTCCATGAAAAATTTCATCTGAATCATCAGCTGCTTCATGCATACCGGCTGACTTTCCCGGAGCTTACCGGAAAGCTCGCCACATTGTCCGGCAAATGTTTCCTTGCACCTTTGCCAAAGCAGTTTTTAACCATATTAAAAGAAGAACACTTAGAGGAGAGTTATTATGAAAATCTGGAATGAAATATGGGATTATGTAAAAATGATCATCATTGTGGTAGTGGTGGTCCTTGTTATCAACAATGTGGTACTGATCAATGCAAAGATTCCGTCGGAATCCATGGAAAATACCATCATGACCGGTGACCGGATCTTTGGTTTTCGCCTGGCGTATGGTTTTAATATGAATGTATTTGGAAATGAAATATCCAGGAAATGGAAAGATCCGGAGCGTTTTGATATTGTGATCTTTAAGTATCCGGATGACGAATCCCAGCTGTTTATCAAACGTATTATCGGACTTCCGGGAGACAAAGTTGAGATTATAGATGGTAAAGTTTATATCAATGATTCGGAAACGCCACTGGAAGATTCCTATGTACCGGAGACACCGCTTGGAAGTTTCGGCCCTTATGAAGTACCGGAGAATTGTTACTTTATGATGGGCGATAACCGAAACAATTCAAAGGATTCCAGATACTGGACCAATACTTTTGTGCGTTTCGATCAGATTGTTGGAAAAGCGGAGATCCGTTATTTCCCGTCCATCAAGCTTTTGAATTAAAGAAGGGTTTTATTTTATGGCAACGTGGAACAGCAGAGGGCTTCGAGGCTCCACTTTGGAGGAACTTGTCAATCGTACCAATGAGCAGTACCGCGAAAAAGGACTGGCTCTGATCCAGAAAATTCCAACTCCCATCACGCCGGTAAAAATGGACAAGAATACAAGACATATCACACTGGCATATTTTGAACACAAAAGTACTGTAGATTATATCGGAGCAGTGCAGGGAATTCCTGTCTGCTTCGATGCCAAAGAATGCTGTGTAAAGACCTTTCCCCTTGCAAACATTCATCCTCATCAGGTAGCTTTTATGGAGGAGTTTGAGAAGCAGAAGGGGATTTCTTTTTTTCTGATCTATTTCAGCGCAGATAATGTTTTTTATTATCTTACTTTACGCAAACTGAAAGAATTCTGGAAACGGATGGAAGAGGGCGGACGGAAAAGTTTCCGCCGGGAAGAACTGGACGAGGAATTTTATCTTCCGGCAAAAAGCGGATTTCTGGTTCCTTATCTGGAGGGGATCCAGAAAGATCTGCAATTACGGGATTGACTTTTGGAAAAGTTTCCTATATAATCAAATTTAAGTTTTTCTGTGGTAGCATGGTAGCGAACTAAAGTGAAACGCAGAAAATTCAAAAAGTGTTACGGAGGAAATGAACATGCAGCGTATTTTTCATACACCTGAAGGTGTGCGGGACATTTATGGAGAGGAATGCAGCCGCAAAAAACGGCTCCAGAGGGAGCTCCACCAGGTGTTTTCGAGATATGGATATGAAGATATAGAAACACCGGGATTTGAATACTTTGAAGTGTTCAGTAATGAAGTGGGAACAATCCCATCCAAAGATCTTTATAAATTTTTTGACAGAGAGGGAAATACCCTTGTTCTAAGGCCTGACTTTACACCATCGGTTTCCAGAGCGTGTGCCACATATTTTGATCCGGAAAAGGGACCGGTAAGACTTTGTTATACAGGAAATACATTTATCAACAATTCCAGTTACAGAGGACAGATGAAAGAAAATACCCAGATGGGTGTGGAGCATATGGGAGATGATTCCGCAGCAGCAGATGCGGAGATCCTTGCCATGACAGTAGAGTGCCTGAAAGCAGCAGGACTTACAGAATTCCAGGTTAGTGTGGGTCAGGTAGATTATTATAAATCCCTGCTTGCAGAAGCAGATCTGGAACCGGAGATGGAAGAACATCTTCGTGAATTGATCTCCCAGAAGAATTATTTTGGTGTGGAAGAACTTCTGAAGGGACAGAATTTAAGCGAGAGCCTTTCCGAAGCTTTTGCGGAACTGCCGCAGATGTTCGGTTCCGTGGAAGTTCTGGAAAAAGCAAAAAAACTTACCTCCAATCCGGAGGCACTTTTCGCAGTAAAACGTCTGGAAGAGATCTACGAGATCCTGAAAGTATATGGCTGTGAGAAATACATTGCTTTTGATTTTGGAATGCTCAGTAAATTCCGTTATTATACAGGAATCATTTTCCAGGCTTATACATATGGAACCGGCGAACCACTGATCAAAGGTGGACGTTATAACGAGCTGATGAAACATTTCGGAAAACCGGCTTCTTCCATCGGATTTGCCATTGTGGTTGATAACCTGATGCTTGCTCTTTCCAGACAGAAGCTGACCGTTCCATCCGGTGATAAGACCGTTGTGATCACCTATACTCCGGGAGAGCTGAAAAAAGCGATCCAGGAAGCAATTACACTTCGAGGAGAAGGTAAAAAAGTGGCATTATGCCCGAAAAAGGAGGAGCAGGAATAATGAGATATCTTACATTTGCCCTCACAAAAGGGCGTCTGGCCAACAAAACACTGGATATGTTTGAAAAGATCGGTATTACATGTGAGGAGATGCGTGACAAGGATTCCCGTAAACTGATCTTTACCAATGAGGAACTGAAACTCAGGTTTTTCCTTGCGAAAGGCCCGGATGTGCCGACTTATGTAGAGTACGGTGCCGCAGATATTGGTATCGTAGGTAAAGATACCATTCTGGAAGAGGGAAGAAAACTTTACGAAGTTATGGATCTGGGATTCGGAGCATGCCGCATGTGCGTATGTGGCCCGGAAAGCGCCAGAGAAGTTTTAAATAACAACCAGCTGATCCGTGTTGCTACCAAATACCCGAACATAGCAAAGGATTACTTCTATAATAAAAAACACCAGACTGTGGAGATCATCAAACTGAATGGTTCCATTGAGCTTGCACCGATCGTAGGTCTTTCCGAAGTCATCGTGGATATCGTGGAAACAGGAAGTACCCTTCGCGAGAATGGTCTGAAGGTGTTGGAGGAAGTCTGCCCGCTGTCTGCCCGTATGGTAGTCAACCAGGTCAGCATGAAAATGGAAGATGAAAGGATCCGTAAACTGATCACAGAACTTCGAAACGTTGTCAAATAAGCTGTGAAGCTGTTTATTTGATTATGAGCATGTAGTGGAACGGATTGTGAATAAATACAGAAAGAAGGCAGAAGTTATTATGCGTAAGGTAAAACTCACCAAGGAATCTACAAAAGATATTCTGGAAACTCTCTTAAAAAGAAGTCCTAATAATTATGGCAAATATGAGGATGCAGTAGCAGATATCCTCGCAAAAGTAAAGGCAGAGGGAGATGAAGCGCTGTTTGCTTTTACCAGAGAATTTGATAAAGTTGAAGTGACAAAGGAGACGATCCGTGTTACACCGGAGGAGATCGAGGAAGCTTATAAGCTGGTAGATCCGTCTCTGATTGATGTGATCAAAAAAGCGCTGGTAAATATCCGCAGCTATCATGAAAAGCAGCTTCAGAACAGCTGGTTCACAAGTACGACAGACGGTACTATGCTTGGCCAGAAAGTAACTGCACTGAACCGTGTAGGTGTTTATGTTCCAGGCGGAAAAGCTGTATATCCATCTTCTGTACTGATGAATATCGTTCCTGCCAAAGTAGCAGGTGTGGACCGTATTGTAATGACAACCCCTCCGGGAAAAGACGGAAAGGTGAATCCAAGCACACTGGTTGCTGCCAATGAGGCCGGTGCAGATGAAATTTATAAAGTGGGCGGTGCCCAGGCTATCGGAGCTCTTGCATACGGAACTGAGAGTATCCCGAAAGTGGACAAGATCGTAGGACCTGGAAATATTTTTGTTGCCCTTGCAAAAAAAGCAGTTTATGGTTATGTCAGCATTGACTCCATTGCCGGACCAAGCGAGATCCTTGTTCTTGCAGATGAGACTGCAAATCCACGTTATATCGCGGCAGATCTTCTTTCTCAGGCAGAGCATGATGAGATGGCGTCCGCGATCCTGATCACAACAAATGAAGAATTTGCAGATAAGGTTGACGCAGAGGTAAAAGGTTTTGTTGAAAAACTTTCCAGAAAAGCTATCATCGAGAAATCTCTGGAGAATTTTGGATATATCCTGATCGCAGAAGATATGGACGAGGCCATTGAGGCTGCCAATGAAATTGCCTCCGAGCATATGGAGATCGTCACAAAGAATCCGTTCGAAGATATGATGAAAGTACGAAATGCAGGTGCGATCTTTATCGGAGAGCACAGCTCTGAGCCTCTTGGAGATTATTTTGCAGGACCGAACCATGTACTTCCTACCAATGGAACCGCGAAATTTTTCTCCGCACTTTCTGTAGATGATTTTATTAAGAAATCCAGCATTGTGTATTATTCCAGAGAAGCACTCCGGAAGATCCACAAGGACATTATCCAGTTTGCCACATCGGAACAGCTGACTGCACATGCAAACTCCATTGCAGTCCGTTTTGAGGAAGAGGATAGGGAGAACGAATAATGGCAAGAGAAGCACTGATCGAAAGAAACACAAAAGAAACACAGATCCGTCTGCAGCTGAATATTGACGGAACAGGAAGTTCCGATATTGATACAGGTATTGGCTTTTTTGATCATATGCTGGACGGCTTTACGCGTCATGGACTGTATGATCTTACTTTGAGAGTACACGGTGACCTGAATGTGGATGATCATCATACTATTGAAGATACAGGTATTGTCCTTGGAAATGCGATCCGTGAGGCAGTTGGGGACAAAAAAGGAATCAAACGTTATGGCAGCTGTATTCTTCCCATGGATGAAGTTCTGGTGCTCTGTGCAGTGGATCTTTCCGGAAGACCTTATCTTGGATGGGATGCGGAGTTTTCCACGGAGAAAATAGGAGATATGGCAACCGAGATGGTGAAGGAATTCTTTTATGCAGTGTCTTATTCCGCAGCAATGAATCTTCACATCAAAGTTCTTTCCGGCGGAAACAGCCATCATGTGGCAGAGGCTATGTTTAAGAGCTTTGCCAAAGCCCTTGATGCGGCAACACAGTACGATTCCCGGATCACAGACGTGCTTTCTACCAAGGGAAGCCTCTGATACATAAAGGAGACTACTTATGAACAAACAGTTGATCCCATGCCTTTATCTTCAGGCAGAAAAGGCAGTAACAGGATTTGGACAGAGAAATCTTTTCGGAGATGGAAATGTAGAGACACTTGCAAAATTTTACGGCGACAATGGAGCAGATGAGCTTCTGGTGTTTGACTTTTCTTCCGCAGATGCTGAGCATGACCGTGCGATCGGAAAGATCCGGGATATCTGCCAGGCATCCGAGATCCCGGTGATCGCAGCAGGAAACATCAAACGTATGGAAGACGTAAAAAAACTGATCTATGCAGGCTGTGCCAAGGTTGTATTAAATTTTTCAAAGAAAAGTAATATTGAGCTTCTTGAGGAAGTATCCAGACGTTTTGGAAAAGAACGTATGATGATCAGTATTTCTGATCTGAAGGAATTTACAGAAAATCAGGAGCTGATCGAAACCTATGCAGACAGTGTTCTGGCTCTGGATACAGTGGAAAATGAAATCGCACAGATTTCGCAGATTTCCATTGTTCTCCACACGGACGAAAGCAGTCAGGAAAAAGTTCTGGAGCTTTTAGGGGAAACCGCCGTGTCCGGACTTTGCGGTGCTTATGTGAGCAGCCTTGAAAATGATCTGCATACATTAAAAGAGACCTGCGAAAAAGCCGGAATTCCGGTGAATACCTATAAAAGCAATATTGCATGGTCCGATTTTAAATTAAACAGTGATGGAATGGTTCCAGTTATTGTCCAGGATTACCGGACAGATGAAGTGCTGATGCTGGCCTATATGAATGAACTGGCTTTTGATACTACACTGAAACTGGGAAAAATGACATACTGGAGCCGCAGCCGGAATGAACTCTGGACAAAAGGCCTGACATCCGGACATGTACAGTATGTAAAATCCCTTACCATTGACTGTGACAATGATACGATCCTTGCCAAGGTGGATCAGGTGGGGGCTGCCTGCCATACAGGAAACCGTACCTGTTTCTTCAAACCACTGATGAAGAAAGAGTACGATGATACCAATCCACTCCACGTATTCCAGAATGTGTACGATGTGATCACAGACCGGAAAGCGAATCCGAAGGAAGGTTCCTATACCAATTATCTTTTTGATAAGGGAATTGACAAGATCCTGAAAAAAGTCGGTGAAGAATGTACAGAGATCGTCATTGCCGCCAAAAATCCGGATAAAGAAGAGATCAAGTATGAGATCTCAGATTTTCTCTATCACATGATGGTACTGATGGTGGAAAAAGGTGTCAGCTGGGAAGAGATCACCAGAGAACTGGCAAAAAGATAGAATTAAAAAAAAGACATATACAATTTTGGTTAGGCATGGTATACTTATCGGAACAAAGCGCGGAAATATAAGAAAAAGGGAAAGGGAAACAGCCAATGATCAAAATTGATGACTGGGTGATCGAAAAAGGAGAAAAAGCACAAGGTAAGATTGAGATCACAGGATGCGGCATGGCGATGCCGGCGACTGTGATCTGCGGGGTGGAAGACGGACCGACGATCCTGATCACAGCAGGAGTACACAGCGCCGAGTATGTAGGAATACAGGCGGCGATGGAACTTGCGAAAGAATTTCAGCCGGAGGAACTGAAGGGAAATGTGATCATCATTCCGCTGGTCAATGTCAGTGGATTTGAACATCGTACCATGAGTATGGTCTATGAAGATGGTAAGAATCTGAACCGTGTTTTCCCGGGAGATCCTGAGGGGACAGCTGCAGACCGCATTGCCTATACCATGGTGACGAAACTTTTTTCCATAACGGATTATTATATTGATCTGCACAGCGGAGACGGATATGAGCAGCTTCATCCATATGTTTATTATGTAGGGATTGTAGATGAAGAGACGGCAGAGAAGTCCTTACATATGGCAAGACATATCGGTGTCAAATATGTGGTCCGCTCTACAACTGCTACAGGTGGTGCCTATAATTATGCTTCTTCTCTTGGAATTCCAAGCATTCTCATCGAGAGGGGCGGACACAGTTACTGGACCTGGGAGGAAGTGGAACAGGACAAAAGAGACGTCCGTCATCTTGTGTTTCATCTTCAGGGGAAGAAATGTCACGGACTGAAACATTACCGTCAGATGCTTCTGGAAAATGTGGTATATGAATATGCACCATATACCGGATGCTGGTATCCATCCAAAAAGCCTGGAGAGTACTTCTTTAAAGGAGAAGACCTGGGTGAACTGAGAGATTACTACGGAAACCTGCTTTATACATCCATTGCAACAGAAAATGGAGTTGTACTTTATCAGACAGCCAGCCTGAATATTATTGAGGACGGACCGATGATCGCCTATGCAGCGATCACAGAGACGCTGACCTGATATTCGCAGAGCTTTTCCACCAAAAAATGTTTTATTCAATTCCTATAGAAGCGATAAGAAAACCGGATTTTACCGTTTGTTGTTCTATTTGTAAAAACAAACGCGTAAAATCCGTATTTTTTTGACAAATCGGATAAACTCAGTTGTTAAATACCTAACGGGGTATATGTACAATTCAAACAGCTTTGACAAAATTGATAAATATTCTAAAAATACAACATTTTTCTATGGACAACAGCAATAGATTTATCATATAATAAATCCGTAATTTAACAGCATTTGCTGATTTTTACATCAGTCGTTGCAAGTTCCGAGAGGATTAATAGGGAAACCGGTGTAAATCCGGTACGATCCCGTCACTGTAATGGGGAATCCTCAGATAAAATACCACTGGCCGGGTGCGTGAGAAATAGGGCCGGGAAGGTGTGAGGGTGAGGAACCTGAGTCAGGAGACCTGCTTGTAATTGTTTTAAGATGATTCTTACGGAAGATAGGAAGCATGTTTTTTGTGTGTGCCCGTATTTCGTCACGGGCTTTTTTCGTGCGTATTTCTAAAATTCCATGCATTTTCTGCATATAAAGAATCCCATTATAGTTATTATTATCTTATATAAGTTGAAACGGCTATGCTAAAAATCACATCAAATGAGGAAAGGAGTAAAACGTGACAAAGAAACAAGTAGGAAAAAGATTTCTCCAGATTATCATTGTATTATTTGGAATCAGCTTTTTCACATTTGGACTGACCTACCTGTCACCTGGTGATCCTGCGGAGATCATGTTGACAGAGTGTGGTAATCTTCCAACACCGGAACTTCTGGAACAGACAAGACATGATCTCGGCCTTGACCAGCCATTTCTTGTGCAGTATGGTTCCTGGCTGAAAGGTGTTGTAACAGGAGATATGGGACAGTCCTATTCTTTCAAAATGCCGGTAACGGATAAACTGGTATCCTGTTTCTGGCCGACGCTGAGGATGTCGTTGCTGGCACTTCTGATGATGGTCATTATTTCCATACCGCTTGGAATACTGGCCGCTGTATATCAGAACAAATTCCCGGATTATTTTGTAAGAGGAATTACCTTTGTGGGAGTATCTGTTCCAAGCTTCTGGCTGGGCCTGATCCTTCTCAGCATCTTTGGTGTTCAGCTTCGCTGGATCAATGTTGCCGGAGGCAGTACAGATTTTAAATCCATGATCCTTCCGGCGCTGACACTTGCACTTGCCATGTCTGCAAAGTATACCAGACAGGTAAGAAGTGCAGTACTGGAGGAACTTCACCAGGATTATGTCACAGGTGCAAGAATGCGTGGGATCAAGGAAAGCGTCATTCTCTGGAAACACGTTCTTCCTAATGTAATGCTTCCGCTGGTAACACTGCTGGGGCTTTCCCTTGGAAGTCTTCTGGGAGGTACTGCAGTTGTAGAGATCATTTACAACTGGCCTGGAATGGGAAATATGGCAGTAAAGGCAATTTCCTGTCGTGACTATCCTCTTGTACAGGGCTATGTACTCTGGATCGCGATCCTGTACATGTGCATCAACCTGCTTGTGGATCTGTCCTATACTTATCTGGATCCAAGACTTAAGGAGGATAGATAATTGAAAAAGGTATTACGAACATTCAAAGAAAATAAACAGTTCACTCTTTTCTTTATTCTGGGTCTCGTGGTGATCGGTGTTGCGATCTTTGCACCGCAGCTTTCCCCATATGATCCGTTGGATGCAGTTATGACCGAATCACTGCAGGAGCCAAGCTCCGCTCATCCGTTCGGAACGGATAAGCTTGGACGAGATCTTCTTTCCCGTGTTATCTTCGGAACAAGAACCTCTCTGATCATGACCTTATGTCTGGTTGCGGTGATCTTTGTGATCGGTACATTTTTAGGAGTTATCGCCGGATATTTCGGTGGTGTTGTGGATGCAGTGATCATGCGTATCGCGGATATGATGATCTCATTCCCCGGCCTTGTTCTGGCCATTGCCATTGCCGGTATGCTCGGACCGAATCTGGTCAATGCCGTTATCTCCATTGCGGCTGTAAGCTGGACAAAATATGCCCGCCTTGCAAGAAGTATGGTTTTGAAAGTCAAGAAGAGTCTTTACATAGAGGCAGCTGTGGTAAACGGAACAAAGACCTGGAAAATTCTTCTTGTACACGTTCTTCCCAACATGGTAACCCAGATGGTGGTAACTGCAGCGGCAGATATCGGAACCATGATGCTGGAACTGGCTTCCCTTTCATTCCTGGGATTTGGTGCAACCGCGCCGACACCGGAATGGGGACTGATGCTGAATGAAGGAAGAACCTACATGGCAAAAGCGCCATGGCTTATGATCTACCCTGGTATCGCTATCGTGATCTGTGTTGTTGTTTTCAACATGCTTGGAGACAGCATCCGTGATGTACTGGATCCGCGCCAGGATCAATAAAACAACTCTGTAACAAACCAACACCATATGATCAGTATTATTTATCTTTAGGAGGATGAAATGAGAAATAACGTAGTTAAAAAAGTGCTGGCTGCTACACTTGCATGCATGATGACTTTTTCCATGACAACAATGGCTCAGGCAAAAGGTGACAAAAAAAGTGATAAGGAGATCACCATCGGAGTAACAAGCTTTGCAGATACACTGGAGCCGACAGAGCAGTATTTCAGCTGGGTTGTATCCCGTTATGCAATCGGTGAGTGCCTTACAAAATTCGATGAGCACGGTGAGATCGTTCCATGTCTTGCAGAAGAGTGGGATAACAGCGAAGATGGAAAAACATGGACATTCAAGATCCGTGAGGGCGTAAAATTCTCCAACGGTGATGACATGACACCGGAGATGGTAAAAGCTTCCATCGAGCGTACTGCCGAGAAGAGCGACCGAGTTCCGGAGTTCTTTGATCTTGATAACATCGAAGTTGACGGACAGAACCTGATTTTCCACCTGAACAGAGCTAACGCAAACATGGCTGGCTGCCTTGCAGACCCGCTGTTCCTCATTGTTGATACAAATGTCGATGATTCCACATTTGCAATGGAAGGACCGATCTGTACAGGACCTTACGCAGTAGAGTCTTTCAGCCCGACAGACTCCTGTGTTGTAGTAAAGAATGAGAACTACTGGGATGGCGAAGTTCCCCTTGACAAAGTTACACTGAAATGTGTGGATGACCAGACAACACGTTCCATGGCTCTTCAGACAGGTGAGATCGATATCGCTTACAACCTGAAAACAGAGAACCTGGTTGAGTTCGAGGGAAATGACAACTATGATATTCAGGAACTTCAGTCTCTTCGTTCCACCTATGCGTTCATGAACCAGAACGAGGATCATGCACTCAGCGACAAGGCACTTCGTCAGGCACTTCTCCGCGGACTTGACAAAGAGACATACTGTAACACTCTTCTTGAGGGTGGTGCAACAGCTGGTAAAGCACCGGTTCCGCCAACACTTGACTTTGGATTTGATGATCTGAAAGATGAGAATGCTTACGATCCGGATGGCGCAAAGAAGATTCTTGAGGAAGCTGGATACAAAGATGTTGACGGTGACGGATTTGTAGAGACTCCGGACGGAGATCCGCTTGTTCTTGATTTCGTTATTTACACAAGCCGTGCAGAGCTTGGTGTATACGCACAGGCAGCACAGGCCAGCCTGAAAGAGATCGGTATCAATGTAAACCTGAATACTGTAAGTTATGAGACACTTCTTGACATGAGAGATTCCGGTCAGTATGACCTTCTGATCTGGAACGTACTGGTTGCCAACACAGGTGATCCGGAGAACTACTTAAGAGAGAACTGGTACAGCTCTTCCTCAAACAATACTGCAGGATACAACAATCCGGATGTAGATAAGCTTCTTGATGAGCTTGCTCAGACATTCGATGAGGATGCAAGAAAAGATCTGATTATCGACATCCAGCAGGATATTATGGATGATGCAGCAACTGTATTCTTCGGTTATGAGACAACTTATCTCTTCTCCAATAAGAAAGTAACTGGAGTTAAGATGTATCCGATGGATTACTACTGGCTGACAAAGGATATCACTCTTGCCGAGTAAAGGAGCGTTTATTTATGCTTGAAATCAAGGATCTTTCTGTTCAGTACGGAAAGCAGGCACCTACCATTGAGCATTTCAATCTTTCCATGAAGAAGGGTGAGATCATCAGTGTTGTAGGTGAGAGTGGAAGTGGAAAAACAACCGTGATCCGTGCTGTCCTCGGCGCTCTTGCCGGGGGTGGCCGGGTCAGTGCCGGTGATATTCAGTTCAACGGAAAATCTCTGCTTTCCAATACAAAGGATGAATGGAGAAAATTAAGAGGTACCCGTATTTCCATGATCTTCCAGGACTGCGGTGGAACCTTAAACCCGATTCGTAAGATCGGCAGTCAGTATGTGGAATATATTTGCACACATACCGATGTATCCAAAGCGGAAGCATGGAAAAAAGGATGCTCCATGCTTCAGAAAATGCGTCTTCCTGATGCAGAAAACATTATGAAAAGCTATCCGCACCAGCTTTCCGGTGGTATGCGCCAGCGAGTTGGTATTGCCATGGCTATGACTTTTAACCCGGAACTGCTTCTTGCAGATGAGCCGACCAGTGCCCTGGATGTAACCACGCAGGCACAGATCGTACGCCAGATGATGGAGCTCCGTGATGATTTCGGAACCGGCATCATCATCGTTACCCATAACATTGGTGTAGCGGCTTATATGGCCGATCAGCTGGTTGTTATGCAGCACGGAAAAGTTGTGGATCAGGGAACACGTGATGAAGTCATGAATCATCCGACCAGTGACTATACAAAGAAACTGCTGGCTGCAGTGCCGGAAATGGAGGGACAGCGTTATGTTTAAGGAATCCGATATCGTGCTCAGTGCAAAACATATCGTAAAACAGTTCCCGGCTTCCGGTGGCAGAACATTGACAGCCTGCAATGATGTGAACTTGAATGTTTATAAAGGAAAGACTCTGGGAATCGTAGGAGAGAGTGGCTGTGGTAAATCCACCTTTGTCCGTATGGTCATCTCTCTTGACAAGCCGACCAGTGGTGAGATCCTTTATCATGGAAAAAATCTCTCCAATCTTTCCAAGAAAGAAACCTGGCTGAACCGTCAGAATATGCAGATGGTATTCCAGGATCCACTGGCATCTTTTGACCCGAAAATGAAGATCGTGGATATTCTTACAGAGCCGCTGATCAATTACGGGAAACTGAAAAGAAGCGAAAAAGAAGCCAAAGCCAGAGAACTTCTGAAAATGGTAGAACTTCCCGGAGATTTTGTAGACCGCTATCCTCATAACATGAGTGGTGGTCAGAGACAGCGTATCAGTATTGCACGTGCACTTTCCCTGGAACCGGAGATCCTGGTGTGTGATGAGGCGACTTCTGCACTTGACGTTTCTGTACAGGAGTCCGTGATCCAGCTGCTGGTACGTCTCCAGAAGGAGAAAAACATCAGCATGCTCTTTATCTGCCATGACCTGGCGCTGATCCGTTCTTTTGCTCATCAGATCGCGGTAATGTATCTTGGAAATATCGTGGAGGTAATTCCAGGAGAGGATGTTGCAGAAAAATCTCTTCATCCATATACACAGGCTCTTCTTGGCGCTCAGTTTTCCATTCATATGGATCAGAACAAAAAGATCGAGAGTATTGAAAGTGAGGCTCCAAGCCCTCTGGATGTTCCTCATGGCTGCCCGTTCCAGAATCGCTGTGAGCACTGCATGGAGAAATGTAAGACGATCCGTCCGGTGCTTACAGAGGTAGAGTCCGGACATGAAGTAGCCTGCCATTATGTAACTGAGAAATAAAGAAAGGCAAAAAACAGTATGACATTAAAAAACTTTAAAGTACTGGGCATTCTGCTGTTGTTGCTTGCCCTTTTTGCAGTTGGCGGGAAAAAAGTTTCCGCTGCTGTGGAAGACGGAGATGTTCAATATACAATAGGTGTTGTAGTATATAATCAGAACAGCCCGGAAATGAACATGTTTATGAACTATTACAGAGAATATATCCAGCAGGGATTTCCGGTAAAGTTCTATTTTTCAGGCAGCATTAATTCTGCAGAGGACGAGATCAATTTTATCCGCGCAATGAAGCTGCAGGGCGTAAGCGGAATCATTTCTTTTTATGGACAGGATATTCAGAAGATTGTAGAAGCCTGTGATGAAGAAGAAATGTATTATGTTCTTGGTTCCGGAAGTATCAGCGATGAAGATTATGACAAGGTAAAAACCAGCCCGTATTTTCTTGGAAGTGTAGGACCGGATGCAAAGGCAGATTATGAAGCCGGCTACAATATGGCAGATTATTTTGCAGATGCAGATACCAGCAGTTATATTGTGCTGACCGGTGGTTCTTCCGCAGGAAACTACATGCACCTTCAGAGAACCATTGGTGTTCTGGAAGGACTGGCTGAAAAAGAAGGACTGACTTATTCGGAGGATGTTGAGAAACTTGCGTCATCTGAGAAAACAACGGTTGTAGATGCAGGAAAGGATGATGTCAGCATTACCATCTGCCCTGGATATATGACAGATCCGAAAGGAATCAATAACCTGAAACATGCTTTCGTAGATGGAAATTATGATGCAGTTCTCTGTACCTTCAATGTAGATGAGATCATGAAGACTGTTACAGCAAAAGAAGAGGAACAGGGTTCCAATATCAAGATCGGAGCTGTTGACTGCTTCTCCATGGAAAATCATGACGAGATCAATGATGAAGATTCTTTTGGTAATCCGAAGATTGATTACATTGCAGGAAAATATGCATCCATGGGCGGTCCTGCATTTGCGATCCTGTACAATGCAATGTCCGGTCATCCGGAGGCAAACACCGATGATGCAGATAGCAATACTGTTCGTCTGTATCAGGGATTCTGGAGCGCATCCGATAAAGATACCTTCAATGAGCTTTACGGATATACACAGGATATTTACGAAAATGCATACAGCTGTGCGGATCTGATGAAAGTTATCAAAGCTTACAGTACAGATACCACACCGGATGATCTGAAAGCACTGACAGAAGCGTACACAGTGGAAGATGTGCAGAAGCGTATTGAGGAAAACTAAACAGAAATTTTGGAAAAGAGCTGGGCTGTCTTATGGGTTCAGCCCTTTTTCTTCGTATAAAAGACATTTTTATTCAAAAAAATGGAAAATCCTCTTTACTTTCTTAAGTTAATATAATAAAATCTATAAATATGTGAAAACATACATAGATAAATGAAGGGAGAGAACTATTCTTGACAACAGCACATATTTGTATAATGGCAGCCATTATCGTCTACCTGGGTGCAATGATCTTTGTGGGTTATCTGTGTTCCAAGAACAACAATGACAGTTCTGATTTCTATCTGGGAGGAAGAAAACTTGGACCTCTGGTAACAGCCATGAGTGCAGAGGCTTCTGACATGAGCAGCTGGCTTCTGATGGGATTACCGGGACTTGCTTATCTTACCGGTATTGCAGACGCAGGCTGGACAGCCATTGGCCTTGCCATCGGAACGTACGTAAACTGGAGGATCGTGGCAAAAAGAATCCGCCGCTACACACATGTGGCAGGAAATTCCATTACATTGCCATCCTTTTTCAGTAATCGTTACAGAGATGAGAAAAAGATCCTGCAGTCTATCGGAGCGATTTTTATCGTAATCTTTTTTATTCCGTATACAGCTTCCGGATTTGCAGCCTGTGGTAAACTTTTTGCAAGTCTCTTTGGCGTAAAATATCTGCCGGCTATGATTATCAGTGCATTGGTTATCGTTGGCTATACTACACTGGGAGGATTCCTGGCAGCATCTACTACAGACTTTATCCAGAGTATCATCATGTCCATCGCACTTGTGATCGTATTTGTATTTGGGATCAGCACAGCAGGTGGTATTGAAGCAGTTGCAGACCATGCAAGATCACTGCCCGGATATCTGACTATGTTTACTACATATGATCCCACAACCGGAACAGAACAGGCATATCCACTGCTTAACATTATTTCTATGCTTGCATGGGGACTTGGATATTTCGGAATGCCACATATTCTTCTTCGTTTCATGGCGATTGAAGATGAAGAGAAACTTACACTTTCCAGAAGAGTGGCAACTACATGGGTAGTGATCTCACTGGCAGTAGCAGTACTGATCGGTGTGGTAGGACTTGGAATGACAGCAGCAGGAGAGTTTGATCTTCTGGAAGGTTCCGCATCTGAGACCATCATCGTTCAGATTGCAAATCTTCTCAGCCAGCACGGTGTGATCGCAGCGATCCTTGCAGGACTTATCCTCGCAGGAATCTTGGCATCTACCATGTCAACTGCAGATTCCCAGCTTCTGGCAGCATCTTCAGCAGTTTCTTCCGACCTTCTCGGAAGCATCCTGAAGGATAAAGAAACCAAAAAAGAAAGCATGGTAGCGGATAAGATCACACTTCTTCTGATCGCAGTAGTAGCTATGTTCATCGCCCGTGACCCGAACAGTTCCGTCTTCACCATCGTATCCTTCGCCTGGGCAGGTTTCGGAGCCGTATTCGGCCCTGTAGTACTCCTGGCATTATTCTGGAGACGCTCCAACTGGCAGGGAGCCCTGGCAGGAATGATCTGCGGCGGATCCATGGTATTCATCTGGAAATACGGAATCAGCACGCTCGGCGGCGCCTGGGGAATCTATGAACTTCTTCCCGCATTCTTGGTGGCCATCGCAGCAAACATCATCGTCAGTCTCCTCACCAAGGCCCCATCCAAAGAAATCACCGACGAATTCGATCTGGTAAACCAGAAATAAAGAATTAAGGATTTTATTCAATAACTTACACTCAAACAAAACAAGCCCGATACAGATTGTAGCCAAGACATCTGTATCGGGCTTGTTATCTTT
>OLOI01001814.1_pt1 | contig 16832 bp, 16 predicted proteins | sample 1672131 | NCBI WGS metagenome assembly OLOI01 (sample SAMEA3136651, study PRJEB25190) | human gut metagenome | reverse complement strand
GACAAGAGCAAGAGTCAATCTTGCATATTTTGTCCACCAAATAAGTGCTAAAGCAAATACTGTATTAAAGAGACCTGCCCCGACGATTCCTACTATTGCAATGGCAAAAATCGTATCAGGAAAAGCAAGTAATCCATTAATTATATTATTAAAAAAAGATTCAACTTTATCATTAGACAAGCCTGCAATTAAGCCAACAATCATTCCAATAAAAACAATTAAAAACAACATCAAAAAAGTCAAACCAAAAGAAGTTTTTGCACCACAAAGAATACGACTAAAAACATCTCTTCCTAATTTATCTGTACCAAAAATATGTAAGAAACTTGGTGATTGTAAAGAGAAATCATAATTAACTTTTAAAGGATCATAAGGCGCTAAAAAAGAACCAAATAGAGCAATAAGTAATAATAAAACAGCAAGACCAATCTCAATTTTTAACTTTCTTTTCATTGAAACGCCTCCTTAATCGTGGATTTAATACTTGTTGAAAAATATCAACAAATAGATTAACAAAAACATAGATCAATGCCATATAAATTGCATAAGCTTGAATAATTGGATAATCACGATAACGAATAGCTTCTACAACCATGTTACCTAAACCTTGATATGAAAAAATCGTTTCAATAATTGCTGTTCCACCAAGTAAATGTCCAATAGAAAGACCTAATAAAGAAGAAAGTGTCGTAAAAACATGAGGTAAAACATGTTTTAATAAAATTTCTGATTGTTTCATTCCTCGTGCTTTGAGTCCAATAACATAATCTTGATTTAATTGTTCTAAAATAGCATTTTGAATCATTCTTGTATAAGAACAAATCAGCGGAAAACTTAAACAACAAACAGGTAAAACAAGACCTTTTAAACTACTTCCACTAATAACAGGAAACAATTGAATCTTTACTGAAAAAAGCAAAATTAAAAGAAGTGCTAACCAAAAATTAGGTAAAGATAAACCTAAAAAAGCGATATTTTTTAAAATAGAATTAATCAAACTATGACGATGAGTAGCACTATAAATTCCTAAAGGAATCGAAAAAGCTAAAACAACAACAAATGAAAACATCGCTAATTTTAAAGTATTTGGTAACTTTGATAACATTTGTTGATTCACATCTTGTCCATAATGATAAGAATAACCTAAATCACCATGAACAAAATCATTCAACCAGTCAACATAGCGAACAACAATATTTTTATCGAGACCCATTTCATGTCGTGTTTCATTTAAAACTTCCTCGCTAGGTGTAATTCCTTTAGATAAATAATACATTTCAGCACTATCACTAGGTGCCAGATCCGTCATCACAAAAGTAACAAGCGTTACAAAGAAAAGAACTGAAAATAATGATAAAATTCTTTTCATTATTTAATCGCATGTATTAAGAATTGACGAATCAATTCTTTTCCTTCCTTTGTTTTTTCTTTTGAAAGTATTTCACTTTCAATTTGTTGAAAACCAATTTCTTTTAGAATTTCTATATCATATCGAGGACGTAAAACATAAGATAACTTTAATTCCTTAGCAATATTATCAATAATCGAAACATCAATTCCTTCCATATGTTGATGATCACTATGCCCTGACCTATTATAATCTCGATCTTGATAGTGATAATAATGATTACCATCAACATTTAAAAGATGTCCTTGTTTTTTTAAAACTCTATCCATCTCTTGATAGGCTTGTACAGGCTTTTCTAAATTCCATGTTACATTACGTGTGATAATCAAATCAAAAATTTCATCTTGAAAAGCTAAATCTTGAACATCCATCTTCTGAAACTCAACATTTGCCTTAAACTTGCGTGCATTGTTTCTAGCCTCTTCTAACATCTTATCACTATAATCAATGCCAATAACTTGGCATCCATAATTTGCAAGTAAGACAGAAAAAAAGCCTGGTCCACATCCTAAGTCTAATACTTTCATTCCTTTATTTATTTTCAAATAAAAATTTATTAATTCTATCCATTTTTCTTGATCATGTAAAAGTTCTTCTTGGTTATCCAAAGAATAACCAAAAGAACGTTGATTCCAATAATCTGCAATTTTATTTAACTGACTTGTCATAAATTCTCCTTTATTTAACAAGATGATATATTTCCTGTAAAGAACAGTGATGTTTTAACGCTAATTTTTTAGCACTTTCATATTCTGGATAACATCTTTTTTCACCATCAATTTCTACTTCTTTTACTTGAAGTTTTCCAAGTGGTGTTTCGATTTCTTTAATTTGTCTTTTTAAAACAGTTCTTTGTTCCTTACGATAACGAATACCAATAGTTGTTGTTTGCGTAAAAATCACTTTTTGTAAGAGACCCATCTTTTCTTCATTACAAACGACCGTCAAGCGATAAGCTGGTCTATTTTTTTTCATAAAGATAGAAGTAAAGAAAACATCTAAAGCTCCTTGATCTAAAAGCTGTTCCATTACAAAACCAAGCATTTCTCCACTACAATCATCAATGTTGGTTTCCATGACTATAATTTCGTTTTTTTTTTAATTTCTCCAAGGGATACTTTTAAAACATTTGGAATTACCAAATCTTTTGTACCCGTTCCCCAACCTACTTTTTGAACATTCATAGCAGGCATTGTAGTAAATTCACTCGCAATTTCTGCGATGATTGCAGCACCTGTTGGTGTAACAAGTTCTGTATCTACATCAATTTGTCGAGTGATAGCATTACTTGCTGCAAAGATTTCAGATGTTGCAGGTACAGGGACAGAAATCATCCCATGTGCACATTCAATAAATCCATAACCATCATTAACGACACTACTATAAATAACATCCGGATTGATTTTACATAATAAAATCGCTGTTCCAATAATATCAACAATAGAGTCAATGGCTCCTACTTCATGAAAATGAACATTTTCTAAAGTTTCATTATGGACTTTGCTTTCAGCTTTGGCAACTCTTAAAAAGATACGTTTAGCAAGATCTTTCGCTTTTTCATCAATTTCACTTTCATCAATAATTTTATTAACATCGAATAAATTACGATGTTCATGATGATGGTGATGAGCGTGTTCATGATGTAAGTGTTCATGCTCATGTTCATGATGATGTTCGTGTTCTAAATGAACATCAACATAAGTTCCTGTAATACCATTTTTCTTTTCTTTAGAAATATGAATATGATACCCATCCACATTTAATTTTTTTAATTCATTAACTAAATAATGAGGATCATCAATCAATTCAGATAACGCTCCTAAAGTCATATTTCCACTGATTCCACTACTACAATCAAAATATAATACTTTCACTATTTCTTTCCTCCTAAACAATTAATGGTATGGGCCATAAATCCTGCCCCAAATCCATTATCAATATTAACAACACTAACTCCACTCGCACAGCTATTAAGCATCGCAAGAAGAGCTGATAATCCATCAAAGTTAGCGCCATACCCAATAGATGTTGGTACAGCAATAACTGGTTTATCAACGAGTCCTCCAACAACGGAAGCAAGGGCCCCTTCCATTCCTGCACAAACAACTAAAACATTTGCCCTTTGAATAGTATCTAAACGATGAAACAAACGATGAATACCGGCAACACCCACATCACTGACAAGTTCAACTTCATTACCTAAAAATTGAGCTGTAAGCATGGCTTCACGAGCAACTGGCAAGTCTGATGTTCCCGCACAAACAACAACAATTTTTCCTTTATTGATTTCTTTTTGATCTTCATCAATATAACAAATGTGCGATAAAGAATCATAAATCATTTGTGGAAATTCTTTTAAGATAGCTTCACTTTTTTCTTGGTCGACACGTGTAATTAAAATAGAATGGATATCATGGTCTAACATATTTTTTACAATCCCAATAATTTGTTCTTTGGTTTTACCAGCACCATAGATTACTTCATGATTTCCTGTTCTTTTTTTTCGATCATAATCAATCGTTGCATAATCTAAAGGCTGTTCAATCAGTTTTTGAGCTTGTTCAATTGTTAGTTCATTATTTTTAACCTTTTGTAGAATTTCTAATGTTTTCAATATCATAACCTCCACTTCTAATTCCTTCTAAATCAAGTGTTACAAATCTAAATCCAAGATTTTTAATATTTTGAATCAATTCTTTATTTTCAATGATTTTCATAAAATCTTGTGGTTCAACTTCAAGACGTGCCACATCTCCATGTACTCTTAAACGTACATGAAGCATTCCTAAATCATGTAAATATTTTTCACCTGTTTCAACAAGTTTTAATTTTTCTAAAGTAAGCTCTGTATTGTAGTCAAAACGAGAAGCCAGACAGGCATTGGATGGTTTATTATAAGTAGCAATACCAAGCTGTTTAGAATAATCTCTAATTTCTTGTTTTGCTAAATTATTATTCGCTAAAGGCGAAATAATACCTAATTCTTCACAAGCTTTTAATCCTGGTCGATACACTTTTTCATCATCTTTATTTTTCCCATCTAAAACATAAGCAAAGTCATGTTCTTTAGCAACGGCAATAACTTTTGACATAATACTTCTTTTACAATGATAACAACGATCTTTATGATTAAAATGAAAAGCTTCTACGTCTAATGGATTGACTGGTAAAACCACATGATTTGAATCTTTTAATTGTTCAAGAGCACCTTCAATGTCTTCTTTTGACATCATTGCTCCTCGACATAAAACAGGTAAAACATTTTCTTTTCCTAATGTTTTTTCGATGGAGTCTTTCATTGAATCAGCTTGTTGCACAATGCTAGCAGAAGATTGGTCAACTACATAGTCGATGTGGATTGGGAATTGAACACCTTGTGCTTGGAGAGCTTCCTTAGCTTTATTAAATTCAGTCTTAGCCTTATCAGCATTGAAGAGACCATCTTGACTGTCTTTAAGGTTAACACCTGACCACTCGTCACCATATGAAGGCATCTTTTCAGTTACCAAATCACCGAATGACTTGTCACCAGCATAAACAAAATCAGGTTTAACAAGAAGGTTACGAACAGCAAGTGCTGCACCTTTTTCACCATTAAGTTGTGCTGAATAAGCTGTACGGTCAATAGCAAAGTTAACTGATTGACGGAAGTCCTTGTTAAGAAGAGCTTTCTTAGTTGAATCTTTCTCAGCATCAGTCTTCTTAGATGTATGGTTGTAAGACTGACGGTCAATATTAACACCAACCCCACCAATATCTGCAGATGGTTGTGTATAGAAGATATTATCTTTATATTGTTTTTCTACAGAATTAAAGTTTGAGCTTGTTGGATATAGACGTGCTTGACTATAAGCACCATCAGTGAAATTACGAACGAGTGATTCTTGGTCTGAAGCATCGTAGAAAGAAAGTTTAATGCCATCGAAGTGGACATTTTTCTTATCCCAGTAGTTTTCATTTTTAGCTAACTCAATAGATGATTTAGCTGTCAATGACTTAAGGATGTACGGACCATTATAAAGGATAGATGATGGATCTGTTGATTTACCAAAGCTATCCCCTTTTGACTTAAGGAACTCTTCATTAACAGGCCAGAAAAGAGAATAGGTCATCTTAGAGTTCCAGTAAGGTTCTGGTTGTTTAAGTGTGTACTGAAGAGTGTAATCATCAAGAGCTTTAACGCCAACTTTAGAGAAGTCTTTATCAGTACCATTGAAATAATCAGCAAGACCTACTACAGAATCTTTTGCCAAATAAATTGACTCTGTCTTCTTGTCAGCAGCATGCTTAAGACCTGTTACGAAGTCTTTAGCTGTTACTTCCGCATACTCTTCACCATCTGAAGTATACCATTTAACTCCCTTACGAAGTTTGTAAGTATAAGTCAAACCATCAGCTGAAACAGTCCAATCCTTGGCAATAGAAGGTACCAAGTTACCATATTTATCGTTTTCCAAAAGGCCATCGACACCATTTGTCACAGCATCAGTTGTTGAACCTTTATTGGAAATAAGGTAATCCAATGTCTCAGGATCAGCAGTATAAACATAGTTATAAGTATTGCTTGAAGTGTTTGATTTTGATGAACAAGCCACTAAAACCCCAACACTTAGGAGGGAAACACCCGCAAGGGCCAACCATTTACTTTTTTTCATAAGCATTCTCCAAAAAATCTTTTTTTATATGCCTACATTATACCATAAAAAATAAGATGAGTACAATTTTCAGAATATTTTGTCTTATACTGACTTTCTCACAATTTTACCCCTTACGAACACTATGGATTAGCCCTTTTTGGACAAAAGAAAAAGGCTAACTGCCTTTTTCTCAAGAATATTATTTAACGTGTTTCTCAAGATCTTTTTGAGCTTTTTCGTTAGATGCTTTCTTTTCTTTAAGCCATTTTTCACGACTTTGTTCATATTCTTTCTTAGTAACTACTTTTTCTTGTGATTTCACATATTTGACGTAGGATGAGCCCTTATCACCCACCTGTATGCTAGCACCCGTAAATGGTGTCAAACGTGAGATAACTGGTGCTGCACCGTTACCAACAGTCAATGGAATGACAAGCGAGCTATCTTCCAACCAAGCTTGAGCTTGAGCATAACGGTCGTAACGAGCGTTGAGGTCTGTTGTTTCTGAAGCTGCTGAATCAAGCAAGGCATCATAATCTTTAAGACCTACTTGGGCTGCGGCCGCATTGTTTGGATCATCATAACCCATGAAAGTCTTGGTATTTTCGCTTGAAGTTGTCTTAAAGATATCAAGGTAAGTTGATGGATCTTGATAGTCTGGACCCCAAACCACACCGTTTGAAATATCCCAGTCTTCTGCTGCCGCATTAGCCGCGTTAAGGGTTGCATTTTGTATGTCATCAGATGATAATTGGTTAACATCGATAACCACATTATCGCTACCCAATGATTGCTCAATGGTTTGTTTCAAAGATTGGGCCTGAGCAACATTGATTTTAGAACTTTGGTCAACAGGAAGGTCCAAGTGAATTGGGAATTGAACACCATCTGCTTGGAGAGTTTCCTTAGCTTTGGCAAACTCAGTCTTAGCTTTTTCAGCATTGTAGAGACCCTCTTGACCATCTGCAAAGTTAACACCAGACCACTCATCACCATAAGAGCTCATTTTTTCTGTCACAAGATCACCAAAGGTCTTATCGCCTGCACTGACAAAATCATAAGGAACAAAAAGGTTACGTAGAGCAAGAGCTGCGCCATCTTTACCGTTTACTTGTGATTGATAGGCTGTACGATCAATAGCGAAGTTGATTGATTGACGGAAGTCTTTGTTTAGAAGAGCCTTCTTAGTTGATGTCTTTTCAGCATCTGTCTTCTTAGCTGAGAATTTATAGTTTTGACGGTCAATATTCACACCAATAGCTGCTGTAGACGCACCTGGCGCTGTGTAATAAATATTATCTTTATATTTCTTTTCTACTGACGCATAGTTAGAGCTCATAGGGAAGACACGTGCAATGCTGAGACCGCCATCAGAGAAACTACGTTCTTGTGATTCCTGGTCAGATCCGTCATAATATGACAATTTGATAGCGTCGAAATGCACATTTTTCTTATCCCAATAATTCTCATTCTTAGTTAACTCAATAGATGATTTAGCTGTCAAAGATTTGAGAATGAAAGGACCATTATAGAGGATAGATGTTGGGTCTGTTGACTTACCAAAATCTTTCCCTTTGTTCTTAAGAAAGTCTTCGTTAACTGGGAAGAGCAAGCCATAAGTTGTTTTAGAGTTCCAGTATGGCTCCGGTTTTTTAAGGGTGTATTGCAATGTATAATCGTCGATTGCTTTAACGCCAACATTTGAGAAATCTTTATTGGCACCAGAAAGGTAGTCAGACAATCCAGCAATAGAATCTTGTACCAAATAGAGGGCTCCAGACTTGCCATCAGCCGCATGCTTAAGACCAGTCACAAAGTCCTTAGCAGTCACATCAGCATACTCTTCACCATCAGAAGTATACCATTTAACTCCCTTACGGATTTTATAAGTATAAGTCAGACCATCTTGAGAGACAGACCAATCTTCAGCTACTGAAGGGACAAGATTTCCATATTTATCTGCTTCCATAAGACCATCCACACCGTTTGTCACAGCTGTCTTAGTAGGTCCTGTATTTGAAGTGATGTAATCCAATGATTCTGGGTCTGAATTATAAACATAACCATAAGTCGTTCCACTAGTACTTGACTTAGAAGAACAAGCCGCTAAGGCACCTACACTGAGGAGTGCCACACCCGCAAGGGCTAACCATTTGCTTTTTTTCATAAGATTTCTCCAAAAAATAAAATTTTACTCTTTCATTATAGCATAAATAATCAAGAAAAACAGTCACTTCCAGAATATTTTGCACAAGCAAAGTACATAATGAAACACGGCAAACTCAACAGTCCATTGTATTTCCTGGATTTCTAGCTACTTTAATCGATTTATTTTTAATCACCAGTCATGCATAAAACAAAAAGGTCTAACACCTTGGTTAAACCTCTGTTTTTAAGTAAAAATTAGCCATTAAGAGCTTGAGCAGCTGTGATAATCGCCAAATTGTAAATATCTTCAGCACTAGCACCACGAGAAAGATCGTTTACTGGTTTATTAAGACCTTGTAAGATTGGTCCGATAGCTTCGAACATTCCCAAACGTTGGGCAATCTTATATCCAATGTTACCTGCTTGCAAACCTGGGAAGACAAAGACATTAGCATGTCCTGCTACGTTACTATCTGGAGCCTTAATAGCAGCTGTTGCTGGAACAAAGGCTGCATCAAACTGCAACTCACCATCAATAGCCAAGTCAGGACGCATTTCTTTAGCAATATTTGTTGCTTGAACAACCCTGTCAACTTTTGGCGATTTAGCAGAACCTTTTGTTGAGAAGCTAAGCATTGCCACTTTAGGATCAATACCAAAAACTTTAGCTGTTTCAGCAGTATTAATTGCAATTTCTGCCAATTCTTGAGCATTTGGTTCAATGTTGATGGCACAGTCAGCAAAGACCAAACGATGATCGGTATTTTCACGGTTCATAAGGAAAACACCTGATGTACGTGAAATGCCTGGTTTTGTTTTGATAATTTGAAGGGCAGGACGTACCGTATCCGCTGTTGAGTGAATGGCACCTGAAACCATTCCATCAGCAAGACCAAGTTTAACTAGCATAACACCGAAATAGTTCACATCACGAAGCAACTTCTCTGCATCTTCGACTGTTGCTTTTCCTTTACGGATTTCAAGAAATTTTTCCTTCATTTCCTCAAAACCTTCATAGGCTTCAGGATCAATAATCGTATAGTTAAAGTCTGCAAAGCCAAAATCGCTCAAGATTTTGTGAACCTCAGCTGGGTCTCCCAAAATAATAGGATCCACCAATCCTTCAAATTTCAAACGGGCAGCAGCACGAACCACACGGTCGTCGTTACCCTCAGGGAAGACAATCTTAACACCTTTCCCTGCAATACGTTCACGAAGTTCACCAAATAGACTACGCATAAAAAATCCTCAATCAATCTTTTTTAGTTTGTAAGTTCATGATAACGGTTTCAAAATCATCTGTCAAGGAAGATGCATGGACCATCTCTTTTTTGGTGAAAGGATCGATAAAGGCAAGACGATGACAATGCAAGGCCTGGCGCTTAATACCATAATCTAGGGAACCGCCATAAAGGTCGTCTCCCAAAAGAGGCAAACCTAAGTGGGCAAAGTGCACACGAATCTGATGCGTACGTCCAGTATGAAGATTGATATCAACCAACTTCACTCGACCATAATCAGCTACCAAGCGATAGCTCGTATGGGCATATTTCCCTGATTTATGAACCCGACGTGTAATAATGGAATCCACATCACGCGCAATCGGTGCAATGATTTCGCCCTGCTCCTCAAGTTTGGTATCACCTTCAACCAAGGCATAGTAATGCTTCTTAATAGACTTCTGCTGCAACTGTTTATCCATACGCGCGTGGGCATAACCATGCTTAGCAAACAGCATAAGACCAGACGTGTCCTTATCCAGACGTGTCACGATATGTACACGCTGATTGGGATAATTGTTGCTAACGAAGTGATGTTTGACGAAATTAGCCATAGTATTGTCATGGTTAACACTTGGAATACTGGCATAGCCATAAGGTTTATTAATCACCAAGAAGTTGTCATCCTCATAGACAATATCCAAGTCAAAAGGAATAGGTTTCAAGGTCTCGTGCGGTGCCTCATCAGGGATTTCAATGGCAACCACGTCTCCTTCATGGACAGGATAAGTCGCAAACTGCTCCTCACCATTGACCCAAATATGACCGCCCTCAAACTTAATCTTGGCCAGTAGCCCTTTAGAAATATCATGTTCCTTCAAAAAGGTCTTGACCCGACAAGAACGCCCTACTGTAAACTCATATCTCATTCTTCCATGTCTCCGATAAAGGAATCACGTACCCGTTCCCAGAAACTGGTATGACTGGCACTAGCCACAAAGGAAATCTTACGTTGGTCAATTGAGAATTCTACCTTTTTCACATTACGGTTGGTATAGGTTTTATTATCAACAGATAGAGTGTAGCTTCCCATTCGGGTAGGATAAACCGTAATCTTCTCATGCTTTGGCACAATAAGAGGACTACCTAAGGTACGATACACACGATTATTAAGACTGGCAATCTCAGTCAGTTGCAAGGCTTCAATGGTAGGATGAAGGACCGCACCACCAAGAGATTTATTGTAGGCCGTTGATCCTGTGGGCGTTGACACCGACAACCCATCACCACGAAAACTCTCAAACAAGACATCATTAAGGCAAACATCTGCTGCCATGGTTTTCTCATTACGCTTGATGGCTGCTTCATTGAGGGCAATCGACGTAAAAGAACGACCATCAGCCAGGGTCAATTTGACATTCAAAAGAGGGTAAGAAATCTTTGCACCACTATCTTTTCGAAGCGTCTCGATTAATTGATCCACTTCACTGTCCAAATAATCCGTATAAAAGCCTAAATGACCCGTGTGAATCCCTACAAAACGCACACGCGCAAGCTCTTTTTCATACATATGAAAGGCCGATAGCAACATGCCATCACCACCAATTGAGATGACCACATCTGGATTTTTCTTGGTCAAATAAAAATCAGGATCATCTCGTAAGGCATTAAAAAGTTTCGAGGCAACACGCCTACTTTGGGGTTTGCCATTGGCAATAATAGCTACCTTCATCTCATCCGAAGAGGTCTTCATCTGTGTCATCACTATTTCCTACACTATCCTTCAAAGTTCTATTAATTGGATCAAAGAGCAACTGGGCTTCTCTAATATCATCACGTATCTTCCGCATTTCTTCGTCAAGCTCATAAGCCATGCGGGCCGTAGTTTCCAAGCGAAGTTTAATCTCCTCAGGAAAATTCCCCTGATACTTGTAATTAAGGGAATGTTCAATGGTGGCCCAAAAGTTCATGGCCAAAGTCCTAATCTGAATCTCTGCAAGAATTTCCTTACGACCATCTATGGTATCAACGGGATAAGAGATAATAACATGATAAGAGCGATAACCCGAATTTTTACGGTTTCTGATATAGTCTCGCTCTGAAACAATCGTCATATCACTACGATGACGAAGCAAAGCCAAAACCTCATCCACATCATCGACAAATTGGACCATGACTCGGAGACCAGCGATATCCTGCATATCTTGAGCCAAATTTTCAATCGAAAGGCCACGAAGGGCGATTTTCTCCTCAATGGAAGCCACTGACTTCACACGTCCCGTCACAAATTCAATAGGCGAGTGACGATTTTGCTTACGAAATTGTTTACGAATGCCTCGGAGCTTGATTTTGAGCTCACCTACGGCCTGAATATAGGGGTCTAGAAATTCTTCCCAATCCATGGTCAAGATAGGACTCCTCCTTGTCAAAAGCTTTAGTTTTTTATAAAATAAATACAATCTGTTATATTATACCACATTTGAAAGCACAAGGGAGGACACACATGAACCATTTAGAGATAGAGTTCAAGACTCTACTCACCAAAGACGAGTACAATCGTTTAGCGATGCTTTTCTCCCATGTGACACCTGTTACGCAAACAAACTACTACATCGACACTCCTCAGAGTGACATGAGAAATAAAAAGTTGTCTTTGCGTATTAGGACACTTCCCACTCATGGTGAGCTGACCTTGAAGATCCCTGAAAAAGTCGGGAACATGGAGTACAACGTTACCATGGATTGTGCGGATGCTAAGGCTTTGACTAAGTCGCTGGACTTTCCTGATTGTCAAATCAAATCCATTCTTTTAGAACGTGGGGTTAAACTAGAGGACCTAACCATCCTCGGACATTTGACCACAACTCGTCGCGAGTACCAGACCAACATCGGCCTCATGGCTCTTGATGTCAATGTCTATGCTGATAAGAAAGATTACGAGCTTGAACTAGAAGTTTCGGATGCTGAGAAAGGTAAAGACGACTTTGATGCCTTTCTTAAAGAAAATAATATTGACTTTAAGTATGCCAAGAGTAAGGTTGCACGCTTTGTAGCTACCCTCAAACGAGACAAAGACTAAAAGTTAGACAAGGAGTTAGCTCCTTGTCTTTTTATGTTTAAACACATGCAGCGTTAAATACTACAAGCATTTTATCTCATAAATGACCTCCAGAGGTCTAAAAACGCATACAAAGGAATTTTATCTAGCAAAGGTTCGGTATTTTTCACTAATATCATACTTTGATGGCTGAAATTTCTGCTTCTTTTTGCTAAAATAGAACTATCTGTAGTTTTATTACAATAGCCCTAACTGGGCTTAGCATCTTATTTTTTTAAAGGAGTCACCATCGTCATGGTACATCAAAAAGCAAACCCACAATTGAAATTGTTCTCGCTCAGCTCAAACCCAGAAATTGCTGAAAAAATTGCTGAGGCTACTGGATTGCCACTTGGTAAAGTATCTTCACGTCAATTTTCTGACGGTGAAATCATGATCAACATTGAAGAGTCTGTTCGTGGGGACGATATTTATATCATCCAATCTACAAGCAACCCTGTTAACGACCACCTTTGGGAATTGCTCATCATGATTGATGCCTGCAAACGTGCCAGTGCTAACTCTGTCAACGTTGTTATGCCTTACTTTGGTTATGCACGTCAAGACCGTATCGCTGCGTCACGTGAACCAATCACTGCTAAATTGATTGCCAATATGCTAGTTAAAGCTGGTGTCAATCGTGTCTTGACGCTTGACCTTCACGCTGTCCAAGTTCAAGGATTCTTCGATATCCCAGTAGACAACCTCTTCACAATGCCTTTGTTTGCTGAATACTACAACAAAAAAGGATTCACAGGAAGTGATGTTGTCGTTGTTAGCCCTAAAAACTCGGGTGTTAAACGTGCTCGTAGCTTGGCGGACTACCTTGATGCACCAATCGCTATCATTGACTACGCCCAAGATGATTCAGAACGTGAAGAAGGCTACATCATCGGTGAGGTTGAAGGAAAAACAGCAATCTTGGTTGATGATATCCTTAACACTGGTAAAACGTTTGCTGAAGCTGCTAAAATCCTTGAACGTGGTGGCGTTAAAGACATCTATGCAGTAGCTAGTCACGGTCTCTTTGCAGGAGGTGCTGCTGAAGTCCTCAACGCTGCCCCAATTAAAGAAATCTTGGTGACAGATTCAGTTGCAACTAAAGAAAAAGTTCCTACAAACGTTAAATACATTTCAGCAAGTAAGCTAATCGCTAACGCTACTACTCGTATTTTCGAACGTCAACCACTTAGCCCACTCTTTGCTTACACTGCAAACGAGGACTAAGCTATGGTTTATTTGGACAATGCGGCAACAACTCCTTTAAATACTGCTGCTATTTCAGCTATGACACATGTCATGACTGAAACCTTTGGGAATCCATCCAGCCTCCATGCTTACGGTCGACAGGCTTCTAAGGAACTTCGTGAAGCCCGTGAAGAAATGGCCAAACACTTTGGAGTCCCTGCTCGTAAGCTTATTTTCACTTCTGGTGGGACTGAAGGAAACAATACAGCTATCAAAGGTTACGCCCTAGCCAATCAAGCTAAAGGTAAGCACCTGATTACAACTGCTATTGAACACCACTCTGTCCTTCACACCATGGCCTACTTGGAAGAGCGTTTTGGTTTTGAAGTAACCTATATTCAACCAGAAAATCAAGTCATTACTGCCCAACAAATCGCTGAGGCCTTACGTGACGATACTATTCTAGTTTCTGTTATGTATGCCAATAACGAGACCGGCCAATTGCTTCCTATCAAAGAAATTGGTGACTTGCTTGCCAATCACCAAGCTGCCTTCCACGTCGATGCCGTTCAGGTAGCAGGAAAACTTCCTATTCACCCAGAGGAACTTGGAGCCGATTTTCTCTCTATTAGTGCCCATAAATTCCATGGACCTAAAGGTGTCGGCCTGCTCTATCATAACGATTTGCATTTTGACAACCTTCTCCATGGTGGTGAGCAAGAGGAAAAACGTCGTGCCAGCACTGAAAATCTGGTCGGCATTGCAGGTATGACCGCTGCTTACAAACATGCTAGCGACCACTACCAAGACAATTACCAACATGTTGAAAAGATACGTCAGGTCTTTCTAGACGCTCTTACCGTTCCTTATGAAATTAATGGTGGAGGATCTAGCCTACCCCACGTCATCAACATCAGTTTTCCTGGTAAGGAAAATGGCCCTCTCTTAACCTTGTTAGACCTAGCTGGCTTTGCTGTTTCAACGGGTTCTGCTTGTACCGCTGGAACTGTTGACCCTAGCCACGTCATCCAAGCCCTCTATGGCAAGGATTCTGACAAGTTAAAAACAGCTATCCGCATTAGTTTATCAGAGGAAAATACCGCTGAAGAACTCCAAGCCCTAGCAGAAAAACTTAATCAAATCATAGGAGACTAACATGGCATTTGAAAAAAGCATTCATTTGACTGACTGTAAGTACCGTTACACCATCAGTCCTAATGTCAAAAAATTCACTCTACGTGATACGACTTTTGTGCAAAATAAAATCGGAAACTACGAGTTGCACCGCCTTCTCGAAAAAGTGCCTAACTCAGGCGAAGGTTTCCCACTCAAAATCACTATTAACAAAGACTTGACAGGCTTCAAATTGTCTATCACAGACAAATCTGGCCTTCGTAACGTTAATATCTTTAAAAATGAAGATCATCACATCTTGCAAGAAAAATTCTACTTCTTGATGCAGAGTTTGGTTGATCGTAACGTTTTTGAGCAAGAAGAAGTCTAAATTTTTTCTTACTACATAGAAATAGCCTATCCATGTGATAGGTTTTTTATATCGCCTCATCTACTCTATTTTGTTGCAATCTTCACAAACTTTTCTTAAAATATAAGAGAATCATACTAATTGAAGAAAGGAAAGCGATCAATGACATTTGAGAAAAACATCCCAAACGCCACTGCCAAACGTCTCTCTCTCTACTATCGTATTTTCAAACGATTCCATCGTGAAAATATCGACAAAGCAAGCTCTAAACAAATTGCTGAAGCGATTGGGATTGACCCTGCCACTGTTCGTCGAGACTTCTCCTACTTTGGTGAGCTAGGTCGTCGTGGCTTTGGTTATGACGTGAACAAACTAATGACATTTTTCGCTGAACTCCTTAATGACAATGCGACTACCAAGGTACTCCTCGTAGGTGTTGGGAATGTTGGGCGTGCCCTCCTCCACTACCGTTTTCAAGAGCGTAACCGCATGCAGCTGGTCATGGCTTTTGATACAGACGATAACGAACTGGTTGGAACTCAAACTGAGGACAATATTCCTATCTATGGGATTTCCCAAATTAAGGACAAGATTGCTCAAGAAGATATCAAAACAGCCATCCTGACAGTGCCATCAGTTAAGGCTCAGGAGGTGGCTGATCTTTTGGTTGATGCTGGAATTAAAGGCATCCTCTGCTTCTCTCCAGTCAACCTCAATCTTCCACGCCACGTGGTGGTCCAATACGTAGACCTGACTAGCGAATTACAAACCCTACTCTATTTCATGAAAGAAGAAGAAAAATCAAGGAGGAACAATGACTAAACCAATTATCGGAATCACAGCCAATGTAAGGCCTAATCCAGCCCATGAAGACATCAACTGGTCCTATGCCCCATCTGGCTTTGTAGAAGGAGTTCAAAGAGCCGGTGGCCTAGCAATCCTACTACCCGTATCCGATCCATCGGAAGCCAAGACCTACATCTCCATGATTGATAAGCTTATCCTGATCGGTGGGCAAAACGTTGACCCTAAATTCTACAACGAAGAGAACCATGCCAGTGAAGATGACTTCTTCCTCGAACGTGATATCTTTGAAATGGCACTCATCGAGGAAGCCACTAAGCAGAAGAAACCCATCTTTTCAATCTGTCGTGGAACCCAACTCATGAACGTCGCACTAGGTGGTAGCCTCCATCAAGATATTGAGCATCACTGGCAGGACAAGCCGTCTGATTACCTCTACCATGAGATGATTGTTGAAGAGGACAGTAAGTTGGCAGAAATTTACGGACGTGCGTCTGACCCCGGCGATTCTGGACGAACTCTCCGGAAGCTGCGCGGAGTTTCTGATCCATGCCGTGGATGTAGAGGGAAAAGCCTCCGGCATTGAAAAAGAGCTGGCATCCCGTTTAGGGAACTGGGGAAAGATTCCGATCACCTATGCAGGAGGTGTGGGAAGTATGGAAGACCTTGAACTTCTCAGAAAATATGGCAAAGGCCGGCTGGATGTGACGGTTGGAAGCGCACTGGATCTTTTCGGGGGGACAATTCCCTTTGAAACATTAATAAATTTATAAAAATCAGGAGGTATTTATCATGAGTGACGTACTGGAAACAATCAAAAGCAGAAGAAGTATCCGCAAATACAAGA
>OLOI01001786.1_pt1 | contig 17088 bp, 14 predicted proteins | sample 1672131 | NCBI WGS metagenome assembly OLOI01 (sample SAMEA3136651, study PRJEB25190) | human gut metagenome | reverse complement strand
GGCCATGCTCAGCGGAAAAATGTTTTTGATTCAGCAGTTCGGCGCGTCTGTGGACGCGCCGAACTGCGTTTTTCATGAATTTACTTTATGATACCACAAAAAAGGACTGCTGCACAGGTTTTATCCTTGTGCAGCAGTCCTTTTCTTATGCGCTTATTTCCAGAAATCAGTTTCTTCCTTGATGCCAATGTTCTTCGCGTGAAATACCGGATTCTCACCGCGCTTGCGGCTTGCAACGTAATCATTCAGGCACCTGATTGCCGTGCCGCCAAGAATCAGGATGGTCGGCACGTTGACTACGACAATCATACCCTGCAGCATATCCGCAGTATCCCAGACCAGACCGGCGTTTGCAATCGCACCGATGAACACGATGGCCGTAGCAAACAGGCGGAAGAGGAGCAGCTCATGCTTTTTGATGCTGCGATGCAGGATGAACTCCAGACAGCCCTCGCAGTATGAGTAGTTGCCGAGCAGCGTGGTGAACGCGAACAGCATCATCGCCACAGCAAGGAACACCGGACCTGCCGTACCGAGCGTGGATGCGATAGCATTCTGTACATAAACCGCACCGGCGATTTCCTCGGTCGGAACAACGCTGGTGGACAGACACATGAACGCCGTTGCCGTACAGATGAGCAGCGTGTCGATGAATACGGACAGCATCTGCACCAGACCCTGCTTGGCCGGATGGGAAACAGATGCGGTTGCGGCTGCATTCGGTGCAGAGCCCATACCTGCTTCGTTCGAGTACAGACCGCGCTTCACGCCATACATGATGCAGCTGCCGGAGAAGCCGCCCATCACGGACTGGAAGTCAAATGCGTTGCGGAAGATCGACGCGAACATGCCCGGTACATTCCTGATGTTCAGGAAGATGATGAGCAGCGAAACCAGTACATACAGGATACCCATGAACGGAACAAGGATTTCGGTGATGCTTGCCAGACGCTTTGCGCCGCCGAGTACCATTACGCCGAACAGGAACGCCAGAATGACGCCGATGAACGCCGGCGTGATAACCGGATGGTAGAACTTGAACACCGAGAATGTGGACTGCAGATTGTACGCCGCCAGCATGTTATAGCCGACTGCGTAGATCAGGATGATGAGCACCGAGAAGATGACACCCATCCAGCGCTTGCCGAGTGCATCGCGCATGTAGTACGCAGGACCGCCGTAGCAGCTGCCGTCCGGCGCACGCTTTTTGTAAATCTGCGCGAGCGTAGACTCGATGAAGGCGGTTGCACCGCCGAGCAGTGCGGTTACCCACATCCAGAATACGGCACCTGGACCGCCGATTGCGATCGCACCGGCAACTCCGGCAATATTTCCAGTTCCGACTGTGGAAGCGAGTGCAGTACAGACTGCCTGAAATGGAGTCATAGATCCGTCGGATGCATCTTGCTTCTTAAAGACACGACCAAGCGTTTCCTTCATTGCATAAGGGAATTTACGGATCTGTAAAAATTTTGTTTTGATCGTTAACAGTAATCCGACACCAATGATGCAGATCATGGCTGGAACACCCCAGATAAAGTTGTTCACGGCACTGTTAACTGATTGTATAAGCTCTAACATAAATCAAACCTCTTTCAAATTTCTTTTATTAATTTGTATCTGTTCTTATATAATAGATATTTACTCATTAAGATCCATCTTACCTTAAGGTGACATGGAACATGAACAGACACAAGTGCAATCATATCATATTTACAGAAAAAAGTACAGAATCTAATCTTGACAGAGAATTAATAGATATCTTCTATAGATTTATGAAAAAAATCTAACTTGTAAAATATGTAAATAAGGACTAAACTTATATTCATAATTATGTGTAGACTTGGAGGATGAAAGATGGAGAATGAAAAACCAATACTAAGAGGAGAGCTTGCATTGATGGTAGCAATCGTGATCAATAGTTTTAGTGTAGTACTGATGCTGTATTCAGGTTCTGGAATTTCGGCAATCTCAAGTGTACCTTATGCATTTTCGGAAGTATTTAAGGAGTTATCACTAGGTACATGGACATATATATTTCAGGGAGCATTGGTGTTAAGTCTGATGATCCTAAGAAGAAAGTTTGTACCATCTTATTTATTCAGCTTCGTTGCAGGATTTGCGTTTAGTGAATTATTAGATGTCAATGAATTATGGATTGGGATCCTGCCACAGACGATCCCATGCAGGATTGCGTATTTCCTGATCAGTTATTTCTTGTTAAGTATAGGAATTGCTTTAGAGAACAGATGCCAGCTTCCGATCATTCCAACGGATTTATTTCCAAGAGAATTATCAGAAATCATTGACAAACCATATGCAAGGGTTAAGATCATATTTGATGTTTTATGTCTTGCCACAACTGGGCTTTTAACATGTCTGATGCTTGGATATTTAGATGGATTAGGTATTGGAACGATCGTTGCTGCATTTACGATGGGTAAAATGGTTTCGATCACAGGCAGTTGGATCGATCAGAGAGTTACTTTTGCATCGGTCTTAAGTAAACAGACGATATAGGGAATTAAGAGAATAGAAATAAGAAAGATGATAAAATAAGATAGAACGGGTGATAGTTTTGAAACGATATATTTTGAATGATTATATTACAGACGATGTCAGAATGGTAAATCCAATGATGGAAATTAATGGTTTTAAAGTAAGACCAGGATTTTTTGATTTAAATGGAGCATTAGAATTTTCATGTGGGGTGAATTTTACAGTGCATACAAGCAATGGAACATCATGTGAGCTGCTATTATTTCATCCAGGAGAAGAAGAACCATATGCAATCATTCCATTTCCAGAATCATATAAGATCGGAGATGTCTATTCTATGATTGTTTATGATCTGAAATCTGAAGATTTTGAATATGCTTATCGTGTGGATGGACCATATGATGAACAAAAAGGATTACTGTTTGATAAAACAAAAGTTTTGTTGGATCCGTATGCTCAGGCTGTTGCAGGACAGGAAGTCTGGGGACATAAAAGAACCAGAACGTATCATGCAAGAGTTGTAAGAGATAGTTTTGACTGGGGTGTACAGCCACAGTCAAGCAGAGAGATGAGTGATCTGATCATTTATGAGTTACATGTCAGAGGATTTACAAATCATTCATCCTCAGGAGTCAAACATCCAGGAACTTTTGCAGGATTAAAAGAAAAGATCCCATATTTAAAAGAATTAGGGATCAATGCGGTAGAATTGATGCCGATCTTTGAATTTGACGAGATGATCAATGCAAGAGAAGTGGATGGGAAACAACTTGTTGAATATTGGGGATATAATACGGTTGATTTTTTTTCACCAAATGCCAGTTATGCAGCTGCTGAGGAAGTCAATAATGAAGGAAAGGAATTAAAAGAATTGATCCGTGAACTTCATGAAAATGGAATCGAAGTTATTCTGGATGTTGTATTTAATCACACTGCAGAAGGAAATGAAAATGGACCATTCTTCAGTTTTAAGGGATTTGACAACAATATCTACTATTTATTAACTCCAGAAGGTAATTATTATAATTTTAGTGGATGTGGGAATTCACTAAATTGCAACCATCCAGTAGTACAGCAGATGATCCTTGAATGTTTAAGACATTGGACGGTTCATTATCGTGTAGATGGATTCCGATTTGATCTTGCAAGCATTCTTGGACGAGATGAAGATGGAATGCCAATGAATAATCCACCATTACTAAAAAGTCTGGCATATGATCCACTTCTAAGGAATGTAAAACTGATCGCAGAAGCATGGGATGCAGGTGGATTATATCAAGTAGGAAACTTTCCAGCCAGCAAACGATGGGCAGAATGGAATGGACAGTACCGTGATACGATGCGAGGCTATCTAAAAGGTGATTTCTGGGAAGCTAACAGTGCTGCATGGAGAATTTGTGGTTCAGGTGACTTGTATGGCGGATATTACTCTGATGGAAACAGTAATTACGCTGGATACAATTCCTGTATCAACTTCCTCACATGTCACGATGGATTTACAATGTATGATCTCTATTCTTACAATAATAAACACAATGAGGCAAATGGATGGAACAATACCGATGGGGCAAATGACAATCGAAGCTGGAATTGTGGTATGGAAGGAGATACAAAAGATCCGGAAGTACTCAAATTACGTTACCGCATGATCAGAAATGCTTGTGCTATCTTAATGTGCAGCCGTGGAACGCCAATGTTCTTCTCAGGCGATGAATTCGGAAATACGAAGTTTGGAAATAATAACAGCTACTGTCAGGATAATGAAATCTCATGGATTGATTGGAGTTTATTAGAGAAGAATAAAGATTTATTTGAATTCTTTAAATTTATGATCGATTACAGAAAAAAACATCCAGTTATCCGCAAGAAACTGGACAATGCAGTTTGCGGAATGGAAGCAATGCATGCACACGATGTTAATGCAGAACGTATGGAAGTACCACAAAATGCAAAAACACTGGCAGTAAGCTTTGCAGGATATGACCGCAAAAAAGGAAAAGACGATCTTGTATATGTAGCAGTCAATGCTTATTGGGAAGAAGTAAAGATCACACTTCCAAACCTTGCAAATCATGGAGCATGGTACTTAAGTGTGGATACTTATGGAGATGAGAAAGGAAAGTACTTCTATCAAGAAGGAGAAGAGATTCGCATTGATCGTGAATATGTGATGAAACCACGGTCTATTGTGGTGTTTACTGGACGAGAAATTTTAAGATAAATTTTAATTTTAAATTTGTAGTTGGCTAACTGTAGATTTTGAGTATATGATAAAAACTAAAGAAGCAACCGAAAGCGCAGCGGTGGAATTTTGCTCACATTTTGAACAAATCGCTGATCCGCCCAATTTCCTACGAAAACTCGCGTTGAAAGTTACTGAACCCAGTAGTCTTTGACGCTCAGACATTCGTCCAATTGGGCTGCAATGTCATTAAGTTAAGAAAAACAGAGATAAAAGATAAGTTTTAAATTTATCTTTTATCTCTGTTTTTATATATTGACAAACTCAGGATAAAGAGTGATGTATTAGGTAGGAGGTGAATGATTATGAAGTATGCACAGAAAGTAAAAAAACGTTATTTAACTATATTAAATGATATGGCTAAAAATCGAGATTCGTATGTTAAAAATCCAGAAAAAGATTTTACAAGAAAAAGAAAACTATCCTTTCAAGATACCATTAATACGATTGTTACTTATGATGCTGGCAGCATTGGCCGTTGCATAAAACGCTACATTCCAAAAGTTGAAAAAACTCCAACTACTTCTGCATTTCTTCAACAGCAAAAAAAATTAAAATTGTCTGCATTTCAAACTTTTTTTTACAGATTTAATGACCCGTTTCCAGATAAAACTTTGTATAATCTTCATATTTTATCTGTTGATGGTACTGGTGTCACGGTCCCTATGGACAGAATAAATGAAAATAAAGAATACGCACGCGTACGTACCAATAAAGACTCTACCCGACCTGCTTATCAGTTTCATGTTTCCTGTATCTATGATCTTATCAATGAAAGATACTGTGATGCTTATATCGAACCTTTTCGAACACATAGTGAAACTCACGTATTTTCTGTGATGTTGGAACGTAAAAATTTTCCGCAGAAAGCTCTGTTTATCGCAGACCGTGGCTATGAAAGTTATCTGCTGATGGCACAGATCCAACATGATGGAAACTATTTCCTGATCCGTGCAAGAGAAGATTTTGGACAGGGCAGTATGATCAAAGGATATCCATTTCCAAGAGATGGTACTTTTGATAAAACAGTTACCTTTATTTATACGAAAACACAAAACAAAAGGACAAAAGCTAATCCAGAGCTTTATAAAAGGGTCGCTACAAGAAATTCACCCTATTTTATAAACAAAGAACACCCTTATGTAAAAATGACATTGCGTTTTGTGATGATCGTACTTCCGAATGGACAGAAAGAATGTCTGATCACGAATCTGCCAGCAAATAAATTTCCACCAGAAACACTAAAAAAACTTTATTGTATACGCTGGAAAATAGAAACATCTTTTCGTTTGATCAAGTATTCTGCCAATCTTCTGGAATTTCATTCAAAAAAAATAGAGTTTTTGCAACAGGAGATATGGGCCAAGATGATCTTTTATAACTTTACGACCACGATCACCCAACATTTGCGATATAAAAGAGATCGTGGAAAGTATCAATATAAGCCGAATATGACCAATGCACTCCAAATGTGCAAGGACTATCTCCGAAATGCAAAAACTCCAAATGATGTAGAAGGACATATATTAATGGAAATGACTCCGATCAGGGATGGACGATCGTTTAAACGAGATAAGTCCAGACATCAGAGTGTTTTTACCACTTTCAGACACAACTAACATCAACTTTAATATAATCTTTTTGTAGGCAGAAATCAATCTGTCTTTTTGGAATGCAGAAAATAAAAATCTCACCAACAGACATAATGAATATCTGTTGATGAGATAACAATACTGATTCTTAACTTAATGACATTGCAGCTGGATCGGGCGATTGTTTGAGCGTCAAAGACTACTGGTTTCAGTAATTTTCAACGCGAGTTATCGCAGGAGATCCAGCGGATAAGCGTTCTGTCAAAACTCCGTCAATGGAATTCGTGTTGCACACATGCTATCTTTTATTTTTTCTCTAAATACTCGACGACCTTCAACTCATACAATTTTATAATTTTTTGCTGTTAATGTAAATTCCACTCCATCGCTTACATATACTTTATTGTTTTTATCTACAAAAACAGCCTTTGCATTATATTTCTTTAACAATTTCTGGCTTTTCTTTACTCCTAAACTGAAACATGCTGTAGATAGTCCGTCTGCGTTGATTCCTGAATCGCAGATGATCGTGCAAGATCTGATGTCTGTTTTTACACTGTATCCTGTTTTGGAATCTAAGATATGGAAGTAGCGTTTGCCTGTCTTTTTATCTGTAAATGTTTTTTCATAATCTCCAGATGTTGAAATGCTTGTACCGCTTTTGACTTTGATCCCTCCTAGGACTTCTCCGTCTTTGCCGTTTGGATCTTGGATCCCTACGTTCCAGTCGGAGCCGTCAGATTTTTCTCCATAAACTACAATGCTTCCTCCTAGGGCTACCATGGCTCCTGTGATTTCTTTGTCTTTTTTGATCATCTTAATGGCTTCGTCGGTTCCGATTCCTTTTCCATAGGCTCCAAGGTCTATCTTGGTATTTTTGTCGCATGCAAGGATTTCTCCGTTGTCTTTGACTGTGACATGCTGGCTGTTTTCTGACAGATCTCCGCTGATCGCTTTCTTGATCTTATTTGCATCTGGTACTTTGGGATCGCTTGATTCAAAATCCCAAAGTTTTGTTAATGCTCCAATCGTTGGATCTACCGTGTTTCTTCCGTCTGCATAGGAATCCTGACTGATCTTGATCGCTTGTTGTAACCAGTTTTTAAGATTCCCTGTGACTTTTGTTTTTCCGTTGTTTTGTTCTAATTTCTGATTGATTTTTGAAACCTGGGAACTTTTTAATCTCCATGACAATTGTTGTTTTTCAAGTTTCTTTTCCATGTCGATGATCTTTTGTTCTGTCTGTTCCAGATCATCACTTGTTCCATAGAGTGTAATGTTCGTTACAGTTCCCATTGCAAAATCTGTATGGCTGTATGATGTCGATTCCTTTTTGCATCCTGTCATCATAGATGGGATCATGCTGATGCACAAGATACTTGCGATCGTTTTTTTCAATGTAAGTTTCATATTATTTACTTACTCCTTCTTTATAAATTTACATACTGCCATCCATACTCTTTGTAAGCTTTGATCTTTAATTTATTCTGACTAACATATTTTTGTAATACTTTCTTTCTCTGATTTTGTGTGACAGAATCCTTCATCATCCTTATTGCAACATCAGGATATCCTTTACATAACTTCCGGATCGATCTCTCCAGAGATTCTCCATCTTCTGCGTATCTTGTCTTGGTTACTCGATAGCCGTCTTTTGTTTTCTTCAGATACATGACCCCTGGATAACTTCCACCAGAGTAGTTCTTTAACAGACTTCCATAACGATAATATGTTTCACTCCAGAAGTTCGCATAAACTTCTGCTCCGGATTTTGTTTCAACGATCTTATAAATATTCAGCATTGGGATTGTAACAAGTCCTTCTTCTTTATCTTCGTCAGATCTCTTTTTTGTCTCATCAAAGACTGCCTTGATCCTTAAATCTTTCCCTGTATATTCGTATTCTGGAAGTTGGGTATTAAGTTTTATTTTGTCGGATGTTTTAAGATCTACCATTTCACTTTGTATGTCTGGCTGGTTTTCTTTTCCTGATAAAGTATATAGTTTTAGGCCGTCTTTGTCTACCACTAACACCGATTGTTTTCTGATTCCTTTGGAATCTTTCCACTGATATACATACTTACTTGATGAGACATCCATTGCACGGATCTTATCTCCGATCTTTCCAGGTATACTGTCCGATTCTTTTTGTGTATGTTTATGATCTTTGATGATCATCTGATACAATTTATCTTTTTCACTGATCTGTTTGGATGGCGTGATTTTTGCAAATTTCATGTTCTCACACCGTTTGAGCGAATATGCATAAATATTTCCGTTTACTTTTCCTTGTAATTGATTGTAAATGATCATCCATTTCTGATCTTTTGACACCTTTATAGCCGTCTCAAGTCCTGGATTTTCTTCATCTCCTTCACTGTAGAAATGATCACATCCGATTTTGTCAAGATCTAGCGCAGCAATGACTTTCTTCTTTGTTCTATCATAGATCACACTTCCGACAGAGTCTGAAAATACGGCAAGGTTATCTGAGCAATACGACAATTCTATTCCTTCATTCTGAAACAACCTATTATTTTTTGCCCTGTAAGAAAGCCAGGCACAGATCTGTGCTGCAGATGCTGACTGATCGCTTTTTTTGATCGTTGCATAGACTTCATTTTTCTGTGCCTGACTACTCTTACCCTTCCCACACCCTGTAAACAACGATGCTGCCATAACAGCACTCATCAATAGTAAAGTACCTTTCCCACACTTTCTCATCTTTGTTCCTCCTTATTCTCTTATTGTCTCCTGTCTTATTGTTTTCAACTTTATTATACAAAGAAAAAGCATCAAAAAAGAAAACAAAATCTTAAGATTCTTCTACATAATTCTTAATGATTTTGTTTTCTTCTTGTATACATTATAATTCTATGATCTTGCCATCACAGATCGTATATTTTACTTTTCCTTTTAATTTCCATCCTGTAAATGGAGAGTTCGTTGCTTTGGATTTATATTCCTTGACTTCCCATTCTTCCTCTGGATCAAACAAGACAACATCCGCAGGTTTCCCTTCCTGCAATCTTCCTTGTTCCATATTATATAGTTTTGCTGGATTGACCGTCATCTTCTCCAGAAGCTGCATCATAGAAAGATATCCTTTCTCCACAAGTTCTGTAACTCCAAGTGCCAGCGATGTCTCGATCCCTGTAATGCCACTTGGTGCCTGATCTAATGGTTTGTCTTTCTCTTCTTTGGAGTGTGGGGCGTGGTCTGTCGCAATGATCTCGATCGTACCTTCCTGTAATCCTTTGATGATCCTCTGACGGTCTTCTTCTGTTCGAAGTGGCGGGTTCATTCTTGCCAGTGTTCCGTATTTTAATACGGCCTCTTCTGTCAACGTGAAATGGTGTGGAGACGCCTCTGCGTAAACATTCGCACCTTTTTCTTTGGCTTCTTTCACGTAATCTACCGCAACACCAGAGCTGATATGCTGAATATCGACTTTCGCTCCTGTTTTGACTGCTAATTCACAGTCTCTCTTTACCATCACGGCTTCTGCCAGGTAAGAAGCTCCACCATAATTTAACTGTTCGGAGACTTTTCCCTGGTTCACTCCTGGCTGTTTAATATATGCAGGATCTTCTTCATGAAGACTGATCGGTACATCTAATTCTTTGGCTTTCTTCATGGCTTCTTCTACGAGCTTCTCATCCATCAGTGGAATTCCATCGTCTGTAAATCCACGAACCCCTGCTTCATAGAGTGCATCCATGTCTGTTAATTCTTTTCCTTCAAATCCTTTGGACACAGCTGCTGCCTGCCATACTTTGATCGGAAGTTGTTCACATCTGTCTTCGATCTCTTTGTAAATATCCACAGAATCCACGACAGGCTTTGTATTTGCCATACATACTACCGTCGTAAATCCACCAGCTGCTGCCGCAGCAGAACCTGTCTGTAAATCTTCCTTATATGTAAATCCCGGATCGCGGAAATGTACATGTACATCGATCAATCCAGGGGCTGCGATCATCCCGGAAGCATCAATGACCTGTTCAATGCCAGAGACATCATCTACCTTACCGATCTGTCTGATCCTCTTCCCGTCTAATAAAATATCTGTTACCTGATCGAATCCGCTTTCTGGATCCATCACTCTTGCATTCTTAATTAAAATCATCTCTGCCTCCACGATCATATGTTTTATTTTACCTGTTCTTTCACTGCTTCAGCGACAGTTTCTAAATTATCTTGTGTCAGTTCTTTTTCTGATTTCACGACAATAACATAGTTATTTCCGCTCTTTGATGTGATCGTCCCAAATGCATTGTATGCTGTCTCATCATCAATTTCTTTTGTCATTGGTACAAACGCTACTTCTTCTGTCTCGATCGTATCTCCGATCTCGTAATTATGTCCTTTTTCTTCCAGTGCCATTACCTCATTAGAGATTGTTTCATCTAGATCTTCTTCCATGATCTCCTCAGATTTTCCTTCACACTGCTGAATGCTGACATTCATTCCATTGACTTCAAAACTGTGATCAGAGGCTTTGGTCGTGATCTTCTGTTTGATCGCAAATCCTCCTGCTACAGATAAGCAGATTCCTACAATGGCTAAAAACTTTTTGTTAAAAATAATTTTTCTCATGGTTCTATCCCTCCTTGAATGCTGGCATTTTAGTCAGATATAGTATAACCTATTTTATAGATAAATTGCGAGCTATTTTTTTCTTAATTTTTTCTTTCCAAAAAATATTCCCTTTACCTGATAGAAAAGATTTTGTTTTTGTGTCTTCTCTTTTGGAGCAAGTCTTTTTGCTTCATTTAAAAAGTGGATCTGTGAATTCATATTATCTTCACGTTTTTTCTTAGTTGTATATTCTCCGTTGGAAAGCAGTACCTGTGCCTGAATGTTATCCTGCTTCATCACATTGATCATCTTCAGGATTCTTTGTTTTAACCTTGGATCATAGATCGGTGCTGCGACTTCAACTCTTCTTCTTGTATTCCTTGTCATCATATCCGCAGATGAAATATAAATCTCTGTATCATCTCCAACTCCAAATGCATAAATCCTTGAATGTTCCAGAAATCTTCCGACAATGCTTTCTACACGGATATTCTCTGTCTTCCCTGGGATTCCAGGACGAATACAGCAGATTCCACGAATCAGCAGAAATATCGGAACTCCTGCATTTGACGCCTTCGACAACTCATCGATGATCTTACGATCTGTTAAAGAGTTCATTTTCATAAAGATCCCACATGGCTGAAAGCTTTCTGCTTTCATTTTTTCACGTTCGATCCTTTTTATGATCCCATCCTGAAGACTTGATGGCGCCACAAGAAGATGTTCATACGTTCCTTGAAGATTAAATGTTGCCATATTGTGAAAGAAAACAGATGCATCATGTCCAATTTCTTCGGATGCTGTCATAAGGCTTAAATCTGTATATAATTTCGATGTACTTTCATTGTAATTTCCTGTTCCGATCTGTGTGATGTAATAAATTCCACGACTGTTTTTCTTCGTGATCAGACAAACTTTAGAATGAACTTTGTAATCTTCCATTCCATACATAACCTTACAACCAGCTTCCTCTAAGATTTCAGAATAATTGATGTTATTTTCTTCATCAAATCTTGCCCTAAGTTCCATCAATACAAGAACTTCTTTTCCATTTTCCGCTGCCTCACATAGATATTTGACGATCCTTGCCTGCCTTGCCAAACGATAAATGGTGATCTTGATAGAAAGAGTTTCTTTATCCTTTGCACTTTCTTTCAATAATTCAATAAATGTATCCATGCTGTCAAATGGAAAGGATAATAATTTATCTTCCTCAAGAATCTGTTTTGTCACACTGACTCCTGGAATAAAATCTCTGTTTAACGCTGGTACAAATGGACGATAGCATCCATTTTTTCTCTCTTCTTTTGACACTTTATCTGTCAGCTTGTAAACATATTTTAAATCCAACGGCGCCTGGCTTTTAAAGATGTCCTGTTCTGAAATATTTAAACGTTCTGAGAGGTATTTTTTAATCTCTTTATGACGATTGCCCTCAATTTCTAAGCGAACTGGTTTTAATCTGGCCCTCATCTTAATGATCTTCTTCATATGTGTACGATAATCATCCGTTGATTCATAAATCTCATCATCTGGATTGATATCAGCACTTCTTGTAATACATAAAACTGCCTTTTCTTCTACCGTATAATTCTCAAATAATTCATCGCAGAAATACAAAATGATGTCTTCTAAAAGTACATATCTTCTTCCTTCCCCTGATAGAAAGATCATACGCTCCACATCTTTTGGAAGTCCAATGATCCCAAAAGAGATCTTTTCTTTCTTCTTTAAGATCAATCCGATCTGCAATACTTTATTCGGAATATGAGGAAATGGATGCTGTTTCCCGATCACGATCGGAGAAAGTACTGGCAGTATCATCGCCTCATAATATGTCTTTAATTTTTTCTTTTCCTCTTTTTCTAATTCCTCGATCTGACAGCGTTTAATCTTCTTATCTGCTAGTTCTCTGGATACTTTTGCAAAGATCTTATCTCTTAATTCATACAGTGGTCTGACATGTTTTGCGATCTCATCTAACTGTTCTTCTGGGGTCAGATCCGAACGGATATCTCTGTGATTATCATGGATCAGACTCATTTCATGAATGCTACCCACTCTGACCATAAAAAATTCATCCAGATTGTTCGTAAATATCTCTAAAAATTTCAGACGTTCAAAAATAGGAACGTTCTTTTTATCTGCTTCTCTTAAAACACGCTCATTAAATTTCAACCAGGATAATTCCCTGTCCTGTGTGTAAGAAAAATCATAGTTTTTGTTCATCATCCTGCCCTCCATCATTCATTCTATTTCCTATGAAAAAATCCGGAGAGATATTGATATTCCCCCGGATTCTCATTCTTATTAATATGCAAATTTTTCTGCAAAATATGCTTTCAGATCTTCAATCTTAACACGTTCCTGTTCCATTGTGTCACGGTCACGAACTGTAACAGCTCCATCTTCTAAAGAATCGAAATCGAATGTTACACAGTAAGGTGTTCCAATCTCATCCTGTCTTCTATAACGCTTACCAATATTACCACGTTCGTCGAATTCACAGTTATATTCTTTCGCTAATTCTTCATAAACCTTCATAGCACCATCGCTTAACTTCTTAGATAATGGTAAGATACCGATCTTAACAGGTGCTAATGCTGGATGGAAATGAAGAACTGTTCTTGTATCTCCGCCTTCTAATTCTTCTTCATCATATGCAGAGCATAAGAATGCAAGTGTTACACGGTCTGCTCCAAGAGAAGGTTCGATCACATATGGGATGTAACGTTCTTTGTTCACATCATCAAAATATGTTAAATCTTCACCAGATGTATTCTGATGCTGAGTTAAGTCATAATCTGTACGGTCTGCGATACCCCATAATTCACCCCATCCAAATGGGAACATAAATTCAATATTAGATGTTGCCTTAGATGTGGGGTATTGCAGTGTTGACGGTTATCAGCGTGCTTTTTACCGTGAGTTTGGCTGTAATCCTAAGGAATATGCCAAATCACCTGTTCCAATCGGTCTTTTCACACCTTACGGAATAAAATTTTCTAATATACGAAAGGAGAACAACGTAATGAGTAACACAAAGAATGTATTTATTCAAGTAATTGAAAAGCCTGAGCGAAAGGTCATTATAAAAAGAGGCTTAACCGCAAAAGATTATTGGACATACTGTAACGAAGTAGGCTGCGATTTGTGGGGACTTCTGACGAGTATAAAATCAATCGGCGGAGAACCTGTGTGTATGTGGCTTACAAGCAAGTACAAAAAAACTGACACCTCGGAATATGTTCAGGGAGTTGAAGTGTCTGTCGATTATGACGGTGTAGTACCCGAAGGTTTTGATGTTATCACTTTGCCGAAATGTAAATATCTGATGTTTCAGGGAGAACCGTTTGAGGAAGCTGACTTCGGCACTGCGATTGAGCAAATTTGGAATGCCATTGAAAAATATGACCCCTCTGTTATCGGATACAAATGGAATACTGATGAACCACGCATCCAACTTGAACCAATAGGTACAAGAGGATATATTGAACTTGTAGCAATAAAAAGTTAAATCTTAAATAAATCCCTACTTTCTCATAAAAAAGACCTCCCGAATTAAAAACTCGGGAGGTCTTTTCAAATATAAATATTTGTGCTGTCAGCTCATTTTATCAGCAAGTTCTTTGTCCACTTTATTGACTATGATCCATTAGTTTTCCTTTTCTACAATATGGACAACCTTGATTTCTTCCTACTCTTTTATCTGGCGCCGCTTCCCACTCTCCCCCACATTTTCTACATTTCCACCATACTTTTTTATGTGATCCACTTCCTATTTCTGACGGTAAAACCGTATTTCTCCCATAATTCCATTCTAATGCAATTTCTGGACATTTTGTGACTAAATCATTATAACCTTTCAATATTTTTCTTCCAGAGCAATATGGGCACCCTGTTGGTTTTTGTCCAGTTCTCTTGTTTACATCTGCTTGATAAGAATGTCCTTTCTGGCATATCCACCATGCCTTATACTTGCTTCCAGATGTTATTTCGTTAGGCGTAATTGAATTCTTAACATAATCCCACTCCTCACAAAGCGATGGAAACTTTTCAAAAAGGCTCCCTCTTTTTTCAATCCTATTTACCCTCGCTGTTTCAGCTTGTTTATTCAAATCCTTTGCACACTTTGGACATCCCGTATGCAGTTGGCTTGTTCTATTATTCACTTTACTTTGCCATTCATAACTACACACATGGCACTTCCACCATACTTTTTTATTACTTGAATATGCTACATATTCTGGTCCTTTTATTTCATTTCTCTCATAATTCCAATCTTGTGCTACATCTGGACACTTTGTTTTTAAATCATTGAATCCTTTCCATGCCCTTTTTCCAGAACAAAAAGGGCAACCAATGCCACTATTTCTACTCGCTATTACTGCCATCCATTCATGTCCATTATCGCATTTCCACCACACTTTAATTCCTGCATTTGCAAATACATTTTCGGGTGTCAGTACACCATTTTTTTCATAGTTCCACTCTTTAGATAATTCTGGATTAACTAATGCCAATGAGTTTGATTTCATTTCATGTTCATACATATTAGATATTTGGACCGAGTCTCTATCAATATCTACATCAGCATTAATTTCGTAATTATATGTATTGTTAATGAACGTAAACATTTCTTGTATTGCACGGTTCATATGCATAGCATTAGATGTTGGTTTTTCAGTTATAATACAAAAGCTATCATCATCCAATTTAGGACATTTCGGCTCTCTAAATCGAACAACAACCATATCATGCTGTTTTAAAAGTAAATCTTTTTTCTTATCCTTTTCTACATCTTGATGCCATCTTTCACCATCATATTCTATTGCCATTTTCAATGATGGAATATAAATATCAATCTCCGACTTTCCAAGCCATCCTTCCTTATAATTATCAATCGCATCTTTAAAATACTGTAAAATATAGAAAAAGGCTGCCTTTTCTGGCAATGAAGTTTTCCTTTCTTTTGAACAGACAGGGCAACCGCTTCCCATTGTTCTATTATCGATTGTTGACTGATATTGATGTCCTTTCTCGCAAATCCACCATACTTTTTTCATTGAGCGAGGTAACACCATAGATGGTGTCAATTCACCATTCAAATTATAAGCCCATTCTTGTGACAACTTAGGGTTTACTGTCATTAAATCATTTACCCCTGCAACTAATGTATGTGTACCGTTACATATTGGGCATGGTCTTGCAAATTGTGTCCTATATCCTACACCCGCTTGCCATTCATGTCCCTTTTCGCACTTCCACCACACTTTTTTACTCGTTCCTCTAGCGCAATTATAGGGTGTTAAAGGATAATTTTTATTATATTCCCATTCCGAAAGTAAACTTTCTCTACCGTTTTCCATGCACCAATCATAAAAACTCTGTCCTCTCATCTTACCTCACAATCGCAATCAACTATCCAATCTTTGCTTTTTCTGTCCACTTTATTGACTATGGTCCAACTGAATCCGCTTTCAAATGAAAACGGAACAATAAGCCTTACAGCAACCATTGCCCACAAAACACATCTGATCCATTTTGGCGATTTTTTCAAAAACAGCCGCAAAATTATTACTGCAAGAATCAGCCATAAAGAAACCAGACTCATATTGAAAATTTTAATAAAAATTTCATCCATCACTATTTCTCCTCATATGAGTCAATGAGCCTTCTTATCTCATCAACATCCTCTCTGGACAAGCGTTTATTTGATGTAAATGCCGCTAAAAAAGCAGGCAGAGAACCATTAAAAGCCTCATCGACAAGGCTTTCTCCTTGCATTAAATAAAATTCATCCCGAGTGATTTTTGCACTGACTAATCCGCCGTTGTTCTCAAACAACCCTCTGTCACTCAGCCTTTTCAGAACAGTATATGTCGTAGTCCGTTTCCAATTAAGTTCATCAGAGCAAATTCTGACAAGCTCTGATGTTTTAAGAGGTTCGTTTGCCCAGACAATATCAGCAAATCGGGACTCTACTGCACCTAATCCTTTGCTCTTCATTATATCTCCTCACTTCTTTGACTACATTTATTAGACATTTATATTTTACTACGTAAAAACTAATATGTCAACAAATTTTTACATAAATTAAAATAATATTTTTATATATAGTATAATTAATTTAAATAATTATTATTAAAATTTTAAGGAGAAAAATATGAGTGCT
>OLOI01001772.1_pt1 | contig 17219 bp, 19 predicted proteins | sample 1672131 | NCBI WGS metagenome assembly OLOI01 (sample SAMEA3136651, study PRJEB25190) | human gut metagenome | reverse complement strand
TAAGCGAAAAAGCAGCGAAATCTCTTATATTAAGCGGCTTTTCCAGTTATGTCAGTTCTATATCTGACCACTTATTGACTACTTTAAAAAAATAGAAAATACGTAGAAACATTGATTTTACAAGGATTTGAGTAAAAGAAAAGTGACCACTAATAAGATTTTGGATGTATGATCAAAGATTTTTTTGCATAAATTGTTGAAAATAGTTGTAGAAATCGTCATTTTTAGCTTATAAAGCGTCATTTGCACGCCTTGACAAAGGAAAATGACGATGGTATCATTACAAAAGGTTGTAGAAATATGTCTTTTTAGTCTGTGACTTATGAAGATATTTTACGACACCATTTCTCCCGGGCAGTATCTAAACTCCCTGCTGCATCCGTCTGGTAAATTATTCTTTCAAATGTTATACTGTTAACACAGTGTTATTTCCACTATAATAAACATCAAAAAATCCACCCCAAAAAAGGAAACACATATGCAGAGAATTATTACCTATACCATCTTATCCGGAGATTCCGAAACTTCCGTTCTTTCTTTTCTCAGAAAAAATGGTTTTTCCAAACATATATTGACAACTATGAAGCGTGCAGAGCATGCGATCCTGCTGAACGGGCATCCAGCTTTTGGCAGGACGGTTCTGAAAGAGGGGGATGTTCTTCGGATCCTTGTCCCGGAAGAAAACGGAGCAGCTGATAACGGATCGGCTGCTTCCATCATCCCGGTGCAGCTGCCGCTGGATATCCTGTATGAGGATGAAGATATCCTTGTCCTGAACAAACCTGCTGATATGCCTGTGCATCCTTCTGCCGGGAACTACGAGAATACTCTTGCCAACGGAGTGGCCTGGTATTATAAACAGCAGGGGGAAAATTTTGTCTACCGCTGTATCAACCGGTTGGACCGGGATACTACCGGAGTTCTTGTCCTGGCAAAAAATCCCTTAAGTGGCGCACTTCTGTCTGCTCAGATGAAACAGCGTCAGATCCGCCGCACTTATCTGGCGCTTACAGATGGAATTCCACCGGAAAAGGGAACTGTTTCCGCTCCCATTGCACGAATGGATGATTCCGTTATCACCAGAGAAGTAAACTGGGAGCATGGAGAAACTGCGGTAACTCATTATGAACGCCTTGCTGTCAGTAACGGCTATTCTCTTGTGGAACTTCATCTGGACACGGGACGTACACATCAGATCCGTGTCCATATGAAATACATCGGCTGTCCTCTCCCCGGAGATTTCCTTTATCATCCGGTTTTTGACCGGATCAGCCGGCAGGCACTCCACTCTTTTCAGTTGGAATTCTGCCACCCCATCACAAAAAAAACTCTACGTTTTCTGGCCCCTGTACCGGAAGATTTCCAGAAAGCATTTGCAGAAAAAAGCCTGTAAAAATAAACAAACACAAAAAAACAGCTGCCTTATGTGCATTACATTCCCTGCACACAGACAGCTGTTTCGCCATTTCTGTTAATTATTTATTTTTCTCATAAATCACAAGCAGTCCTTTAAGCAGAAGATCCTCATCCAGGATAATCTCTTTTTTACAGTGAGAAACGATCTTCTTTGCAAGGCCGCCAGTTGCGATCACGGTTGCCTTTTCTCCCAGTTCCTCTTCCACACGGTCAACAATTCCGTCAATAGCCGCCGCATTGCTGTAGAGCACACCGCTCTTCATGCACTCGATGGTATTTTTCCCCAGTACATGTTTCGGTGCGTCAATACTGATCCCGCTGAGCTGGGATGCTCTGGCTGTCAGTGCGTCCAGAGATACACCTACGCCTGGCATGATCATACCACCGATATACTGTTTCTTATCATTGACAACGGAGACGGTGGTTGCAGTTCCCATATCGATCACAATAAAAGGGACCGGATACTCGTTCAGACCAGCTACCGCATTTGCCACAAGGTCCGCTCCAAGCTGTCCCGGATTATCCATCATGATATTCAGGCCTGTTTTTACTCCAGGTCCCAGTACCATAACCTCTTTTTTCAGGATTTTTTCTGCTGCCAGCTTGGCAATATTGGTGATCTGCGGAACAACGGATGAAATAATACAGCCCTCGATATCTGTTTTTTTGATGTGATAAATATCCAGCACTGTCTTGAGATCAACGGCATATTCCAGTTCTGTCTTGGTCCGCACAGTGGAAAGCCGCTCAATAAAATATGTTTTTTTGTCATCAATACATCCGACAACAATGTTTGTGTTTCCAATATCAATTGCTAAAATCATAATTTTCTTTTCCCGTCTTTTTATAAAATAATGAAACGTTTTATGCCTTTGCTTTCTCACGGCTAATCTGTGTGGAAGGGATCAGATGTGCTTTGGAAAGAGCGGCTCCTACTGCACCGGTGATCACGGTGGAGGAAACCATCTCACATACAGCATTGATTCCTACCATCAGGCAGCAGCCGATGATAATGTTATGGCCACCCATCAGATTTTTAACATATTCAGTATTTCCGAACAGTCCTACAAGTGCTGCCATAAAGAACAGCGTATTCAGAAATGCGGAAAAAAATCCGGTCACAGCACAGGCTACATAAGTATTGCTGACTTTACGCATACCTCTGAAGATGTATCCCAGGCAGATACCATCGAGAAGTCGTGGTACAAATCGCTGGATAAAAGCAAATACCGGATTGATACCAAAAAGCACAACTCCCATCGCACTGGAGCCTCCCACTCCGATACACTGCAGAAAGCTGGTGAGACCGAAGATCGCACCTGCTACGGCTCCTCCTACAGGACCGAGAACTACTGCACTGATCGCTACCGGGATCACGTTAAAGGAAATAGCCAGTGGTCCGATATTCAGATATCCCAGTGGTGTGTAAGCCATAAGCAGTAAAATTGCTGCCATCAGGCCAAGTAACGTAAGCTGCGCTGTTGTAAATCTGTTGTTGTTTTTCATTTTTTCTTCCTCCTTGTTACCGTTCCGTCCGGGAAACTTTATGGAAACACAGCCTGTTCCATAGTTTCCTTACGGATACAATACGGTGATGGAAAGCGGTCCGGATTTTTCTCTCCTTCAGAATCCGCTTTACTCATTTAAAAACCTGATCATCTGAATTTTTGATCTGGTTATTTCGTGGTATTCCTGCACGTAATAAGTGCAAGAATTTTATCCAGGATTTTAAGGGCTGCATCCTCCTTACTCATAAGAGGGAGTGACACTTCCTCATCCTGTGTAATCAGGGTCAGAACATTGGTATCGCCCTGGAATCCGGCACCTTCAACCTTTAAGTTGTTCGCTGCTACCATATCCAGATTTTTCTTTTCAAGTTTTGCCCTGGAATTACCGATCATATCTTTTGTTTCCATGGAAAAGCCGCAGAGGAACTGTCCGGTTCTCTTGTGCAGGCCCAGATATTTCAGAATGTCATCTGTCCTCTCAAGCTCTATGGAAACCTGATCATCTTTCTTTTTGACTTTATCTTCACAGACCTGCTTCGGACGGTAATCCGCCACTGCTGCTGCTTTTATGATAATGTCCTGCTGATCACTTAAGTCTGTTACTGCCTCAAACATATCTCTGGCCGTTGTCACAGGAATCACATTTACAAAGAGTGGTGGCTGGATGGCGGTAGGTCCACTTACCAGCGTGACCTCCGCTCCCCGGAGCATAGCCATCTTTGCAATTGCGTATCCCATCTTTCCGGAAGAATGATTGGTAAGGCAACGGACCGGATCGATTGCTTCCTGTGTCGGTCCTGCTGTTACCAGAACTTTTTTGCCGGCGAGATCTTTTTCAAAAGCGACTTCTTTCAGAATGTATTCCAGAAGTGTCTCCGGCTCAGGCATTTTCCCTGCACCTGTATCTCCGCAGGCCAGATATCCACTTGCCGGTGTCAGCACTTCATAACCATAGGATAACAGCTTCTTAATATTGTCCTGCACAATAGGGTTCTCATACATGGCAGTATTCATGGCCGGTGCAAAAATTTTCTGGCATCGACAGGCCATAACTGTTGTTGTAAGCATATCATCGGCAAGGCCATTGGCAATTTTGCCGATCACATTGGCACTGGCCGGTGCGATCATTACGACATCTGCTTTCTTTGCAATGGAAACATGTTCTACCTGGAACTGAAAATTCCGGTCAAAAGTATCTACCAGACATTTATTGCCTGTCAGAGTTTCAAAGGTAATCGGATTGATAAAGTTTGTGGCATTCTGTGTCATCAGCACATGAACATCTGCATGACGTTTCTTCAGTGCACTTGCAAGATATGCGATCTTATATGCGGCAATACTGCCTGTCACTCCCAGAAGAACGGTCTTTCCCTCTAACATTCGTTTTCCTCTTTTCTCTTTAAACTCATGGGGACATTTTTCTGTCCGTACCGCTTATTATAAAACAAATATAGCTCTGATTGCAATGTATTTTTTCCATGTATAGCTTTTCGTACATGCTGCGCTGCCGCGGTCAGCCTTTTTATTGCCCGCATCCGGCAGATTTTTTTGCCATTTTTCCATGAATATAAAAGGAAAATCTGCTATAATGAAATGGCATTTTAGATATCATCGAATCCAAGCGGAAAGGACTTTATCATGAATTATCAGATCACACAGTGGTGCGCCCACTTTATCACAGAGCATGTAAAGGAAGGAGACCTGTGCATTGACGCTACCATGGGAAACGGAAACGACACCCTGCTCCTTAGCCGTCTTTGCGGGGAAAAAGGCCATGTACTTGCCTTTGACATCCAGGAACTGGCCCTTGCCCACACCAGGGAGCGCCTGGAAAAAGAAAATGCAGCTCACAACTATGAGCTGATCCTGGATTCCCATGCAAATATGGGAAACTACGCTGCGCCCATGAGTGTAAGCTGCATTGTGTTTAACTTCGGCTATCTGCCGGGAGGGGATCACAGTCTGGCCACCAGGCCTGATTCCAGCATTCTGGCCCTTCAGGCTTCCCTTGGCCTTCTGAAAAAAGGCGGAATCCTGATGCTGTGCATTTACAGCGGCGGCGATTCCGGATTTGAGGAGCGGGATGCCCTTCTTAGCTGGCTGAAAAAACTGGACTCCAGAAAATATCTGGTAATCAAAACCGAATACTACAACCGTCCCAACAATCCGCCTATGCCTGTGCTTGTAGTAAAACAATAACCTCTGCATCTGCATTATATCTCATAAAAAATTTTGTCCAGCCAAAGCCGCACAGCACAAACTGCGCAGGCCGAAGCTGGACAAAACATCGATTGCAGATGTAAAATTGCAGACTCCGAAATCAGTCTGTAATAATCACGCTCGTCATCACCGGCTGCTGGTCTGCGGAAATAGTTCCGTTATTATCCGTCGGCTTGGCATCCTTGCAGATCTGGTCCACAATGTCCATGCCCTCTGTCACATGGCCGAAAGCTGCATACTGTCCGTCCAGATAAGTGCTGTCTGACTGCACAATAAAGAACTGGGAGCTTGCGCTGTCCGGATCTGAGGATCTTGCCATGGAGATTACGCCTCTTTCATGGGAAATGTTATTCTCCACGCCGTTTTCAGAGAATTCTCCTTTGATGGTCTCATCAGAGCCGCCTCTTCCGGTTCCCTCCGGATCGCCGCCCTGGATCATGAAGCCGTCAATAATACGGTGGAAAGTCAGCCCGTCATAGAAATGCTCCTGTGCCAGCTTCACAAAGTTGGTAACGCTGATAGGCGCTGTATCCGCATCCAGTTCCACCTTGATGGTGCCGTAATCCTTCACTTCAATTTCCGCATGGTGGATGCCGATAAGGGGCTGTGAAGTATCCAGTACTGCCTCATCTGTCACAGTTCCTTTCTCATCCGTACCGTCTGAAAAACCGGAAACTTCCTCGTCAGTTCCCTGCTCTTCACTTGTATCGGAAGAGTTCTCTTCTGTGGCCTCATCTGTCTTTTCTTCTGTATTTTGGGTTTCTTCTTTCGCATTGTCTGTGCCGCAGCCTGCCAGCAGTCCCACTGACAGGGTTGCAGTCATCAACATTGCCAGAATTTTTCTTTTCTTCATAATTCGCCTCCAGATTACGTTCTTAAGTATGTGTATTTGGATAAAAAACGGCGCCAGGCTTTTCCTGACGCCATCTTTTCTCATTATAACGAAATTGTCGCAAAATACAATTGATTTCACAAATTGTTCAATTTCTTTTTCTCTTTCTTGGATTCCACCACATGGCGGATCGCTGCTATGGGATGATGAAACAGCATCCTTGGACCGGAGAAACGCATGACTTCACGGATCTTTTCCCGCATTTCCGGCTTATAGCAGTGCACCTTGCAGTTGGAACAGAAGGTCTTGGTCTCCATAAACGGGCATTTCTCGCTGCGCATTCTGGCATAGGCATCCAGCGCGGCACATTCCGGGCAAAGCCCGTCTTTGCTGTGGTGCTGCTTTTTGCAGTAAAGCTGGATCATCTGGGAAACCATTTTCTTTTCCCGTTCCCGCTTTTTCTCTATTTTAGTGCTCATTGACAACTCCTCTGGTACCTGGCATCAGCTGTCCGATCATGTAGCACACAGCTGCCACAGCCATACCGTTGATGGAAGCCACACCCCAGTTCAGCACATTTGCCACAATGGTTCCAAGCACAACACCTGCAACGGAAAACCAGTTTACCGTTTTCAGTGCCGGATTCTCTTTCTCATACTCTTTCCGGTTCATGAAATAGTCCATTACCAGAATGATTCCAACTGGCGGAAGGGTACAGTTAAGAATGTTCAGCCAGTCACAGAAATTGTAGTACAGCCATACAGAAGCCACCGTTCCGATGATTCCGGAAATCAGTACCATTGGTTTCTTTTTCTGATGGAAAATGTTGGCAAGACCAAGACCTGCTGTATAAAGGGCATTGTCGTTGGTGGTCCAGATGTTAAGGCCCAACACCAAAACAGCCAGATAAAACAGGTTCAAGCGGATCATAACCTCAAAAATATCGTTTCCTCCTACAAAAATAGAAGAAACAGCACCGAAGAAGAACATCAGGGAGTTGCCGATAAAGAACGCAACCACTGTGGTGATCGCGCCGACCTTGCCGTTCTTTGCGAAACGGGCAAAGTTCGGGGTTGCGGTTCCGCCGGATACAAAAGAACCTACCACCAGTCCTGCGCCGCCTACAATGGTCAGGCTTCCGCTGGATTTGGCGAACTGGTCAATGATGGTGCCATCTCCCTGCTGTACCGCCATCACCATTGCAACAGTACCAAGAACCGCTACCAGCGGCACTGCAATATAGCTGACAATGGTAAGGGAATCGATTCCAAAATAAGCGGAAGCAGTCATGCATACACCAGCCAGGATCACAAGTCCCCACATGGCAGCATCGCTTCCCCCAAGAAGCTCCTTGGATACCGGAATGGCAAACATGGCAAGTCCCACGCCGAACCAGCCGATCTGGGTGAAACTGATCATGGCTGATGGAAGGTAGGAGCCTTTTTCCCCGAATGCTCTTCTGGAGAGAAGGTCAAGGGATAATCCAGTCTTGGCACCTACGTATCCAAGCAGTCCGGTGTAAGCCCCAAGGATCACGCCGCCAAGAATCAGGGATTTCACAAAGCCCCAGAAATCAAGTCCTTCTGCCAGCTGCTGGCCAACCCACATGCTTGCGGAAAAGAAGGTAAATCCCAGCATGATCATGAACATAGTAACCAGGCCTTTGCGGCTGTCTGCCGGAACTGCCTTTGACGCAAAGTCAACGTCTTTTGTTTTTTTGTTTTTACTCATTTTCTTTCTCCTGTAGTTGCATCATCATAAAATGTATTTGCGCAGCGCAGTTGTGAATTCTTCGATTCTCTGCTGGGCAATCTCTTTCAAGGTTACCTGTTTCAGACAGTCTGCGAAGCGCATTTCCATCTCATACAGCCATTTGGTCTGGGCGGACTCAATCTCCTGGAAGTGGTTGCAGGCCAGCCAGTCCTCGTAACTGATCGGCAGTGCATAGCCTAATTTTTCCTCGATCAGGGCGTTCATGTCGATCACATCGCAGCGCTCTAACATGCCCTTCCAGAAGTCCAGAACCTCCTCCACATGCTCATGGATCTCATATCTTCTGGCGCCGCCATCGTAGATAATGCATTTCTCAAACAGAGGATCCCGCATGGAAAGGGTTTCTCTTCGAAACTCCGGTGCGATGATGCCGTCTTTCCAGTAGAAATCCACGTCCGGAAGATTGATCCCGGATACGCCCTTGTCCTGATAGGTGCTGAAGATTCCCTCATAGTAAACGGTGATAAATCCCTCGAAGTCCGGCCAGTACTCGCGGATCTCGCTGGTAAGCTTCTCCAGGATCTCGATTCCCTTGGTGCCGCCGATGGTGAAGATGATGATGTTCCGAAGCTTGGCTCCATGTGCCCGGTAGAAATCGGTTACATAGCGCAGGCAGTGGATCAGAGTTTCGCCGGAGGCAATGATATCGCCGATCATAAGGGTGCTGTCCGGCACCATGGTAAGCTTGCTGTACTTGATCTCCAGTCCTGCGATCTCGTCCTCCTGGAACACACGCTCGCTGGACAAAAAGCTGATGTCGTGTACGCGGATGTGCTCGCGATAGCAGCTCTCCTCAAGAGGATAGTTCAGGGCACCGCGAAGAATGGACAGGATGTTGGCTGTTGTCACCTTCTTCTGTTCCTTGAAATAGTAAAGCATCTGTGAGGTAGCAGGGATCAGGCAGTGGTAAACCTCATAGCCTACAACCTCCGGTGTGTTCATCAGTTTTCTTGTCTCCGCCTCTGATACCACATAGTATTCGTTCACATAGTCTCCGCCTGCCAGCTTGTAGCAGTCCACACCCTGATCAGAAAATTCTCTGACCAGTCTTACGTTTTCCCAGTTTTTCATCTGTCGTTTTCCAAACCCTTTCTCGCTTTTTCCGTAAAAAAGGCCCTCTTTTGCGTCGATCACATATTGGTTCCAGCAAAAGACAGCCTGTTTTTTTAACAAAGATGATATGATGAATAGGCTTTATTGTCAAGTGAAAATCCAGGAAATTTTTCTTTCCAGGATTCCTGTCTTGCCACTTTTTCCAGAGTCTGCTAAAATCAAGGGAGAATTTTATACTTTACAGAAAGCGAGGACCTTTTTTATGGAAAAGATTACCAGTTTTACAATAGACCACATCAAGCTTCAGCCGGGAGTGTATGTTTCCCGCAAGGATCCGGTTGGAAACAGCGTGATCACCACTTTTGACATCCGCATGACTTCCCCCAATGAGGAGCCTGTGATGAATACTGCAGAACTTCACACCATTGAGCATCTTGCAGCTACTTTTCTTCGCAACCACAGGGAATTCGGCCCTAAGATGATCTACTGGGGACCTATGGGCTGCCGTACCGGAAATTATCTTCTGCTGAACGGGGATTATGAATCTAAGGACATTGTGCCGCTTATGATCGAAACTTTTGAGTTTATCCGGGATTTCGAGGGCGAGGTGCCGGGCGCGTCTGCAAAGGACTGTGGAAACTACCTGGACATGAACCTTGGCATGGCAAAATATCTTGCAAAGAAGTTTCTGGATGAAGTGCTTTACGATATTAAACCGGACAGACTGGTTTATCCAGAGTAAACCAGTTTCCGAAAATCAGTTTCTTCGCATCTTCGGAAACTACAGAACATATTTGCATTCAGGTCATGAATCTGCATATTCATGCAGTTGAATCAGAAGCAAATTCAAAACTTTCATGAAAAATGCCAGATGAGCAAATCACAAACACTCTGATTCCTGCCCATCTGGCATTTTTTTATTTCGTTCTCTTCAAAGCATCAGCCTTCTGTGGAAGCGTCAACTGCCTGATCTGCACCGACATCTGCGGCTCCATTCGCTGCGCCTGCGTCTGCAGCTACTGCACTTACATAATCACCGGATACATATGCGGTCTGTCCCTCATAGGAAACCTCAACCCATCCATTGTCGCACACACCTGTGCTAGTAAGCTGTGTGCCGTTTGCCACGCTGGCAACCAGAGCTGCATCTGTGCTTGCATCTGCACGAAGGTTTACATCTGCATTGGCAACGTAAGTACCATCCTGTTTGGTTACGTTCACGCCGCTTGCAGTCTGTACGACTACAACCTCAGGTGTAGGTGTTGCCTCTGGAGTAGGTGTTGCCTCCGGGGTAGGGGTTGGAATCGGAGTAGGGGTAGCCTGTATAACAGTAACGGTTGCTCCTGCGCCTTCCTCAAATCCGCATCCCGGGATGCAAAGTGCTGCGCCAAGAAGCAGAGCAGCCAAACCTGCTTTTCTCATAGTATTATTCCTCCTTTACAAAGCATCACTGCCTTGGATTCATGTTACTGTCCACTCCATGCACAGTAACGGATTGATTCTTCTGTTATGAAAGTCAGCTGCCTCCTATCAGCAGCCGCATACTCTTTTTGCGAATCGTTACAATTAATATACAGTATTATTACAAAATATGCAAGTCCTAAGTGAAGGGAACTGCTTACACCCGCTCGAATACCACCGTTACCTGGCCGCCGCAGATCATGCCAAGGCTGTCTTTGCCGTCGGCGGTGAGGGCGTAGTGCTTCACTTCTTTGTCCTTCACTTCCGGGCAGTGGTTGATGGCTTCGAATTCTACCTTGCCGCCGCCAATGCTGCCTTCGATATGGCCGGATGGCTCCACAAACATTTTGCTGCCTACTCCTCTTGGGGAGGAACCGGATTTCTCGGCAATGGTCACCATTACGCCATGGCGGCCCTCCTGTACTGCTGCCTCTACCTTTTCATCGCAGTAGGCGCTGTAGTGCTGATTTTTCACCTTGACAATCTCTGCCATAATGCTGACTGCAATTTCCTCGGGAAGCTGTCCGCCAAGAGGGATTCCGATGGGGGCATGAACCTGATCAAGTTCTTCCAGGGAATAGCCCTCCTTCAGGAGATTTTCCCGGGTGATCCGCACTTTATTTTTGCTGCCAATCATTCCCAGATACTCATAAGGACGCTTCAAAAGCCTGCGAAGGCAGTCGGCATCTCCAAGATGGCCTCTTGTCAGGATCACGTAATAGGCGTTTTCATAGGGAACAATGTACTGATCCAAATCCTTGAAATCCCCGTAAACCAGCTCGTCTGCCTCCGGGAAGCGCTCTTTTGTCACAAAATCTTCTCTGTCATCCATGATGGTCACATGAAAGCCCAGCATTTTTCCCAGATGGGCGGTAGGCTGGGATACGTGACCGCCGCCGAAAATAGCAAGCCTTGGATTTTTGCGATAGTCTTCCACGAAAATCCGAATGCCGTCGGCAGTTATGACTTTTGTTTCTCTAGCATCGTTTAACAGTGGGAGATATTTTTCCCAGATTTCTCTGTCTTCTTCCTGTTCTGGAATCAGGCTCTTCTCCTGCGCTGCTGCATCTGGATTTCCAGGCTGTCTCACAATACACTTTTTCCCCATGTCCGGACCATCCAGAATGATCGCTGTCTTGATCCGCCCTTTTTCTTCCAGTATTTCATAAATTTTATTATACACGACACTTCACCTCATTTTCAAAATTTCATTGCACCTTTCTTTTTCGTATATTATAATACATCGGGAGGAATTTTCACAATGAAGAAAAAAAGAATTATGACCAGTTTTCCGGTCCGGATTCTGGCGGTAAGCATCCCCGGCCTGCTTGCGGGGCTGTTTTTCAACGCCACCCGTACCATGGGATTCACATCCGGCGCACTGAATCTGGTTGTTACAACACGTTATGTACTTAGCCAGCTGATTGCATTTCTGGCACCTCTTATTATTATCGGGCTGATGGCATCCTCCATCATTTCCGTAAAAAAAGATCCCACGCCAGCCACCAAACCTGTGATCCGCATTACTTATATTTCCATGCTGGGGGCGGCTGCGTTTTCGGCGGTGCTTGGATACCTGATCATCCCAAGGCTTCCGGTTTCCACAGACAGCTTGTCCTTCCGCTTTTTGCCGGACACCCTGTTTGAGCTTCCCATTCCGGCACCGGTTTCCGCTTTAAGTGCACTTGTGCTTGCCATCCTGCTGGGATTCGGAGCCTGCTGGACCAATGCGGTGCGCACCAAGGAGCTGCTCAATGAGTTTCGGGGAATTACCCTTTCCCTGATGTCCAGGGTTCTGCTGCCGATTCTTCCAGCTTATATCGGACTTTCCCTGTGCACCCTTGCTTATCAGGGGTATTTCATTAAGTATCTGCCCCTTCTGCTTCTGACGCTGGTAATCGTGATTCCGGTGTATGGCATCTGGACTTTGCTCTTGTATTATTTTGCAGGCTCTTATTCCGGGGAAAAGCCCTGGAAAGTTCTGAAAGAATACCTGCCGGTCTGTAAGATGGCGCTGATGACCCGCTCTTCTGCAGCCACAGGCAAATATTCCCTGGAGGCAGCTTCTAAGTGTGAATGTCTGGAACAGGATCTTACAAAAGATGCACTTCCTCTTTTTACACAGATCCATCACTGCGGTTCTGTGCTTACAGAGGTATTTTTCGCGATGATGATCTCCAGGATTCTTTACGGTTCTGTTCCGGCACCTGGCACCATGGTGATTTTTTCCGTGCTTCTTGCTACCTGCTCCATTGGCACTCCGGGGCTTCCCTGGGGAACGGTGATGGTATCACTTGGAACCCTTACAGGAATCCTGAAATTCGGGGATTCGGGAGTGGCGCTGATGTTTGCGGTATTTGCCATCCATGACGGATTTGCGGCAGCCTGCAACATGACCTGTGACGGAGCGCTGGCACTGATCCTGACAGGATATGCGAAAAAGCGGGAAATTTCAAAAAACACAGATATATAAAAATATGCGCCCTTTGCGGCATAAGGCTTACCAAAAGCCACGCCGCAAAAGACGCATATTTTTTCTAAAACTTTTTCCAACAGGCTCTGGCAAAACTATGCCAGCGGCTGTCTCAATCCTCTCTTAATATAGGTTCCAAGCTTTTCCTGCACCAGTTTTCCATCCTCTACAGCCAGATTGCCGCGCAGGAATACTTTGTCAATATCCCCGTGGATTTCAAAGCCTTCATATGGGTTATTGTCCGTATTGTATGCATGTGTTTTCGCGGAAATCACATTCTCTTTTTCCGGATCAAACACCACGATATCTGCATCGCTGCCTTCTGCGATCACACCTTTATTGGGATACACGCCATACAGCTTTGCCGGATTTTCGCAGAGAAGCTGGCACATTTTCTCCACAGAGATCCTGCCGGTGCGCACGCCATAAGTATACAGAAGAGTTCCTCTTGTCTGAACCCCGGGAAGGCCTCCTGGAATCTTGGTGAAATCTTCTTTTCCCATTGCTTTTTGCGCCAGGGTAAAGCTGCACTGGTCAGTTGCAACCGTCTGGATCTGGCCCTCTGCAAGTGCCTTCCACAGGCAGTCCTGGTCCTCTTTCTTACGGATCGGAGGTGCGCACACATACTTGGCGCCTTCGAAATCCGGTTTGGAATACACACTGTCATCCAGTACCAGATACTGGGGACAGGTTTCTGCAAAGACAGTCTGTCCGTTTTCTCTTGCGCGAAGGATTTCCTCATAAGCCTTGCGGTTGGTAAGATGAACTACCATTACCGGTGCTTTTGCCTCCTTTGCGATCACCAGAAGTCTGTGGACAGCCTCAGCCTCCATAGTGTCTGGGCGCACCAGCGGATGATTTTCCGGACCTAATCTTCCTTCCGCTTTCGCCTCCTGGATCAGCGCATCGATCACTCCTGCATTTTCACAGTGAACGCCTGCGAAGCATCCTTTCTCATTCAGGGCCTTCACAATCTTGTAAAGATCCTCATCGTCCACGATCATAGCCGGATAAGTCATATAAAGCTTGAAGCTGGTAATTCCCTCATCAATCATATCCTGGATTTCTTTTTTGGTTTCCTCATTCCACTCTACAATAGACATATGGAAAGAATAGTCGCAGGAGCATTTACCATCTGCCTTTTTGTGCCATTTCGCGAGGCCTTCCTTTAAAGTATGTCCCCCTTTGTCCTGAGAAGCAAAGTCAATGACCAGAGTGGTTCCTCCAAGGATAGCTGCCCTGGTTCCGGTTTCAAAGTCATCTGCTGTTACCGTTCCGGCAACCTCCAGGTCAAAATGCGTATGTCCGTCAATAAAGCCCGGAAACAAAAGCTTTCCGGTTACGTCCACCACCTTGGCGTCCTGCTCAAAAAGCGACTCTCCCACGCGGATGATCTTCTCTCCTTCCACCAGCACGTCCAGCTTTTTCCCGCCTGTACCTGATATTACCGTTCCGTTTTTTAAGAGATATTTCATAATCCGTCCCCCATTTCCATTATTTCTATTAGTAAATATAACATATGTTTTCACTGCGTTCAAGAAAGCTGGCACGAATTTTTTTCAGTGTGCAACAATTTTTTTGCAAAACATCTTTTTATTTCCATCCAGGCATGTTATGATATAAGAAACATACGGTAACATCCTGCACTTAAAATAATGATATAATAGTAATTGCAGACAGGATCTGAAGTCTCTTTGAAAAACTCAGGATCCAAAGCAGTTGCAAAAGATATTTACATAACAGGAGGGTAAATATGGGAAGATTAACTGTCTTACAGCAGATTGCTCAGGATATCGCTGCGGAGTTCGGAGCAGACTGCGAAGTGGTAATCCATGATCTGAAAACACAGGAGCCTGAACACTCTATTATTTATATTGTAAACGGTCACGTAACCGGACGAAATGTAGGCGACGGACCATCTGATGCTGTTTTTGACGGAATCCGGCAGAAAAGACGAGGGGACAGTGCACCTGCAGATCACAACGGTTACCTGATGAAAACCGCTGACGGCAAAATCCTTAAATGCAGCACATCCTATATTAAAGACGATGACGGCAGCCTTCATTACGTATTTGGTATTAACTATGATATTACCAAGCTGACCATGATCAACAGTGCATTGAATGATCTGATCACACCTACGGACAAGGAGGAGAAGCCTAAGCAGATCACCCACAGTGTCAATGACCTGCTTGACCGTCTGATTGAGGAATCTGTAAGTCTGGTTGGAAAGCCTGTTGCTCTTATGAATAAAGAGGATAAGGTTACTGCCATACAGTTTTTAAATGACTCCGGAGCTTTCCTTATCACGAAATCCGGAGATAAGGTAGCTAATTATTTCGGGATCTCCAAGTATACGCTGTACAGCTATATTGATGTGAATAAATAAGGTCTTACGACCACCGCCTATCCTGTTGGCCGACAGGATAGGCATTTTTTTCAAGCACAGCTTCATCGCCTTTGCAATGAAAAATCCCATAACATTTTTCTATTTATCAGTCGGCCATGACCTTCTGAGAGCCACATAGGATATTAAAAAGTTTGCAAGCCAACCAGCTGGTACAGCAAGCCAGACAAATGCAATGCCAAAACGCGGCGCAAAAATCAAAGCAACAGAAAGACGGATTGCCAGGTTCACCATATTTGCAATGAGAAATGGGCGCATGATTCCGAGACCACGAAGGACTCCATCGGTTGCCATTTTGATTCCCATAAAGATAAAGAAATAACCGAGCCATCTCATATAATCCCCAGATACCTGATAGGCCAGGGCTGTTCCGTCTTTACCAAGAAACAGCGAGGAAATTTGCGTGTGGAGCGTTTCAATTATAATGAAGGCAATGACTGCAAAACACACATCCAATACCAGTGCAGCCTGGTAGCCTTTTTTGATACGCTGTGGTTTATTTGCACCAAGGTTCTGGGAAACATATGGTGAAACCGCATTACCGATGGATACAAAAATCAGAGAAAAAACGTTCTCAACTCGCATCGTCGCCGAATACCCCGCGAGTGCCTGTGTACCGAAAGGATTTACAACTGCCTGCACGATCATCATGCCGATAGATACTGTAGACTGCTGCAGAACCGAAGGCACAGCAATTTGAAACATAGAAAGTAACTCCTGCCTGTCAAACCAGTCAAAGTGACTTTTATATCGCCGCATCCGATGGAAGAAAATCAAAAGTGAAAACACGGCAGAAATGCCTTGTGCAATCAAAGTTGCAAGCGCCGCACCGAACACGCCGAGATCAAGGCCGGCTACCATCCAAAGATCCATAAAGATATTTAAGATTGACGAAAATATCAGGAGTCCCAGTGGAATTTTTGATTCTCCTATAGAAGTAAACATCGTTGAAAGAATGTTATACATAAACAGGAACGGAAAGCCCACAAAATAGACACGCAAATACAGCACTGCGTCATCCAGTATATCGGCAGGGGTTTGCAGTGCGCTCATCATCGAGCGGGAAAAACAAAAGCCAAAAACACCAAGGACTATGCTTAGAATTAAAAAGCTAATCAAGGACGTTGACACAATGGTTTTCATTTTTCCATACTCCCTGGCACCAAAGTAGCGGCTCACGAGTACACCGGCGCCGACACCTGCACCCAGCGCCACACAAATAAAAACATTGGTCAGTGCTGCACAGGCACCAACAGCTGCAAGTGCGGAGGAACCCACAAACTGACCGACGATGATGGAATCAGCCATATTATATATTTGCTGAAAAAAGCTGCCTAGAATCATCGGCATTGCAAAAACCGTCAGCGCTTTAAGAGGCGCATCTATAATCAAATACTCATCTTTTGACATTATCTTACTCTTTCCTCCATCCGAATCAATTTTATATCTTCTAAATGCAAGCTATAAGTTACGTTATGTAACAATTATAGGTAGCTATAACAGTCAAGTCAAGCTTCTGTTTACTTTTAGTAATATGAATGATATGATATTTAAGAAAAAATGATATCCAGCGAATATTATTCTACAGGAGGAATACTTATGTACCTGGACGGTTTAGATGAACTGGATCAGAAGATTATCCAGTTACTGATAGAAAATGCACGCATCTCTTACTCTGATATTGGTGAAGAAATCGAGATTTCCAGAGTCGCAGTAAAAGCCCGGATTCAGGCTTTGGAGAAAAAAGGCGTAATTGAAGAATATACAACGATAATAAATCCACAAAAATCAGCGGTGCTGTGTCATGCTATTTTGAGATTGAAACAAAACCTGAGCATCTGCCACAGGTAACAAATCTATTATACCAAAATGATATAGTTACACAAATTTACCGTGTCACTGGAAGGGACAGGCTTCATGTACATGCCGTTGCTTCATCTAGTGATGAAATGGAGCTCTTTCTGCACAATGTCATTGATCCTCTGCCTGGTATTGTCAGCTGCAGCTGCAATACAATCTTATCACGTATTAAAGATATTAAAGGGTTACGCCTATAGAATATGTAAAAAAAGGCAC
>OLOI01001770.1_pt1 | contig 17235 bp, 14 predicted proteins | sample 1672131 | NCBI WGS metagenome assembly OLOI01 (sample SAMEA3136651, study PRJEB25190) | human gut metagenome | reverse complement strand
ACCATTTGTGTGTTTTTCTATTTAATGAAACGGAGGCTGCATTGTGGCTGTTTGTTATAATAATCTTTGGAAACTGCTTATTGACCGCAATATGAACAAGACTGAATTAAAGGAAGCGGCTGGAGTGAGCTTTAATGTGATGGCTCGAATAGGTAAAAATGAGACTGTTTCCTTTGAAAGCATGGAAAAGATTTGTGTCGCTTTACAGTGTAATATCGGAGATATCATGGAATTTACAGATGATACTCAATCTGCTGAAACCAAAAGGTTTTCGACAATTGAACTTTTTGCAGGTGCTGGAGGACTTGCTCTTGGTATAGAAAAAGCAGGTTTTCAAACACTTGGATTGATTGAATTTGATAAGGATGCGGCTGATACTTTGAAACGCAATCGCCCTAATTGGCGTGTTATATGTGATGATATTGCTAATATTTCTTGCCTTGATTTACAGAAATATTTTGACCTAAAAAAAGATGAACTTGATCTTCTGTCTGGTGGTGCACCATGTCAGAGTTTTTCGTATGCAGGCAAAAGATTGGGTCTTGAAGACGCTCGCGGTACTTTGTTTTATCACTATGCAAAGTTTTTGGAACAATTACAGCCTAAAATGTTTCTGTTTGAAAATGTAAAAGGGCTTCTTACTCACGATAAAGGTCGCACATATAAGACAATAACGGACATTTTCGAGAGTACAGGTTACACAATTCAAAAGAATGTTCTTAATGCCTGGGATTACGGTGTGGCACAAAAACGCGAACGATTGATTACGATTGGCATAAGAAACGATTTGATCGATCATATTTCGTTTGATTTTCCCACACCGCATAAATATAAGCCTGTTCTTCGCGATATTCTACTTGACTGCCCTAAAAGTGAAGGAGCACCTTATTCTGATTACAAAAAGAAAATCTTTGAACTTGTTCCTCCGGGTGGATATTGGAGAGATATTCCTGAAGATATTGCCAAAGAGTATATGAAAAGTTGTTGGTATATGGAAGGCGGTAGAACCGGTATTTTAAGGAGGCTTAGTCTTGACGAACCTTCGCTTGCGGTACTAACCTCGCCAAGTCAAAAGCAAACTGACCGTTGTCATCCCTTGGAAGCAAGGCCATTTACCATAAGAGAGAATGCTCGTTGTCAGAGTTTTCCGGATGAATGGCAATTTTGCGGGAGTGTAGGTTCTCAGTACAAACAGGTTGGAAATGCTGTTCCTGTTAATCTCGCATTTGATATTGGTAAAAAAATAAAAGAAGCATTGGAGAAATTATGATGTGGCAGTTAGATTTTATTACAGAATATGATTTTACAAATCATGTAAAAGCGACTATTGAAAAATATGGGGAAAAGCTTGAATCTTTTGATTTGAAAAGATTTAACAAAAACATTATTGACCCAATCAAATTGATTTTTGATAAGACTGTTTATCAATCAACGTGGGATGAAATTGTAAGTAATGAAATTTTCAGGCAGAGGGACAAGTCCAATAACAATGATATTGGATACTTTCATCAGCGTATTTTTCAATACATAAAGAATTGCCATGTTCCGCCGAATGGTGAAGAAGGTGGTTGGGATGTTATTTATGAGAATGCTGATGGTATTCCCATTCCTGATGCCGGAAGTGTTCATACAGTATATGTTGAAATGAAAAATAAACATAATACTATGAACTCTGCTTCAGCAGGAAAAACATTTATTAAGATGCAAAGTCAGTTGCTGAATGATGATGACTGTGCTTGTTTCTTGGTAGAAGCTATCGCCCAACGATCACAGAATATAAAGTGGGAAACGACAGTTGATAAGCGTAAAGTTGGACATAAGCTAATTCGCAGAGTCAGTCTTGATCAATTCTATGCACTTGTTACCGGACAGGATGATGCTTTCTATCAAATGTGCATGGTGCTTCCCTCTGTTATTGAAAAAGCAGTGAGAGAACTTGATGGTACAATCGTTCCGCATGATACCGTTATTGATGAGTTGAGGGAACTGGCATCAAAACAAAACATTGAATCTGAGGACTTGGCCATAGCAATGGCGGCTTATATGCTCGGCTTTGGAAGCTATAAAGGCTTTGTTACAAATGCTAAATGATTTTTCTAGCCAAAAGGAGGTGGTGTAATGTCTTTTCTGATAGCAGTGCATGTTAATGAAGGAATTGTACTTGCGAGTGATCGTAGAACAACATACACAAACACTCAATCTCTTGGAGATGCCATTGTTCAACGTATAGGTATTCATACAACAAATTCTACGGACAAAACTTTTATTTGTCCTAACGGTGCTGGAATATCTACCTGTGGAGACGCCTCCCTTCTTGGTAAGCCTATTACAGGATATATTCAAGAGATGATCCGTTCAAAAATTGACAAAACTTGTCTCGTAGAGAATATCCCTCGAATAATACTTGATTATTTCAATGATCTTTCTGTTGTTCCAGATATTAATTTTTTAGTTGCTGGATATGATTCAGCGGAAGATGGGAAAAAACAATTGCTGTACAAAGTAAATGTCAAGAATACAACAATAAATAAAGTCGATACAACGAGTCAAGGTGCATCTTGGGATGGAGAAACATTTACCTTGTCGAGATTAGTGCAAAACGTAGCAGTAAAAACTAATGAGGGTAAATATATTGATTTGCCGTTTGAGGAGATCTTGTGGGGATACTTTACTTTACAAGATGCTGTAGACTTCGCACGTTATGCAGTAGAAACAACAATCCAAACTATGCATTTCAAAAACGTTGTTGAAACTGTAGGAGGATCTGTTGATATTCTCGTGATAACACCAGACGAAACCAAGTGGCTGCAAAAAGAAACATTAAGGTGAACAATCAAATGAAACTAAGGAATTTTCTGTATTTAAATACTAAAGTGGTCGAGGACTATATTGCCGCAATTGATGGCTATACATACGATGAAGAATCCCAAGCAATTTCCACCAGTAAAGAAAACGCTGTATCGGGTAAAGGGGCTATCGGTGTCGCTTCTGGAAATGGTTCGCACGTAGGCAAGCAATCCGAAGAAGTGAAACGTTCCGTTCACATTAGCGATGCCGCAAAATTTGAGAAAATCTATAAATATTTACGTTCCGATGATGAAGATGGTTTCAAGTATTATGAGTTCATCAGCGAAACGGAATACGATAATTTGTACCGTGATGATTTTCTCGAGGTTCTAGTAACAGCACGTTTTTCAAAAATGAAAGAGTTGACCAATAGTGTGAAGAAAATTGCCGAATTAGCAGCGGCGTTCGAAACAATTACTGATCAACAAATTTTAGACGAAAAAGCTACAGAGGCAGTAAATGGTTTTTTTGCATTGGATCAGATGAAATCTGGCAAAGAGATTTCTTGTGTCTTTGAGTTCGAAGATGGCAACCATCCTTTGGTAGCGTATTTGGATGAAAGTTATTTCCGGTGTGAGCAAGATAACTTTGTTGGGCAAGCGTACTTGTTATGTAAAATCATTCGCAAGGTTCCCAAGGGACAAAGCATTAAGCTAGATGAAATCTTTGATGATGTTAAAAAATTGCCTTTGAACAGGGCACAGCGCAGAAGTATGCCAAAGAATATGGATAACCCTGCGGAACTTCGAGATGTTATCAAGGGGCCTGCTCTTGTAGTTCTTCCCATCGCTGTATACCAATAATTTGTTGCAGTAGCCGTGGCAACACTATGGCAACAAAAAATCGGATAGCCGATATGCATCCAATAATTCAAATAATGTAGATACTCTCTGCTAAATCACCCAATCAAACTTGTTTAAGATGATTTTGCAGAGGGCGAGTGGGAATGATCAAGGCTCCGGTTTAAGGGGCGGATTTCCGCTTTTGCTATGTTAAAATATGCGGCAACCTGTAAGGAGAGAGAAATCATGAAAATAGGTAAAATGGTAATATCGTCTGTCGCGGTGCTTTTGGTGCTGCTGTGCGCGGCCGCAATACCGAGGTGCGTTTCGGCGGAAGAGGCGGCAATTGTGACTGCCGGCGGCAGAGCCTTTGTCGGAAACGGTCTGCCGGGTGTTGCGATGGTGGCGTCGTATGACAAGCGTGGAAGGCTTACGCGGCTTGAGACAAAGCCGGTAGCGAAGGACTGCATCGCAAGGCTTGATGCCAAAACAGGCGACAAGGTTATGTTTTGGGACGGGCTTGGAACAATGAATATGCTCTCAAACGCAGTTACGGTAACCGAGGACAAGACGGAAGGCGACGGAGGAAATTACGACAAAGCCGTGTATGAAAAAGCGGTGCAAAGCGCGCTTTATGATGCGCTCGGCGCAAAAAAGGGCGAGGGAATGACGGAACTTCAAAAAGCCCTGGCGCTTCATGATTGGCTTGTCATGAATTGTCAGTATGACACGACAGTGAGGAGGCCGTATGTGCATAGTGAATACGGCGCCATTGTGAATGGCTTTGCCGTTTGTGCCGGTTATGCGAAAGCATATAACGATTTGCTCCGCAGGGTCGGAATCAAGGCGACCTACGTGACGGGAATGAAACCGCTGAAACCCGGTACGAATCCCCAGCCTCACGCCTGGAGCCGTGTTGCCATTGACGGAGTATGGTATTACGTTGACGTTACGGCGGATGATCCTGTGCCGGATCAGCCCGGGAACGTTTGCCGTACGTTCTTTTTGGTCAGCGATGATGTGCTGAATGTGAACGACTATGACGATTTTACCACGCATTGCACGGATAAAAGGTATGAAAAATACGATCTGCTGACCGGTTTTTACATGGCCTTTATGTGGAATGAGGAACTGCAGCGTTTTTACTATATCGACATGGATAAGGTGAAAACCACCGCCGACTTTACCGAAACGATGATATCCTCCTCCAAGGAGAACGGTGCAAAGCCGAGCAGTTGTTTCATCACGAACGACGGCAAATATCTTTGCTTTTTCAGACCGGGTTTTATAACGAGTCAGGCTACCGTGTATCTTTATAGCTTTGCAACCGATGAATATTACACCCATGCCATCCGGGATATCGACGATGTTGTTCACTGCCGCATCAGGCAAAACGGGGACAATATTGAGGTTGGATGGGACTACTACAAAAACGAAGTACCGATTGGCATGAAGGCGGAGGCCACCATCCCGATTCCGTCTAATCTGAAGAAACGCAATGTTACCTTTGACCAAAATTACAGCGGCGGAAAAATAACAAGCTGCGAATATATCAACAGCGACTGGAGAAACGGCGACGGCTCGTTTGACGAACCGGACAGGGGCGAACTTACCTTTGGCGGCTGGTATACCCAAAAAGACGGCGGAACGAAGGTTGATCGCTTTGAGGATATTCCGGGCGACGACGTGACGCTTTATGCGCACTGGTGGGGCGCGTGGAAGATGTCGGAAGAGCCGACGCTGACCGAAAGCGGAAAGGCAATCCGCGCCTTAGAGGGCTACCCGGACGTAACCGAGGAAATCAGCATCCCGAATTTATCGGACACCTCCGTGTGGGAAAAGCGGCAGCTCAAAGAGGCGACAATCAGGCAGGAGGGACGGGTGATGTACACCTCGGTGTATGGCAGGGTATTTGTTACGCTGCCGAAGCTGAAACCGGAGGCCTATGGCATTGAATACCGGGACGGCAAGGTGTATATTATCGTTCTGGAAGAAGACGAGTATACCTATCAGCTTATCTTTGCGTCGGACGGCAATGTCAGACCGTGGAATATCACCACAACGGGCGCCGGAGAGTGGCCGGTGATGTTTCCGCCGCGATTTACGCCGAGCGGAACACTGAAGGTGACCCTTTGTGACAACCAAGGGAATGAACTTTGTGCTGCACAATTTGATGTATCGTGATTTGATAAAGCGGAAATCCAGGCCCGGTTTTGGGAGCGGATCTCCGCTTTTTGCCTGTCGGTTCGGCGTGAGACGCACGGCAATGATAACAAATCAAAATGTTCCGAAATAACACCGATGAAGGTGAGATGGGATTCACCCGATCACCGAAAGGTTTTGCGAAGATAATCCACACTTGCCGCGTCCTGGCGGATGTTTTGCGCAAGATCCTCATTCTCGTTTTCGACCACAAACCATTTTGGCATACCGCCCTCGCGTACGGTTGCTTCAAAATCAATGAGACCGCTGCCCACCGCGCAGTCATCGTTTCCGTCCCAGTCCCTGGCATGCAGAACGGGGATTCTGCCGGCGTATTTCTTTGCCAGTGCGGCAGGGTCCTCTCCGGCGGCCTTTACATGACGGGTATCCATCTCAAAAAATACGTTTTCGGGGCTGCTGTTTGCAAGAATGATGTCAATCGGCCGTATACCCGGCGCAATGCTCCTAATCTCGTGTTCGTGATTATGATACCCCAGACAGATGCCGGCCTTGTGAAATTTTTCTCCTGCTGCGTCCAGTTTTTTCGCAAAGTCCGTCCATTCCTCGATAGAATCGGCGTTAAAATACGGCACACAAAGACTGTACGCGCCGCATATTTTTGCCTTTTCGATCATGGCGTCTGTATGCTCCAGGACATCGGTGTGCCCGTCATGAAACCCGGCGCAGCCGAGTCCGCGCCTGTCAAGCTCTGCCTTTGCCTGATTTGCGTCAAGCCCAAACAGACCGGCAAATTCAACGCCGTCATAGCCGAGCGCTTTTGCCTGATCCAGTGCGGCACAAAGCCCGTGTTTTTCGGTGATTTCTCGGATTGAATAGAGCTGCAATGCAATTTTCATGGTTTATAAACTCCTTTTTTGTTTTCTATAAAACATCAAATAAAACATTTAAAACATTTAAAACATTTAAAACATCGAAAATTCTAACATATCCCATCTTGGTTGTCAATCGGCGGCTTTCTGTCCCGGTACAAAATTTTGATGCTTTTCTTTTTCTTTTCTATGCTATCCTTTATTTTGCTTTACTTTTATTTACTTTACTTTACTTTACTTTGCTTTGTGGCATTATTTCCGTTTTGCGGGGGTTTTCTCCGGAAAAAACCGGGGTTTTTACCGCGGAAACCTCAAACGCAGGCATGGCAAAGGTGTCCTCTGGGGTTTTGAGCGGGTTCGGACGTTTTTTTGTTTTTTTACAGTATAACACGGTGTGCGTGACACGGCGTGTCATCTTTTACCATTGGCATGACAAATCGGGCAGCAGCATATTTTGGAATGATCACAAAGCCAAAAGCGTATGATACAGCCGCTTTTAAAGCCGCTGACAGACTGTAGACAAAGCTGGTTTTCAGCAAGATATTGCTTTGAATCAATTGCCCAAAGCCCATAACTCCGCCGCCGCGCCCGTTACGGCAATGTTGCAATATCTTGCCGAAAACAGCGTAAAACCGGCAAAAAATTTCATTTCTGCGCCGTCGCGGCGATGACTGCCGGTGGCAGTCGTCCATCGCTGACCGGGACGAGAGCTGAGAGGAACAATGGCGGAACAGGGGCGGCGATCAAATCAAAATGAAATTTTTTGCAAAATGGGTTTGTCGACACGCTCACAGCCGCTTTTAAAGCCGCTGATTTTTATGCGGCAAAAAATATAACTTCCGCTATTGATAAATAAAAGAAAATATGATATAATGATTCAATGGTGTGAGCGTTTGGGCATGGGTGCATCGGTATAGGACGGACGATGATAGCAATGAAAAAAGTGACGGCTTTTCCTGATGGGTCTATCGGATTATCCTTAACCGACATGGCGTGCCAAAACCGTTTCACGTTTTGCAGAAAAAACAGTATGATAAAACAGTATGATAAATAGGAAAACGGTGTAAATCGTTTTTGTGGGTGTGAAAACACCGATCAATCAAGGAGATGTGATATACAATGAAATTAGGAATCGTGGGACTTCCGAATGTAGGAAAAAGTACGCTCTTTAATGCAATTACCCAAGCAGGGGCAGAGTCGGCGAACTATCCGTTTTGCACGATTGAGCCGAATGTCGGTACGGTTTTGGTGCCGGACTATCGCGTTGACGCCCTGGTGAAGATGCATCAGCCGGATAAGGTTACCTATGCGACGATTGAGTTTGTGGATATCGCCGGATTGGTGAAGGGCGCGAGCCGCGGCGAGGGACTCGGCAACAAGTTTTTGTCCAACATTCGTGAGGTGGACGCGATTGTGCATGTGGTAAGGGCGTTTGACGATCCCAATATCATCCACGTGGAGGGCAGCGTGGATCCGCTGCGCGATATTGAGACGATTAACCTGGAGCTGATTTTGTCCGATCTTGAGATTTTGGATCGCCGGATTGACAAAACCCGAAAGGCGTTAAAGGGCGGCGACAAGAAGTTTCAGGGAGAACTCGCGTTTTTTGAGCGGCTGCACGATGTTTTGGAAAGCGGCAAAACCGCACGCAGCATGGACATGACGGAAGAAGAGCGCGAGATGCTCTCCGACGTCGCACTACTGACGTTAAAGCCGGTGATTTACGCCGCCAACGTGGCGGAGGACGATTACAGCAGCGCCGAGACGGAGAATCCGTATGTCGCAAAGATACGCGAATTTGCCAAGACGGAGCATTCTGAGGTGATGGTGATTTCGGCCAGAATCGAGGAGGAAATCGCGGCACTGGAAAAAGAAGAAAAGGAACTGTTCCTGGAAGAACTGGGCGTCAAGGAATCCGGGCTCGATAAGCTGATTAAAGCAAGCTATAAGCTGCTTGGCCTTATCAGCTATTTAACGGCCGGAAAGCCGGAGGTACGCGCCTGGACGATTACGGAAGGTACCAAGGCGCCGCAGGCAGCCGGGAAGATTCATACCGATTTTGAACGCGGATTTATCCGTGCCGAGGTGGTCGCATTTGACGATCTTATGGCCTGCGGCAGCATGAACGCAGCAAAAGAAAAGGGACTGGTTCGGTCCGAGGGCAAGGATTATGTCATGAAGGACGGAGATATTGTCTTATTCCGTTTTAATGTTTAAATTTTATTGATGGGAGGATTTAACCATGGAATTTATGAATCAAGTGGAAAAGACGGTGGCACGTGCGGCAAAGGCGGCAAACGAGCTGAAGGAGATCTCAAAAATCAAGTACAGTATCTATGATTTAAACCAGGACGTGAAAAAGCTGTACAGCGAAATCGGAAAGAGCGTGTATGAGCAGTTAAAAGACAGTGCGGATCTGCCGGAGGATATCCAAATTAAGTTTGAAATTTTAGAGGCAAAGCTTGCTAAAATCGCTTCCTTAAAGGCAAAGGAAGATCATGTGCGAAATCATAAAAACGGGATTTACTGTCCGTCCTGCGGCCGCTTTTGCGATATCGGGCTAAACTTTTGCCCGGACTGCGGCACGGAGCTTGCCGAGACGGTAGAGGGTGAAGTGCATACCGAGGATACACACACGGAAGATGTGCACACCGCGCCGGAGGATGGCACGGCTGACGCCGATCACGGAGAGGAGCAATGATCCTCGTATTGGCCGGCGGCGGCAATGAGGCAAAGACGTTTGCAAAAGCGCTTGAATCGGAAAAGATCGCGCATCTGTGCGTGTTTTCCAGCTTTTTGGAGGCCGGAAACTACGGCAGGGGCAACACGATTGTCGGCAGACTTGACCGCAGGGCCATGGCAGGCGTTTTGCGCAGTGAGTCGGTGCGCGGTGTGGTGGATTTGGTTGCACACGGAGATCGGGCGCTGTCAAAGGCGGCAATGGCGGCGTGCCGGGAATGTAAAATCCCCTATGTAAAACGGCTGCATATGCCAAAAAGCGATATTGCGTACCCAAAGGCGCTCTTTACGCCGTCTTATGCGGAGGCGGCCAAGAAGATCAATCAGCGGATCGGCAACATTTTGCTCTACACCGCGCCGGAGACGGCACGTGCGCTTGCCGCGCGTGTGCATGAGACGGAACATTTGTATACCCCGATTCTGCGCGGCGTCAGCTTTGACGTAGAGCTTGCGATGGAATACGGGATTCCGCTGATGAATGTGATGGAGCTGGAATTGCTAGAGGGCGTTGACGCAGTTTGTGCCGCAGCGGAAAAAATCGGGGCAACGATGCTGGTTTGTGACGGCAGCTGCGGCATTGACGATAAGCTTACAGCGGCGAAAAAGCTGAAACTGCCGATCGTGATTACACACAATATGGGTCTTGAATATACCATGACGGCGCAGTCGGACGCGGCGGCGATGGAGCTGGTGCGAAAGTGGACCCAAAAGGAAAATTCGGAGGATTGAAATGGAAACGCTAAAAATCGCAATTGACGGGCCGGCAGGCGCCGGAAAGAGTACCATCGCAAAGGCGGTGGCGAAAACGCTGGGGTTTGTCTATATTGATACCGGCGCGATGTACCGGGCGATCGGGCTTGCGGCGCACCGCCGCGGCATCGATACGACGGACGCGGCGGCGGTCTCCGCCATTTTAGATGAAATCGAAGTTTCGATTTCCCATGATGCGCGCGGTCAGCGTGTCTATTTGAATAAGGAGGACGTCTCGGAGGAAATCCGTCTCCCGGAAATTTCGGTTGCGGCGTCGCATGTTGCCGTGATTCCGGCGGTGCGGCTGAAGCTGGTGGAATTGCAGCGAAAGCTGGCACAGCAGACCGATGTCATCATGGACGGACGGGATATCGGCACCTATGTCCTGCCGGACGCCCAGCTGAAGATTTTCCTCACGGCCGACCTTGCCGAGCGTGCGCGGCGCCGCTATGCGGAGCTGACCGAAAAAGGCGTTGCGACCACGCTGGACGCAGTCACGGAGGATATGGCGTTTCGGGATAAGAACGATTCCGGCAGAGATTTTGCGCCGCTCAAGCCGGCACAGGACAGTGTGCTGGTGGACAGTACGGCGATGACGCTTGATGAGACGGTGGAGAAAATCACCCGTCTTGCACAGGCGCTGAAACGGTAGCCGTGCGCCGTACGGCTGAAACGGACAGATTTACGGAATTGCTGCACCAAAATGCGCAGTGATACGACAATGCGGCGAATATCGGAGGGATGATATGCAGTTTTATGATGTAGCGAGAAAGGTTGTGGAGGGAATCTACCGCCTTTGTTTTCGGATACGGATTGAGGGAGAAGAAAATATTCCCCAAAGCGGCACCTTTGTGGTTTGTGCCAATCACAAGAGTAATTTGGATCCGCCGATGCTTGGCGTATGTCTGCCGATTCGTCTGCGCTATATGGCAAAGGAAGAATTGTTTCACAACCGCTTTTTCGGAAAGCTGATAAGGGCGCTCGGCGCTTTCCCGATCCGCAGAGGCAAAAGCGATGTCGGCGCGCTGCGTGCCGCCGTCAAGATGTTAAAGGGCGGCGAGTGGGTCGCCGTCTTTCCGGAGGGCGGCAGATCGCACGATGGGCACCTTCGCAAGGGCAAGCAGGGCGCGGCGCTGATTGCCGCAATGGCCGGGGTTGATATTCTGCCGGTGGGAATTTCGGGAGAGTATAAGCCGTTTCGGAAGATGACCGTCCGTTTCGGCGCGCCGATTTCCATGCAGCAGTACGCGGAGAAAAAGCCAACCGCAGAGGATTTACAAAAAATCACGGACGAGCAGATTATGCCGGCGATCGCCGCGCTTGCAGGAGTGAAAACCTATGAAGATCGAGATCGCTGAAAAGGCCGGCTTTTGCTTTGGTGTCGCAAGGGCGGTTAAGATTGCCTATGACCTGGCAGACGCGCCGGGACACCACGCGTGCTACGGAATGTTGATCCACAACACCGATGTGACCGAGGATTTAAAGCGCCGCGGCGTTGACGTGGTGACGGATTTATCCGAGGTTCCGCCCGATACGGATTTGATTGTCCGTGCGCACGGGATCGCCAAGGCGGAGCAGGATTATATCACGGCACACAAAATCTCAATGACGGACGCGACCTGTCCTTATGTCAAAAAGATTCATCGGATCGCAGAGTCGGCGTACCTTGCCGGGCGGCAGGTGATTATATGCGGTGACGCCGCCCACCCGGAGGTCAAAGGCATCAACGGCTGGTGCGGCAACGCGGCGCTGATTTTAGGCTCTGAAGAAGAGGTTGACAAAATTTACGAAATTTCAGCCGAAAAACCGGTGACCGTGGTGGCGCAAACCACCATTCGGAAAAGTTTTTTTAAAAAAATTACAAAAATTTTAAAAAAACATTTTACAAATGCAGAAATATTTGATACAATATGTAGTGCGACCGCAGAAAGACAGGCTGCGGCTGCCGCGCTTGCCGCAAAATGCGATTGCATGATTGTGGTGGGCGGCTCCCATAGCTCCAACACCAAAAAGCTTCTTGACGTGTGCCGGGAGTATTGTAAAAACAGCTGGAGCGTTGAAAACGGTAAAGAATTAAAAAAATATATTACACAGGGGATCATTCCCCAAAATCAAAAAATTAAAGTGGGCATTACGGCCGGGGCGTCCACGCCCGATGCCGTAATCAAGGAGGTTTATTTGACCATGGCGGAAAACAATGAAATGAACTTTGCAGAGGCTTTGGAAGAGACTTTAAAGCCGCTCAACTCCGGTGAGGTAGTAAAGGGTGTAGTCATCGGTATTACCCCGACAGAAGTACAGGTTGATATCGGCAACAAGTATGACGGTATTATCCCGTTTAATGAGCTGACGAACGACCCGTCCGCGAACATCAATGATTTGGTAAAGCTGGGCGAAGAGGTTGACGTTTATGTGGTTCATGTCAGCGACAGAGACGGCGTTGTGACGCTCTCGAAAAAGAAAATTGATGCTGTCAAAGGAATGGAAGAGCTCCGTGCAGCATTTGAAAATAATGAGATTTTGACCGGCCGTGTGGTAGAACTGGTACGCGGCGGTGTGGTTACCATCGCAAAGGGTGTTCGGGTATTTATCCCGGCATCGGAATGCGCAGAGCGTTTCCTGGCAGACCTCGGCACGCTCTTAAACTCCGAGCAGCGTTTTCGGATCATCAAGATGGACGTTGACCGCAGAGGCCGTCAGCGCGTTGTCGGTTCGATCAAGTCCGTTGCAAAGGAAGAGAGCGAAAAGGCCGCTGCCGCTTTCTGGGAAAGCGCAGAGGTTGGCAAGCAGTACAAGGGTGTCGTAAAGTCTTTGACCTCCTTTGGCGCATTTGTAGATCTGGGCGGCGTAGACGGCCTGATCCACATTTCCGAGCTGTCCCCGGTTCGTATTTCGCATCCGTCCGAGGCTGTAAAGGTTGGCGATGAGATCGAAGTATACATTAAAGAACTGAACAAGGACGAAAACCGGATTTCTCTGGTAAAAGAGCTGAAAGAGCAAAAGGCTGCTGAGTTCTGGGCAAATGCGGAAGTCGGCAAGGAATATACCGGCATCGTGAAGTCTCTGACCTCCTTTGGCGCATTTGTAGACCTGGGCGGCGTGGACGGTCTGGTTCACATTTCCGAGCTGTCCTGGCAGAGAATCAAGCACCCGTCCGAGGTGGTTAAGGTCGGCGATACCTTGACTGTTTACATTAAGGAACTGAACCAGGAGACCGGCAAGGTATCCTTGGGTTATAAGAAGGAAGAGGATAGCCCCTGGCATAAGGGAACCAAAGAACTGCATGTCGGCGACGTGGTAAAGTGCAAGATCGTTCGGATTCTGCCCTTTGGCGCATTTGCTGAGGTTGCTCCTTTTGTAGACGGCTTGATCCACATTTCTCAGATTTCCAACGAGAGAATCAATAAGCCCTCCGATGTACTGGCAATCGGTGATGAGGTAGAGGCAAAGATCGTTGAGATCAATGAAGATACCAAGCAGATCGGTCTTTCCATGAAGGCGCTGATGGCACCGGAGGAACAGGAAGCTGCTCCGGAGGAAGAAGAGGTGCTCTCTTACACGGAAGAAAGCTCCTTTACGCTGGGAGATATCTTAGATTCTGAGGGTAACAACGCGGAATAATGAGCGCAGCAAAGGCCGCCGAATGGCGGCCTTTTTCGCTTAGAAAGTCGAAAAACCCCGATTTTGGGGAACAGATTTTCGATTTTGGCCGGATGGGAGGAAGTAAAAATGAATTTTGACGAGTGGAAACAACAGATCAAGGGCAAAAAGGTTGCCGTCATCGGGATCGGCGTCAGCAACCTGCCTCTGATACGGATTCTGGTTTCCTGCGGTGCGGTGGTCTGCGCCCACGATAAGCGCGATGCCGCGCACCTTGGCGAAACCTATGAGGAACTGCAAAAGCTGGGCGTGACGATGGTTCTTGGCGCGCATTATCTGGATCAGATCGATCCGGAGATTCAAACGGTCTATAAAACGCCGGGCGTGCGCTACGATGTCCCGGCACTTCGTGCGGCGGCAGAGCGCGGCGCCGTCATTACCTCGGAAATGGAGCTGTTTTTTGATCTTTGCCCCTGCAAGATCATCGCGGTGACCGGCAGTGACGGAAAGACCACCACGACCAGCTTGATTTATGATATGTTAACGCGCGCCGGCTATACCTGTTACCTTGGCGGCAACATCGGAAAGCCGCTGGTTGCGGATTTAGAGCGCATAAAGGCGGACGATATCGCAGTGCTGGAGCTTTCCAGCTTTCAGCTGCACACCATGAAAAAAAGCCCCGAAATCGCCGTTGTCACCAATGTGACGCCCAACCACCTGGATTGGCACAAGGATTTTCAGGAATATGTCGATGCCAAAAAGGCGATCTTTCGTTACCAGGGCGAGGGCGGCAAGGTCGTGCTCAATTTTGATAATTCCATTACCCGTGCCTTTGGTGACGAAACAGAGAACGCGGTTTATTTCAGCCGCAAAGAGGATCTGAAAGACGGCTATTGCTTAGAGGGTCAGCACATTGTGCATAAGGTGTGCGGCAACGCAGAACGCACGGTTTTGGATATTCGGGATATTTACATACCCGGCATGCATAATGTCGAAAATTATATGGCGGCGATTGCGGCGGTGGACGCGCTGGTTTCGGATGAAGTGGTGCAAAAAACCGCAAAAGAGTTTCAGGGCGTGCCGCACAGAATCGAGTTTGTGCGTGAGATCGGCGGCGTGAAATACTATAACGATTCCATCGCCAGCAGTCCGGCGCGTACCACCGCGGGTCTGATCTCCTTCGGCGATCAAAAGGTGATTTTAATTGCCGGCGGCTATGATAAAAAAATCCCGTTTGACGATTTCGGCGCCGTGGTGAACGATCATGTGAAGGAACTGGTTTTGGTCGGCGTAACTGCGCAGAAGATTCAGGACGCGGTAGAAAAGGCGGATAACTTTAAAGGTCTTGCGATTCATCGCTGTGACAATTTTAAAGCTGCGGTATGCAAGGCAAAGGAAATCGCAAAGAAAGGCGATATCGTGATTTTGTCACCGGCCTGTGCCAGCTTTGATCTCTTCCCGAATTTTGAGGTGCGCGGCAATACCTTTAAAGAGATCGTCAACGCATTTTAGAATCAATGATTCGCGCATAGGTGCATGTTTGACTTATCAAAAAACATGTGATACAATGAAAAAAACGATTTGTACGCAAAAAGGAATGAGAATATGAAAATTATTTATAGCAGCGGTAAAGTAGAAGAATGCCCCAAGGACGAGGAACTGCACGTACTTCGTCATTCGGCGGCGCATATTATGGCACAGGCAATCAAGCATCTGTACCCGGATGCGCATTTTGCCTACGGACCGGCCACCGATACGGGGTTTTATTATGATGTTGACCTCGGCGATGCCAAGCTCAGCGAGGAGGATTTACAGGCCATTGAGGCGGAAATGAAGAAAATCGTCAAAGAGAATATCCCGTTTCGCCCCTATATCCTCTCCCGTGAGGACGCGGTCAAAAAGATGGAGGCCGCCGGTGAAAAGTATAAGGCGGAGCATATCGGCGATCTGCCGGAGGATGCGGAAATCAGCTTTTTTGAGCAGGGCGACTATACCGATATGTGTACCGGGCCGCACCTTTGCTATACCAAGGGCTTAAAGGCGTTTAAAATCATGGGTCAGTCCGGCGCCTACTGGAAGAATGATAACAAAAATAAGATGCTGACCAGAATCAAGGGTATCGCCTTTAAAAACCAGGCCGATTTAGAAGCCTACCTTGTGATGCTGGAAGAGGCCGAAAAGCGGGATCACCGTAAAATCGGTAAGGAAATGGGTCTTTTTATGTTCCGCGATGAGGCGCCGGGTTTCCCGTTCTTTTTGCCAAAGGGCATGACGCTGAAAAATACCCTGATTGACTATTGGCGCAGTCTGCACCTTCAAAACGGTTATGTGGAGGTTTCCACACCGATGATTATGAACCGCAAGCTGTGGGAGACAAGCGGACACTGGGATCACTATAAGGACAACATGTACGCAACCGTGATTGACGAGGACACGTACTGCATCAAGCCGATGAACTGTCCCGGCGGCGTGATGGTCTATCAGAACAAACCGCACAGTTACCGCGAACTGCCGATGCGGATCGGTGAGCTTGGACTGGTACACCGGCACGAGATGCGCGGTGCGCTGCACGGCCTGTTTCGGGTACGGTGCTTCACCCAGGACGATGCGCATATCTTTATGCGCCGCGACCAGATCACGGACGAGATCATGGGCGTTGTCCACCTGATCAACGAGGTGTACCATAAGTTCGGATTCCGCTATTCGATTGAGCTTTCCACCAGACCGGAGGACAGCATGGGCAGCGACGCGGATTGGGAGCAGGCAACCCAGGGTCTTGTACAGGCACTGGAAAAGCTGAACCTGCCGTATAGCATTAACGAGGGCGACGGCGCCTTTTACGGTCCGAAGATCGACTTCCACCTGGAGGATTCGCTGGGACGTACCTGGCAGTGCGGAACCATTCAGCTTGATTTTCAGATGCCGCTGAACTTTGCACTCGAATACGTGGACGAACACGGCGAAAAGCAGCGTCCGATCATGATCCACCGCGTATGCTTTGGCTCGATTGAGCGGTTTATCGGCATTTTGACAGAGCATTATGCCGGAAAGTTCCCGACATGGCTCTCGCCGGTACAGGCGAAGGTGCTTTTGGTGTCGGAAAAGAGCTTGGAGTACGGGCGTGAGGTTTATGACGCACTGAAAAAGGCCGGAATCCGCTGCGAAATGGACGAGCGGAACGAAAAAATCGGTTATATGATCCGTGAGGCGCAGTATGTGGAGCGAATCCCGTATATGCTGATTATCGGCCAAAAGGAGATCGAAAATCATACGGTTTCGGTGCGCTGCCGCGACACCAATCAAACCGAGACCATGACGCTGGAGGATTTCCTCTCCAAAATGCAGAAGGAAATCGCCGAACGTCTGTAAAGATGAAAAAAGGATTGCAGCACGAAAGTGCCGCAATCCTCAGACTGCCGAAAACGGCGTGAAATCGGCGAAAAATTTCATTGCCGCGCCGCCGCGGGCGATGACTGCCGGTGGCA
>OLOI01001740.1_pt1 | contig 17489 bp, 16 predicted proteins | sample 1672131 | NCBI WGS metagenome assembly OLOI01 (sample SAMEA3136651, study PRJEB25190) | human gut metagenome | reverse complement strand
ATTCGTGGATGTCGCAGATTTGTTGAACGTTTCTGGAATCTTCAGAATATTCTCATTGACGGTGACACAGTTCGTCCTGAACTTGAAGGTGTATTTAACAAGGCGATCAAAAAGGTTGGCGAGGATATTGAAAATATCAAGTTCAACACTGCTATTGCAACATTAATGGCTCTTATAAATGATATTTCCAATGTTAAGTCAATTAACAAAGAAGAGTTAAGAATTTTCTCAATCCTTCTCAATCCATTTGCTCCTCATGTTACTGAAGAGGTCTATGAGGCTTGCAATCTTGGAAATGGTATTGTTGCAGAGGCAGAATGGCCAAAATATGACGAAGCAAAATGTATTGATGAAAGCGTAGAAATTGTTGTTCAGGTAAACGGCAAGATTAAAGCTAAGCTCAATATCCCTGTTGATGCTGACAAGGACAGTGTTCTTGAACTTGCTAAGGCTGATGATAATGTTAAGAAAGCACTCGAAGGAATGAATATTATTAAAGAAATTGTTGTTCCTAAAAAGCTTGTAAACCTTGTTGTTAAGCCATAAAAACCGATAAATATAAAAAAATTCCTAAAATTCTACTTTTCTATTGACTTTAATAATCATATATTGTATAATAATCAATGCAATTATATGCAAATTACCCATGCCATATGGCGGATGGGAGGGAAGATAGATGGCAGAGATTAGACTTAAGGAAAATGAATCACTTGAAAGTGCTTTAAGAAGATTCAAAAAGCAGTGTGCCAGAGCTGGCGTTATTGCTGAGGTTCGCAAGAGAGAAGCTTATGAAAAGCCTTCTGTAAAGCGTAAGAAAAAATCCGAAGCAGCTCGCAAACGCAAATACAGGTAATCTAATAAAGCGGACAGAGCATATCTGTCCGCTTTTTGACTTTGTAGGTAACTGCTCGGATAAGTGAAGACCACCGATTGCTTTTTGATTTATGTAAATGTTGTTATTACAATAATTTTTTCGTAAAGGTGAAGATAATGAAAAAAATTCTTGTTTTGCTCGGACCTAACCTTAATATGGTCGGTGTTCGTGAAAAAGGTATATACGGCAGTGAAGATGCAGATAGTATAGAAGAACAGATAAAATCATATGCTCGTTCTAACGGTTTTGATGCAGATGTGTTTCAGTCAAATCACGAGGGTGACCTGATTGATAAAATCCACGCATCAAAAGATGTTTATAACGGTGTTGTTATTAATGCCGGTGCGCTTACGCATTACAGCTACGCTTTGCGTGACGCCATTGCGTGCATAAAAATTCCTTTTGTTGAGGTGCATATGTCTAATATTCACGCAAGGGAAGAGTTTAGGCATAAATCTGTTATTGCTCCGGTGTGTGCAGGACAAATTGCGGGCTTTGGAAAGAACAGTTATTTCCTCGCTATTGAAGCTCTGAAGGATTTGATGTAATGTCTGACATTTATAAAAAACGTATCGATAAAATAAGAAAAACTATTGCTTCAGATAACGAAGCCATTCTGATTACAAATGAGATAAATGTAGGATATTTTTCTGCTTTTCATCACAGCGAGGGTGCAATGCTCATTACGCGGACAAGTGCTGTATTGTTTGTGGATTTCAGATATATTGAAGCCGCCAAAAAGTATGCGGAATGCGATGTAGTATGTATTTCCAAAGGCTTTATTTCAAGTATAATCGAAATTTGTACAAAAGAAGAAATTAATAGAGTTTATACGGAATCTTCAAATCTTACTCTTGAAAAATACAGTCTTTATAAAAAGCACTTTGATGAATTTAAGATAGAGCTTGATATTTCATCAAAGCTTGATGAAAATATTTCAGACGTCAGAATAATAAAAACAAAAGACGAATTTGAAAAAATTTTAAAAGCACAGAAAATTGCCGAAGAATCATATCTTGAAGTGCTGAATTATATTAAGCCGAATATTTCCGAGCGCAAAATAGCGCTTGAATTAGAATATATTATGAAGCTTAAGGGTGCAGAGAGAGTTTCATTTGACCTGATTACCATAACGGGCAAAAAGACATCATTGCCTCACGGTGTTCCGGGAAATGAAATTGTTTGTGAAGGCGACTTCTTTACAATGGACTTTGGTGCAGTTTATGAAGGATATCACAGTGATACAACAAGAACTGTTGCTGTAAAAAATGCCACTGATGAAATGAAAGAGGTTTATGAAACAGTTCTCAAAGCACAGCTTGCAGCACTTGATGTTGTGAAATCGGGTGTTAAGTGCAGTGATGTTGATAATGCTGCGAGAGATATAATTAAGCAGGCTGGTTACGGTGAATACTTCGGACATGCAACAGGACACGGTGTAGGACTTGAAATCCATGAAAATCCAACAGTGTCATTCAGAAGCGAAACTGTTCTGCAATCGGGAATGGTAATTACAGATGAACCCGGTATTTATCTTCCTGATAAGTTTGGTGTACGCATCGAAGATATGTTGTTTGTAACCGATATTGGCTGTATAAACTTTGTAACTCTTCCAAAAGAGTTGATAATTGTATAAAATGCTTGCTTTTTTAAAGATAATTATGTATAATGATAACTGACATATTACGGTAGTATTTATTCGTAATACAAATTTTAGGAGGTATAGTTAATGATATCAGCAGGTGATTTTAGAAACGGCGTTACATTTGAAATGGATGGCCAGGTTGTTCAGGTTATCGAATTCCAGCATGTTAAGCCGGGTAAAGGCGCTGCATTCGTTAGAACAAAATACAAAAATGTAATTACAGGTGCTGTTGTTGAAAAGTCTTTCAACCCTAATGACAAGTATCCTACTGCATTTGTTGAAAGAAAGGATATGGAGTATAGCTACGCTGACGGCGACCTTTATTATTTTATGGATACAGAAACTTGGGAACAGCTCCCGATTAACAAGAGCGTTCTTGGCGACAGTTTTAAGTTTGTAAAGGAAAATATGGTTTGTAAGGTTCTTTCTTATAAAGGCAATGTTTTTGGCGTAGAGCCTCCAAACTTTGTTGAGCTTGCAGTAACTAAGACAGATCCTGGTTTTAAGGGAGATACAGCTACAAATGCTACAAAGCCTGCAACTCTTGAAACAGGTGCTGAGATTAAGGTTCCTCTCTTTATTGATGAAGGTGAAGTAATCCAGATCGATACAAGAACAGGCGAGTATATGGGCAGAGCATAATATCTGCGGGAGTAATTATTATGAATTTAACAGAAAAAATTTCTTATATCAAAGGACTTGCAGAAGGTCTTGGCCTTGATGAATCAAAGGCTGAGGTTAAGGTTATCAATGCAATTATTGATTTGCTTGACGATATGGCTCTTGAAGTAACTGATATGGAAGAGCTCTATGATGAGCTGAGTGCTCAGGTTGACGAGATTGATCAGGATCTTGCAACACTTGAATCCGACGTCTATGACGACGATATGGACTGTGAGTGCGACTGTGACGATTGCAGTGACTGCGATGATGATTTTACGGATGATGAAAATCCTTTCTATGAGGTTACTTGCGGTGCGTGCAATCAGAAAATCAATGTTTCCGAGGATGTTCTCCTTGAGGGTGAAATTGAGTGCCCTAACTGTGGTGAGCTTCTTGAATTTGATTTCTCAGGATTATTTGATGATTGCTGTGATGATGATTGCTGCTCTTGCAGCGAATGCAGCGAAGATACCGAATAATTTTCACATTAAAAACATCTCTCGTATAGTATATACGAGGGGTGTTTTTTTGCTTTATCGTCAAAGGCGAGAGAAGCGGCGCTTTATAAGAGTTAAAAGATTTTTGATTATGCTTCTGCTTACGGCTATTGCTGTTTTGGTTATATGCGAACATCAACTTGATGATTTCCGTCCCGTATATATCCGCAAGCAAGCTGAGATTCTTTCGATGAATACTGTATGTGATGCTGTAGAGGATTCATTAGAGAGGCTCAATTATTCATACAGCGACCTTGCTGTTGTAAGATATTCGGATGCAGGTGATGTTCAGGCGATTGAGACTGATACTTTAAAAATCAATAAAATGAAATCAATGATTTCTAAGCATGTTGAGGATGATATTGAAGTAATTAGAGATAACGAAGTAAAAATTCCTCTCGGTGCTTTTACTTATATAACCGTATTATCAAACTACGGACCTGAAATTCCTGTTAATTTCAGTATTGTAGGAGCTGTCAACAGTGAAATTATAAGTACATTTGAAAGTGCCGGCATCAATCAGACAATACACCATATAAAGCTTATTGTTACTACAAAAATTATGACAACTTCACTTGATTATTCGGGAGATATAGTATTCACAACCGACTTTGAGCTTGCACAAACCGTAATTATCGGCACAGTGCCAAACTATTACGGAAAATTACAATCACAGATTAATTAAAAAATTATATTGAAAAAACACATATTTTGTGGTAAAATTAAATGGTTAATACAATAGGTAAGGAGTACTTTAGTGTCTGCCGGAAATAATTTGATTGAAAATATATCTGCAAAGCAGAATGAATATATAAGTCTGATTGCAGAAATCATGGAAATTCGCAAGCGTGGCGAAAAGCCCCTTGCATACATAAGAACATACGGCTGTCAGCAGAATGTTGCAGACAGTGAAAAAATAAAAGGTATGCTTGCCAATGCAGGTTTTGGGTTTGTTGATGCTCCCGACGATGCGGACTTCATCCTGTTCAATACCTGTGCAGTACGTGAGCATGCCGAAGACAGGGTGTTCGGTAATGTCGGAGCACTTAAAGCTCTTAAACGCCGTCATCCTCAGATTTTGATTGCACTCTGCGGTTGTATGATGGAGCAGGAACACATTGCGAACAGAATTTACAAGAGCTTTCCTTTTGTAGGTCTTGTGTTCGGCACACATTCTCTTCATCATTTTCCCGAACTTGTATATAATGCTCTTGTGAATGGCAAGCGTATTTTTGAACGGGGAAATGATGATAATAAGCTTTATGAGGGTATGCCGGTTAAGCGTGACGGGACTTTCAAGGGCTGGCTTCCTATTATGTATGGTTGCAACAACTTTTGCACATACTGTATTGTGCCTTATGTTCGGGGCAGAGAGCGAAGTCGTGAAAAGAATGTCATTGTCAGTGAGGCAAGAGAAATGATTGCTGACGGTTATAAAGATATAACCCTTTTGGGGCAGAATGTCAATTCGTATGGCAAAACCATTGAAAACGGCGTTAATTTTTCTCAGCTTCTTAAAGAGATTGACTCCATAGACGGTGATTACTGGTTAAGATTTATGACCTCGCATCCAAAGGATTGTTCCAAGGAACTTATTGATACCATTGCAAACGGTACCCACATAAGCCGTCACCTTCATCTGCCTTTCCAAAGCGGTTCTGACAGAATTTTAAAAGCTATGAACAGGCATTATGACCGTAAAAAGTATATGGAAATCATAAATTACGCAAAAGAAAAAATTGACGGCTTGTCACTTACAAGTGATATAATTGTAGGATTTCCGGGTGAAACCTATGAAGATTTCAAGGAAACGCTTTCATTAATCCGTGAGGTTGAGTTTACTTCGCTTTTTACCTTCATTTTTTCTCCCCGTGTAGGAACACCTGCTGCTAAAATGGATGATTCAGTGCCTTATTCCGAAAAATCCAAGTGGTTTCAGGAATTGCTGGCTGTTCAGGAGGAAATTGCAGCAAAGCGTTGCGCTTCAATGGTGGGCAATGTAGAAAAGGTGCTCGTAGAAGATGAAGGTAAAAACGGTATTTTAAATGGAAGGACAAGCGGTAATATTATTGTGGAGCTTGAAGTGCCGAAAGATACTATCGGAACATTTCAGAATGTTAAGATTACAAATGCCCGTAATTGGATATTAAAAGGTAAGATTGAATAAAAGGAGAAATAGAAATGGATATTATAGAAAAAGCAAGAGAACTCGGAAAAATGCTCCAGCAGGAGGAATCCTATAAAAAATTACAGCTTGCGCAGGCTGATGCTGACGCTGATATGGAACTTCAGAATGCTATAGGCGAATTTAATATGAAGAGAATGTCAATCAACAATGAGGCGTCAAAGGCTGAAAGAGATCAGGAGAAAATGTCCAGACTTAACACGGAAATGCGTGAGGCTTATTCAAAAATTATGTCAAACAAAAATATGATTGCTTATAATGAGGCAAAGGATGAATTTGATGTAATTGCTAATCGTGTTTTGGCTATCATTCAGCAGAGTGCAGAGGGTGCTGATCCTGAAACTGCTGATCTTACGCAATCAAGCTGTTCAGGCAGCTGTTCAACCTGTGGAGGATGCGGCTGATTAAATTGTAAATTACGAAAGGGTGTGAAAACATGGCGGAGTTATCACCGATGATGAAGCAGTATTTTAAAATTAAAGAAGAAAATCCCGACAGCATTCTGTTTTTCAGACTTGGTGATTTCTACGAGATGTTTTTCGATGATGCAAAGCTTGCATCAAAAGAGCTTGAGCTTACTCTTACAGGCAGAGATTGCGGTCAGGAAGAAAGAGCGCCTATGTGCGGTGTGCCGTTTCATAGTTGCGAGGGATATATTGCAAGGCTTGTTGCAAAGGGCTATAAGGTTGCAATATGTGAGCAGACTGAAGATCCTGCAACGGCTAAAGGTCTTGTTAAGCGTGACATTATTCGTGTTATCACTCCCGGTACGGTAATGGAGTCAAGTATGCTTGATGAAGGCAAAAATAACTACATCTGCTGTATGTTTTCTAAGGATAAAAAAATTGGTATATGTTTTTGTGATATTTCTACAGGAGAATTATATGCAACCGAAATTTTCGGTAAGGATTCATACAATGTTCTGACCGCTCAGCTTTCAAGCTATAGTCCGCGTGAAATTTTAATAGGCGGAAATATTGTCAAAATTTCTGAATTACCAAAATTTATTAAAACAAAACTTTCAGCCGGAGTTGAGATGCTTGAGGACGGGAAATTCAATCTGTCCGTATGCACAAAAACGGTTGATGAACAATTCAAAGAAGATGGAAAGCTTATTGAAGACAGTGAAGTATTAATTTCAACTGTCGGTGCACTTATCAATTATCTTAAAGACACCCAAAAGACAGGTCTTGAACGCATTAATCATATTGAGCTTTACAAAGAGAACCAGTATATGCGTCTTGATTACAATACTCAACGAAATCTTGAGATTACTCAGACAATGCTTTCCAAAGAAAAGCGAGGTTCGCTTTTGTGGGTGCTTGATAAGACAAAAACTGCTATGGGCAAACGTCTTATTCGTTCATGGATTGAGCATCCTCTTATGAATATTACTGCTATTAACAACCGTCTAAGCGCAGTAGATGAGCTTGTAAGGGACACCTTGCTTCGTCTTGAAATAACAGATAATATTACAGGCATATTCGACATCGAACGCTTAATGACAAAGGTTGTGTATGGTTCGGCAAATGCCAGAGATTTACGTTCACTCTGCTCGGCTATTGAGAATTTGCCCCGGATTTCAGATTTGCTTAAGGACACAAAAGCGTCGTACCTTAAGCAGATTTATAAAAATATTGACAAGCTTGAGGATATTCATCATTTGATTGACAGTGCAATTGTTGAAGAACCTCCTTTTACGGTGCGTGAAGGCGGAATGATCAAGCAGGGTTATAACGAAGAACTTGATTCCGCACTCAATGATATGAATAACTCTAAGGGAATCCTTGCTCAGATTGAAGCTGAGCAACGTGATGCAACAGGTATTCCAAAACTTAAGGTTGGTTATAACAGGGTATTCGGATATTATATCGAGGTAACAAATTCATATAAATCAATGGTGCCTGATACATACATTCGTAAGCAAACACTTACAAACTGCGAAAGATATATTACGCAGGAGCTCAAGGAGCTTGAAGGCAGAATTTTAGGTGCAAAAGACAGAGCGGTTGCAATGGAATTTTCTCTGTTTGATAATATTCGAAAAACCATTTCTGATAACCTCGAGAGAATCCAGAGTACAGCTAAGGCTATTGCAACTCTTGATGTAATAACATCATTTGCTAATATTTCATCTGATAACAGATATATTCGTCCTGAAGTAACTCTTTCTTCAAACATAAAAATTAAGGATTCAAGACATCCTGTTGTTGAAGCTCTGTTAAAGGATACACCCTTTGTGCCTAATGATGTAAATCTTGATTGTGAAAACGAACGTGTTGCAATAATTACAGGTCCAAATATGGCTGGAAAATCAACATATATGCGTCAGATTGCGCTTATCGTTCTTATGGCTCAGACAGGCTGTTTTGTTCCTGCTTCCTATGCTGAAATAGGAATTGTTGACAGTATTTTCACCCGTGTCGGTGCATCTGATGATTTAGCGTCAGGACAATCTACCTTTATGGTCGAAATGAGCGAAGTTGCAAATATTGTAAAAAATGCAACTTCAAAAAGCCTTTTGATACTTGATGAAATCGGAAGAGGTACTTCAACTTTTGACGGTATGAGTATTGCAAGAGCAGTGCTTGAATATTGTGCCGACAAGAAAAAATTGGGTGCTAAGACCTTATTTGCAACACACTATCACGAGCTTACCATAATGGAGCAGCTTTTGGATGGAGTCAAAAATTATAGTATTGCGGTAAAAAAACGAGGGGATGATATTACTTTCTTACGTAGAATTATCCCGGGCGGTGCTGATGACAGTTACGGAATTGAGGTTGCTAAGCTTGCAGGTGTTCCTCAGTCGATTATTAACAGAGCAAAAGAAATTTTAAAAGAGCTTGAAAGCGGTCAGGGCGAAACCAAGATAATAGAAAAAAATACTTCTGATGATATGCAGCTTTCACTTTTGAGCTCAGCTTCAAGCCCTGTGGTTGATAAGTTAAATGAAACTGATATTAACACTTTAACTCCTATTGAGGCGATGAATCTTCTTTATGAGTTAAAAGGTATGTTATAATTTTGACATAAAGGTGGTGACATAGTATGGGTGTTATAAATGTTCTTGACAAGCATGTTGCAGAACTGATTGCGGCAGGCGAGGTTGTTGAAAGACCTGCTTCGGTAATAAAAGAGCTGATTGAAAATTCAATAGACGCAGGCGCTAAGAACATTACCGTTGAAATTAAAAACGGCGGTACAACATTTATGCGTGTTGCCGATGACGGATGCGGTATCTGGAAGGATGATATTAAGGTTGCATTCTTGCGTCACGCTACAAGTAAAGTCAAACTTGAAAGTGACCTTGACTGCATTTCTACTCTCGGATTCCGAGGTGAGGCGCTTGCTTCAATTTGTGCGGTTTCAAGACTTCAGCTTATTACAAGAAATAAAAATGAAGATATAGGAACTTGCTATGAAATTAACGGCGGTGAGGAAGTAAGCTTTAACGACGCAGGCTGTCCCGTCGGAACGACCTTTGTTATCAGGGATTTGTTCTACAATATTCCTGCGCGTGCAAAATTTCTTAAAAAGGATATTTCAGAGGGAAACGCAGTTTCAAACATTATTGATAAAACAGCTCTTTCTCACCCGGAGATTGCATTTACATATATTCGTGACGGCAAACAGGCGCTTAAAACTTTTGGCGATGGCAAACTGTTGTCTGCAATTTACTCTGTATTTGGCAGAGATTTTGCAAACGGTTTGATACCCGTTGAATATCAGCTTGATGCAATCAAAGTTTATGGATATGTGTCTAAACCTCAGAATTCCAGACCGAACCGAAATATGCAGAATTTCTTTATTAACGGAAGATATGTTAAGACAAGAACTGCTATGGCGGCTGTTGAAGAAGCTTTTAAAGGCTCTGTTATGGTCGGAAAATATCCGTCTTGTGTACTCAATATAGAAGTACCTTTTGAGATGATTGACGTCAATGTACATCCGGCTAAAATTGAAGTACGTTTTATTAATGAACGTCCCGTTTTTGACACTGTTTATCATGCTATAAAATCCTCGCTGCTAAAAAATGACAGCAGGAAAAATGCAAATTTCAAAACTGATACAGTTTTTAATGAAATTAAGGATTCAAGAAAATTTAATCCTTTCCGAAATGCTCCTGCAATTTTTAATAAGTCCACAGCAAATACTGCCGATGCACAAAAGCAGGAATACACTCCTAAAAGCAAAAATGAATTCAATCCTTTTGATGAAATTAACTATGTGTCATCGCCAAAGAAAGAAGAAAAAATTATTACTCAAATAAATGATGATAATAATTTGTTGTCTGAAAAAAGAAAGACTTCAAGAATAAATATTGACAGTTTAAAGATTGCTGATTCTGATAAACCTTTTGATATTTATTCAAAAGAGGCTATAAATAATTCATATAGAGAAAATAAATCTGATGTTCTAAAAAATATTTCTAAAAAATCTAATGAGCAAAAATCTGCTCCTAATAAAAAGACTGAGTATGAAATTCAGCAAGATACAGTCATTTCATCAGGTAAAGAGCATGTTACCGAAAATTTATCGGATAATAAAACGAATGACAACAAGAATGAAACTTATACAGAGTTGATTATTGAACAGAATGCTGTTGATATAAAATATATCGGTGAAGCATTTTCTACATATATAATTGCTGAAAAGAACGGCAAGGAAATTTTATTTATTGATAAACACGCAGCTCACGAAAGAATGATTTATGAAAAGCTTAAAGCTGAAAAGGCGGGTGCTTTTTCACAGCTTTTATTGCAGCCTGTTACGGTTACTCTCGGAAAAGAGGAATATGATGCAGCGATAAACAATTTGAATATGTTTTCCGAATGTTCCTTTGAGGTTGACGATTTTGGCAACAGTACGGTAATTGTAAGAAGTGCTCCTCAATATATTGACGCTTCTGAAATTCCTGATTGTATCGCAGAAATGGCTGATTATATCGCTAAAGGAAAAAATGATATATTTACTGAAAAGATGGAATGGTTTTATCATAATGTTGCATGTCGGTCTGCGGTTAAAGCCGGCAATAAAAGCACTCCGCAGGAGTTAATTGAGCTTGTAAAAAAACTTGAGGAAAATCCTCAGATAAAGTATTGTCCGCATGGTCGTCCGGTATGTATTGTAATGAAAAAGAGTGAAATTGAAAGACAGTTTGGCAGGGTGTGATAGTTTGGACAATTTAATTAATATCATATCTGTTGTCGGACCGACTGCGTCGGGCAAAACAAAGCTTTCTGTTGAGCTTGCAAAAACTTTTAACGGAGAGATTATCTCTGCTGACTCAATGCAGATTTACAAAGATATGCAAATTGCCACAGCTAAGCCGACTGAAGAGGAAAAGTGCGGTATTTTTCATCACCTGATGGATTTTTTACCGGCCGATAAATCTTATTCAGTTGCAAATTTTGTAACTGACGCAAAAAAATGTGTTGAGGATATCCACAACAGAAATAAGATTCCTTTCGTTGTCGGAGGCACCGGACTTTATGTTGATTCTTTACTCAATAACATAACTTTCAGTGAAGAGAAACGTGATGAAAAGCTTTGCGAAGAATTGATGCAGATTTATAAAGATGAGGGTTCAGAAAAACTACTTGAAATGTTGAATGAATTTGATTCTGAGTCTGCACAACGACTTTCACAGCAGGTTAATGTCAAGCGCATTATAAGAGCTATTGAATTTTATAAGACTAACGGTATAACAATTACCGAACAAAATAAAAATTCTATGCTTGTGAAAAATCCATATAAAACTACAAAAATAGGAATTAATTTCCGTGACCGTCAGAAACTATATGAAAGAATAAACATACGTGTTGATATGATGATAGAACGTGGACTGATAGAAGAGGCAAGAAGAATTTTGTCATCAGAGCTCAGTTTTACATCTGTAAAGGCAATAGGTTATAAGGAGCTTATACCGTATTTCAGAAATGAAAAAACTCTTGATGAGTGCATTGAAAAATTAAAAATGGAAACAAGACGCTATGCCAAAAGGCAGATTACTTGGTTTAAGCGTGATACAGATATAAATTGGCTATATGCAGATGATTATAATTGCTTTGAAGAGCTTTATAATGCTGCTGCTTTAATTACGAAAAGAGGAATTTATGGATAAATTGCTTTTTAAACGAATTTTGATTGCTGTACTGTCGATACTTGCAGTTGTGTATGTTGTATATCTTCTTGTAAGTTCAAATTTCGATATGTATCCAACTGAAAATGCTGTTCAGGTTACTGTTAATGATACAATTCATTCAAATGGATTCATTATTCGTGACGAAACAGTCATTGAAAACAGTTCAAGAGGTGTTCTTTCTTATTCTCTAAGTGATGGAGAAGCCGTAAAATCAAGTGGCGAAATTGCAAAAATTTATTCAACCGACAGTGATGCCGCTGCTCAGTCAAAGGCAGATATTCTTGAAGAAAAGGTAAATTCACTAAAGAATCTCCAAAATGTTAACGCAGGCAATACAACAGGCATTGATACTATCAATAATGATATAAATAACAGCATTGTATCATTTTATAATTTAGTTAATAATAACGATATTACAAAAATCGGTTCTAATATAAATTCGTTGATTACATCAATTAATCGTCAGCAGGTATTCACCGGAAAAGCCGATAATTTTGACGCTGAAATTGCAGAGCTTGAATCACAGATTTCAACTCTGCGCAATACCTCAGGAAAAAGCATTGGCACAATTTCTGCTCCAAAGGCAGGATATTTTTCTGCACATTGTGATGGTTATGAGAATTCAATAAAATTTACTGATATTGATAAAATCAAGCTTAATGATTTAGAAAATGTAAAAAGCTCCGATGTTTCAAGTTCGGTTGCAGGCAAGGTTGTAAACGATGTTGAGTGGTATATAGCATGCAAGGTTACTGCTGATGAGGCAACAGAGCTTAACCTTTGGGACGGAGATGCGACAGTTCTGTTTTCAAACGCTTCATCCGAGACAATTCCTGCCTCTGTAGAAAGAGTATATCAGGAAACTAAAGATTCTGACGGTCTGTTGATTTTAAAATGTAATTATATGAATTCTGAGCTTATTGATACCCGCAATGAACCTATTGAAATCGGTTTGGGTACATACTCAGGCTTAAGAATCAGTAAGAAGGCAATACACGATGATATTGTGACAAAAACAACTACTGATGAAAACGGCAATAAACATACAGAAGAAAAAAAGGTACAGGGTGTTTATGTGCTTTATGGCAGTGAAATGAACTTCAAGCAAATTTCAATTCTCTATGCTGAAGATGATTATGTAATTTGTGATCCGAATCCGGATTCGGATGTTTTATTTAACGGTGAAACAATATCGCTCTATGACAAGGTAATTGTGGAAGGAGAGGGAATGTATGACGGAAAAGTTATTAACTGATGTTGAATATAATTATAAATTAATTACTGAACGAATTGCAGAGGCTGCTGAAAAATCAGGAAGAAAATATGAGGATATTACACTACTGGCAGCAACGAAAACTGTTGAACCTGAAGTAATTAATTATGCGATTTCACTTGGGCTTGACCATATTGGTGAAAATAAAGTTCAGGAATTGCTTTCAAAGTATGACAAGTACGATCTTGACAATGCTTCTCTTCAGTTTATAGGGCATTTGCAGACTAATAAGGTAAAACAGATTGTTGATAAGGTAGATCTGATTCAGTCAGTTGATTCAGTAAAGCTTGCTGCTGAAATTTCAAAGCAGTCTTTAAAATTAGGTAAGACATCTGATATTCTCATTGAAGTAAATATAGGCAAAGAAGAAAATAAATCAGGTGTAATTCCTGAAAATCTTGAAGAATTACTGTATGAAATTTCAGAATATGACGGAATTTCTGTCAAAGGTTTAATGGCAATACCGCCTATTTGTGATAGTTCACAGAAAACATCTGAATATTTTCATAAAATGCACAATATTTTTATTGACATATCGCAGAAAAAATTAGATAATGTTAGTATGAATATACTTTCGATGGGTATGTCTGCCGATTATTATGAAGCTATACTTGAAGGTGCCACAATGGTGCGGGTAGGCTCATCACTTTTTGGTGCAAGAATTTATAAATAATTTTAGGAGGATAAATTTTATGGCAGGAATAGTTGACAAGTTTAAGCGTATGTGGGATGCTCCGGATGACGAGTACGAGTATGAATATGACGAGTACGGTTATGCAGATGAAGCAGATAATGATGGTTATGAGGAACCGGCAAGAGAACAGAGAAGCAGTGTAAGAGAAAGAAGTTTTGACGGAAGAAACAAAGTTGTAAGCATCAATGCTACAGCAAAGCTTCAGGTTGGAATTTTTAAGCCTGAAAGGTTTGGCGAGGAAACACGTACAATAGCTGATGAGCTTATGAAAAACCACACGGTTGTACTTAATCTTGAGGACACCAATAAGGATATGGCAAGAAGAATTCTTGATTTCCTAAGCGGTGTTGCATATGCTAACGATGGCAAGATTAAGCGTGTTGCAACAAATACATATATTATTATTCCAAGCAATGTTGACCTTACGGGTGATGATTTGCTTGATGAGTTAGAAAACAGCGGTGTTTATTTCTGATAGGGACAAACTTTTTTGTTCAAAGCTTGATGATGCTGTTGAACTTTGTCTGACAAGGCAAAAGCCGTATTTCTTTTCATTTATGAGTGAAAGGAAACAGATTGTTGCAAAAAATTATTTGAAGTCTGTTTGTTTTGATAATTATGCCTTTTTTGGCGGTTATGAAAACAGTGAACGAAAAGTGCTTGGCTTGTTTTTTGATGAGCCTTCTGAGGATTATTTTCCTGTTTCTCCGATTGCTTTTAAATTCAGAAAATGTGACAAATTGAGTCACAGAGATTTTCTTGGTGCTCTTATGTCGCTTGGAATCGAACGTGAGGCTGTCGGAGACATTCTGATAGAAGACGGCAGATGTGTGACTTTTGTGAAATCTGAGTTAAAGGACTACATTACTTCGCAGATTTTCAAAATCGGAAATGTCGGAATTAGTTTTGATACATATAATTCGGTTAATTTACCTTGTGGCAGAGGTTTAGAGGAACAATCATATATTGTATCTTCACTAAGGCTTGATAATGTTGTTGCAGCTATTACAGGATTATCCCGGGAAAAAACCAAAACATTGATTTTATCCGGAAGTGTTGGTGTGAACTTTGTTCCTGAACAAAATGTCAGTCGGATTATTAAAATTGATACTACCTTGACGATAAGGGGAAGAGGTAAATTTATTTTAAATGACATTTCAGGGAAAACAAAAAAAGGTCGTATAAGAATATCGGTTTTACATTATAGATAAAGGAGTGTAGGTAAATGCTTACAATTGATGAAATCAAAAATATCAGCTTTAGGAAAGCAACCTTGAGCGGCGGTTATAGAGCCGAAGATGTCGATGCTTTTATTGACGAGGTTATTGCTACTTTTGAGCAGCAGAAAAAAGAAAAGACAAACCTTGTTCATAAGATTGACGTGCTTGCTACAAGGGTAGAGCAGTACAGAGCTGACGAAGAAACTGTAAGAAATGCTCTTCTTGCTTCTCAAAAGGTATCTGACGCCTGCGTTAAAGAGGCAAAGGATAAGGCTGCAAAAATTGTCAGAGATGCAGAGAGAAAGGCACAGGTTCTTGTTGCAGATGCTAATAAGATGACAGCTAAGGAAAAGGAAAACTATCTTCAGCTTCAGGCTGATGCTGTGAATCTGAGAAGCGAGCTTATAGAGCTGTATAAATCTCATATTCAGTCAATCAGTGATTTGCCTACAGTTCAGGATTACGAAAAGGTTGAGGCAGAAATTGAAGATAAATATCCGACAGACGATATTCAGATTCAAGTAAATGAACCTGAAACTGAAGAGACTGTTGCAGAGGTCAGTGATGTCGATACAGGCAATAGTGAGCCTGCGGAAACTGATGAGTATGTTAAGGAAGTTATCAGTGAGCCTGTTCACTCAAGAAAAACTTCTGCAAAAAAAGCAAGTAAATTTGCTCATCTTAAGTTTGGCGACAATTATGATGTTTCTGCTGAATAATAATAATTTAGATTTGGAGAGAGTAAAATAATGTCTCAAGATTATAATTCTACACTGAATCTTCCAAAGACCGATTTTCCGATGCGTGCAGGTCTTCCGAAAAGTGAGCCTGTAACTCTGAAAAATTGGGAAGAAGAGAACCTTTATGAAAATTTAATGAAATTAAACGAGGGAAAGCCGTTGTTTGTATTGCACGATGGCCCTCCTTATGCAAACGGCAATATACATCTTGGTCATGCCCTCAATAAGATATTAAAAGATTTTATTGTAAGATACAAGAATATGGCTGGCTTTAAAGCACCTTATGTTCCGGGCTGGGATACACACGGATTGCCAACAGAGCTTAAGGCAAGACAAAAAGCCGGTGTTGGTAATTCAGCTGAGATTTCAATAGTTGAATTGAGAAAGATGTGTGAAGAGTTTGTTACCGGCTACATTGATGACCAACGCTCACAGTTTAAGAGATTAGGTGTAATAGGTGAGTGGGATAATCCTTACATTACTCTTAATCCTGAATTTGAAGCTGAGCAAATCAGAGTGTTTGCAGAAATGGCTGCTAAGGGCTACATTTATAAGGGTTTAAAGCCTGTTTATTGGTGTCCAGAATGTAAGACAGCTCTTGCAGAAGCTGAAATCGAATATGCAGAAGATCCTTGCCATTCTATTTATGTCAAGTTTAAGACTAAAGATGATAAAGGTGTATTTTCTTCAATGGGTATTGACCCATCGAAGGTAAGCTTTGTTATATGGACTACTACTACATGGACTTTGCCTGCAAATGTCGCTATTTGTGTTGGACCGAGATTTGAGTATTCTGTCATCAAAACAGGCGACGAATATCTCGTTATGGCTACTGATTTGTTTAAATCAGCTCTTGAGGTTGCTGAAATTACAGATTACGAGGTTGTAGCTACTGTAAAGGGAAGCGAGCTTGAATATATTACAACTGCTCATCCGTTCCTTGACAGAGAATCTCTTGTAATTGTCGGTGAGCATGTTACACTTGAAAGCGGTACAGGTTGTGTTCACACAGCTCCGGGTCACGGTGTTGATGACTATAATGTATGTTTGAATTATCCTGAAATTCCTGTTATCTGCCCTGTTGATTCCAACGGTGTTTTAACAGATGAAGCAGGTCAGTTTGCAGGACTTACTACTAATGAGGCGAATAAGAAAATTGCTTTATACCTTGACGAAAACGGCTCTCTCTTTGCTTTAAAGAAGATTGTCCATCAGTATCCGCATTGCTGGAGATGTAAAACACCTATCCTTTTCAGAGCAACAGATCAGTGGTTCTGTTCTGTTGAAGACTTTAAAGATGACGCAGTTAATGCTATTAACAATGTTGAGTGGATTCCTGCGTGGGGTCGTGACAGAATTACCAATATGGTAAGAGAAAGAAAAGATTGGTGCATTTCCCGTCAGAGAAAATGGGGTGTTCCGATTCCGATTTTTTTCTGCAAGGATTGCGGAGAGGCTCACATTGAAAGAGAAGCAATGATGGCGGTTGCTGATTTGTTTGAAAAGGAAGGCTCTAATGCGTGGTATAATCACAGTGCAGAAGAAATACT
>OLOI01001737.1_pt1 | contig 17493 bp, 24 predicted proteins | sample 1672131 | NCBI WGS metagenome assembly OLOI01 (sample SAMEA3136651, study PRJEB25190) | human gut metagenome | reverse complement strand
ATTTACAATGGCAATTCATATGTTTGCCTGTATAGATACATTTACAGATCAGAAGATGACGAGTGATTTTATGGCGGGCAGCATTGGTACAAATCCGGTCATTATACGAAAAATATTGCAGCAGTTAAAGGCGGCAGGGCTGATTGAGGTGTCAAGAGGAACCGGTGGAGTTACGATTACCAGACCTTTGGAGCAGATTACTTTTCTCGATATATACAAAGCGGTAGAGTGTACGCCGGAGGAACAATTGTTTCATTTTCATGAGAATCCGAACCCGAACTGTCCGGTAGGGAAAAATATTCACCGTGTTTTGGATAACCGATTGCTGGAGGTGCAAAAGGCAATGGAAGAAAAACTTTCCCAGATAACGCTTGCGGATGTGAAAAACGATGTTGCCTCATGTATAGAAAAAGAGCAGTAGGAAGGAGCTTCAGATGATAAGCCTGGGGCTTTTATTTTATAGGAAAAAATCAGATGTAACCAAAAAAGTTACAAAAGTTTGATGTAACCGTTGACATTACATTAAAACCATGTTATAGTACAACCATCAGATGTAATAACGAGGGTTACAACAAAAACAATTCAGGAGGTACTATTTTATGCAGAAAGTAGTAGAATTTTTACAGGCAAACCCAGTACAGTATCTGGCAACCGTAGGACGTGACAGAAAGGCAAAGTGCCGTCCATTCATGTTCTGTTTTGAGCAGGATGGAAAGCTCTGGTTCTGCACAAACAACACAAAGGATGTTTACAAAGATATGCTTGCGAATCCGGAAATCGAAGTATCCGTTTCTTCTCCAGAGTATGCATGGATCCGTCTTCATGGCAAGGTTGTATTTGAAGACAACATGAGTGTCAAGGAAGGCTGCATGAACAATCCAATCGTTAAGGGACAGTATCAGACAGCAGATAACCCGATTTTTGAGGTATTTTACCTTGAAAATCCTCACGGTGTGATCGCTGATTTCTCAGGAAATCCACCTTACGAATTCTAAATTTCATCGATAAAGGCAAACGCCGATATTGATGAAAGTATCAGCCCTCGCCAAAGGTGAGGGCTGATGTTCAATAAAGGAGAAGTTTTGAAATGGCAAATATGGATTATTTAAAGTTTTTGGTTGAAGAAATTCACTCCACCACAGTTGCAACAATTGGTTCAGGCAGACATCCGCAGACAAGAATTATTGATATGATGTACTACGATGCGGATGGGGTATATTTTCTTACCGCAAAAGGAAAAGCATTTTACGAACAGCTTATGGAGCAGCAGTATGTGGCAATATCGGCGACAAAAGACAAGCGCGCAGTATCGCTTCGCGGAAACGTGAAAAATATTGGGAAAAAGAATCTGACTCTCATGTTTGAAAAAAATCCCTACATGAAAGAAATCTATCCGGGGGATACGTGGGAAGCACTCGAAGTATTTCAGTTATATGAAGCGCAGGGGGAATACTTTGATATCAGCAATCCGTCAAAGATTGTAAGAGATACGATCCTGATAGGGAAAGGAGAGAAAATCCAAACCGGTTATTTCGTGGGACAAAAATGTATTGGCTGTAAACTCTGTTATTCTGTTTGTCCACAGAAATGCATTGACGTGTCTGGGAAGCCGGTTGTAATCGATCAGAATCATTGTCTTCATTGTGGAAGATGTGCAGAAATTTGTCCGAAGCAGTGCATTCAGAAAAGAGGTTAAGTATGATCTTAAAAAAAATCAGAAAAGGGCATGTAGACTGGAATAAATTTTTATGCGGGATTCCGGCAAAGGATTATGTGTTTCAAAAGGATGCATATGAGGATCAGATCAAAAATGCAGCAAAACTCCTAAAGGATGCCGATGCGGTGATCATCGGTGCCGGTGCGGGAGCTTCCACGGCGGCAGGACTTGCGTATGGTGGAAAGCGGTTTCGGGAAAACTTTGCGGAATTCATCGGAAAATATGGTGGTCAGTATATGACCGATATGTATGCAGCGGGTTTTTATCCATTTCCTTCGGAGGAAGCAAGATGGGGCTACTGGTCCAAACATGCGCTGATCAACCGGTTTGATCCACCGGCATTGCCGCTGTATCAGGAATTGTTTGCCATGGTGCAGGATAAGGAGTATTTTGTACTTACCACGAATGTCGATCATCAGTTTTACAAAGCAGGATTTTCGGCAGACCGGATTTTTGCAACACAGGGCGATTATGGAGAAATTCAGTGTCAGCGCGGCTGTCATCCAAAGGTGTATGATGCAAAAGAACTGTTTGAAAAGATGGATGCTGCCAGAAAAGACTGTCTGATCCCATCCGAACTTGTGCCCAAATGTCCGGTATGCGGAGGAAAAATGGCAATGCATCTGCGCTGTGATAGTTACTTCGTAGAAGATGAGGCATGGCATGAGGCTGCCGACAGATATGCGGATTTTCTGGAACAGAACAAAGATAAAAAGGTTGTACTTTTAGAACTTGGAGTCGGATTCAACACACCAATTATTATCCGGTTTCCGTTTGAGAAAATGGTACGTGAAAATAAGTCATACAGCCTGATTCGATTGAATAAAGATGAGGCGGTAGTGCCGGAAAGCTTTAAAGAGCGCGCAATTGGGATCGGCGGTGATATGGCAAAGGCAATTACTGCGATAAGGGGGAGTGTATTATGACACAGGAAGAAAGAAGATGCTGCCTGATTCAATATCTTCTGAAAGAGGAAATCCGTTTTCGGAAGCAAAAGATTCCTAAAGATAAACAGGGACAGGAGAATTTGCTCCGTTCCCTGATGAATACCAGATTGCCAAAACCAATCCCGGCAGATTTCTTAAGGATTCAGGACGAATATCTTATCGAAAGAAACAGGGAGCGAGGGATCACAGACATTGCAGACCTGACACCGGTAGCATCTGATCCAAGACTTTATATCTGGCAGGGAGATATCACAACCTTAAAATGCGATGCAATTGTCAATGCCTGTAATTCGCAGATGCTTGGATGTTTTTCCCCGATGCATGCCTGTATTGACAATTTTATCCACACATATGCAGGGATGGAACTTCGCCTGAAAATGTATGAAATTATGAAAAAGCAGGGACATGAAGAAGAAACCGGAAAGGCAAAGATTACGTCCGGTTATAATCTTCCGGCAAAATATATTCTTCACACCGTAGGACCGATCATACAGTGGGAGGTTACAGGAAAAGAGGAAGAATTGCTGGCAAGCTGCTACAGAGAATGTCTCAAACTGGCGGCGGACACGGGAGCAGAGTCCGTAGCTTTTTGTTGTCTGTCAACGGGGGTGTTTCGTTTTCCACAGCAAAGGGCGGCAGAAATCGCTACCGAGACGGTAAAGAATTATATCAATGAGGACAGCAGAATAAAAAAAGTCATATTTAACGTATTCAAGGACGATGATCTGAGAATCTATCATGCACTAATTGGATAAATCGTGTTAGAATAAAACTGTCACGTAAGACAGAAAGGAAATTATTCTATGGAAAAGAAAACCGGTTACGATGCAGTTGTATTTGATATGGACGGTGTGATTTTTGATTCTGAGCGGGCTGTGATGCAGTGCTGGAAGGAGCTTGCAGATAAATATCAGATTCCAGATATTGAGAAAGCGGTGCTTTCCTGTACGGGGACGACGATGAAACGGACGCGGGAGATTATGCTGGAAATTTATGGGGAGGATTTTCCGTATGATATTTATGCGAAAGAGTCCTCTGCTATCTACCACAGCAGATACGATGGCGGCAGGCTCCCGATGAAGTCGGGGGTTGTGGAACTGCTCACCTTTTTAAAAGAAGGTGGAAAGAAGATTGCGCTGGCATCTTCGACACGCAGGCAGACCGTGACAAACCAGTTAAAGGATGCTGGAATTTTGGATTTTTTTGACAAAGTGATCTGCGGGGATATGGTGGAGCACAGCAAACCGGCACCGGACATTTTCTTAAAGGCCTGTGCAGAACTTGGGGTTGCACCGGAGCGCGTGTATGCGATTGAGGATTCCTACAATGGGATTCGTGCGGCACATGCAGGACATTTGCTTCCGATCATGGTTCCGGATCTGCTGCCTGCAAATGAAGAAATGCAGGAAAAAGCAGCGGTGGTGTTACCGGATCTATTCGAAGTGATCGCCTATTTGAAGGGAGAGGGAGCATGTTAACCGAGCAGTTTGATACATTTTTTTAGCCAGTCAATCATCATTTCCTCGCGCATAATAGCACCTAAGAGAACCAGATAGTCACCAAATTCATCGGAGGAACTGTCCGGTATCGCAGTAAATTTGGTCTGGTTGTTCTGCAAATGCTTTAAACGGGAAGTATGCAGGTGCAGCTGTTCTTTAGTTTCCTATATTGCAAAAGTTTGTTATACTAAAGGAAATAAAAAAGAGGGAGATAAACATGAATAACTGGGAAAGAATGAAAGCCGGCAGACTCTACAATGCCGACAGCAAAGATCTGGAAAAATACCATTCGTTTGGGATGGAAACCTGTGATAAATTCAACCGCACACCGCTGTGGATGAAGAAAAGAAAGCAGCGTCTGCTGGAAAAAATGATTCCATCCGCAAAGGATGGCGGGGTAGCAGTTTTTGCACCGTTTTACTGTGAATACGGTGTCAATATCCACTTTGGAAAAGGCTGTTTTGTCAATTATAAATGCACATTCCTGGACTGTGCCCCGATCACGCTGGAAGACGGTGTGTGGGTAGGCGCAAACGTGACGATTGCGACACCGTGCCATCCGTTCCTCTCCGATGAGCGTCTGCCGCAGCAGTATCCGGACGGTTTCCATGACCTTGAGTATGCAAAGCCGATCCACATCGGAAGCGGAAGCTGGATCTGTTCGAGTGCAACAATTTGTGGCGGAGTGACCATCGGGAAAAACTGTATCGTTGCGGCAGGAGCGGTTGTAAACCGTGATGTGCCGGATGACTGCATCGTGGCGGGAGTTCCGGCAAAGGTACTGCGGAAGCTGGATGAGCAGGACAGGATACATGTGTGGGATACCTATATGAAAAATGAAGTGCCATTGTCGGAGCGGGAAAGAGGGAGAAGTAGATCATGAATTCGTGGATGGATCTTGCAATGCGCGTACAGAGTATTGCGCAGGCAGGACTTGCTTATGGAAAAAATGAATATGATTTGGAGCGTTATGAGGAATTGCGTGATATAGCGGCACAAATGGTTGCTATCAACACAGATATACCAGTAGAGATTGTAAAAATGCATTTTTGTAATGAGGATGGCTATCAGACACCGAAGGTGGACACCCGGGCTGTTATTTTTCAAGATGGAAAAATTCTGCTTGTGCATGAGAAAAATGGAACATGGGCATTGCCGGGAGGCTGGTGTGACGTCGATCAGTCCATTGCATCCAATATTGAAAAAGAAACGAAGGAGGAGGCGGGACTTGAAGTAAAAGCAGATCAGGTCATTGCAGTACAGGACTGGCGAAAGCATAACAAGTGTAATCTGCCATATGGTGTCGTGAAAATCTTTGTACAATGTAATGTCATTGGTGGTAATTTTCAGGAAAACATTGAAACGACAGAAAGCAAATATTTTACAAAAGAGGAACTTCCAGAAAATCTTGCGGTAGAAAAAGTGACAAAGGAGCAGATACGGATGTGTTTTGAAGCTTATGAAAGTGACAGTTGGAAAACGTTGTTGGATTAAAATTATCAGAGAAAAGTTTGGTGAAGTACTTGCAGGAATGTAGAAGAAATACTACACCGATATCTATGAGGTGATGAAGGTATGGATGCAGTAACAATAATGACAGCTGTCAATAATTTGAATATGGTAAATACCCTCAATATGCTGGCAGTTCAGAATGAAGATGCGTTTATTGTGACAGAGAATGGAAAGGAATGTGAAATTATGAGTGGTTCAATTTTAGATGCTTATATAGGAAAAGACTGTGTGGTAAGTTTATTTAATGATGTGGGTGGCATCAAGGGAAAACTGATGGATGCGGATGCGCAGTGGGTGAAGATCGAGACACCGAAAAAGGGGACACAGATCATCAACCGTAACATTATCCGCAGTATTAATTTTGAGAATAAGTAGTATCGTTTCAGAAGCCATTTTCGCAGGAGTCTGAAAGATAAGGAGGAGCGGGGTATGAAGAGAATCAGAGAACATCTGGGACTGGCTTTTTTGATTATAATTGCCATTTTTGCAGTTGTGATTGGTGGATATTTTACATTGCGAAAAGGGATTTATATCGGGGATGATTTTTATTACAAAGTCAGTGCAGATAAGTTTGTGCACAACACATCCAACTATGTGGAACGCACAAAAGATGACACTTTTTTACTTGTGGCAGATGGAAAAAAGCAGAGCGTTTCCTATACCATGAAAGGGGATCAGGTCACATTTTCGTTTGCGGATAATTCGATCAGCGGCACATGGACGGAGGGACAGTTGTTCGCGGCAGATGGAAGTCCTGTGGGCTGGGATGAAATGCAGATTATATCAGGAAATGAAAAGCCTGCCATCAGTGATGAAACATACAGCAATGCATTGGGACACGTCCTTTACGGCAATTTGGAGTCGATTTCATTTGGGGGATTTACGGTATTGGGAGTTCTTATTTATGTGCTTGGAATCGTACAGATTTATGATCCGGATAAGGTATATTTTTTTATGCGCAGATGGCAGTTTCAGAATGCGGAATTATCGGATGAAGGAAGAGCTGTGACGATCCTTGGAGGTGTGATTATCTGTATTATCGGAATCGGGGTGATGTCCGGTCTGATTTTGTACTTGTTTCGCTGAAAAATGAGGTAGTGGCATAATGATAAAAGCATATTATCACCTTCCGGGACTGTTTGAATTTTATGAATTGTATCGCGTATTTCTTCCAATCTACCGGGAGCACAGGGAATACTTTTATGACTGGTGTGAAATTGGTTCCATTTACGGAGCACCGGCAGACTGCATCTGGGGCGGCGGGCGCGCCGGATTCGGGGAGAATGATCCAGAGGAAGTTCTGGCACTGATGCAGGAGTATGGAATCTCTGCGCGGCTGACATTCAGCAATTCTCTTTTAAAAGAGGAACATCTTTATGACCGGAGATGTAATGCGCTTTGTGCCCTGTTTGAAAAAAACAAAGGGGTGCAAAACGGCGTTATTGTCCATTCGGATCTGCTGCTGGAGTATTTAAAAAAGACCTGTCCACATCTTTATTTTATCTCTTCCACCACAAAAGTTCTGACAGATTTTGAACAATTAATGCACGAAATCCGGCGGGAGGATTTTCGTTATGTCGTGCCGGATTTCCGGTTGAACAAAGTCTTTGATCGATGGAAGACACTGTCTCAGACAGAGAAAGACAAGGTGGAGTTTTTGTGCAACGAATGCTGCTGGTTTGGATGCAAAGACCGGAAAGCCTGTTATGAAGCCGTAAGCCGCAAAAATCTTGGAGAAAATGGTGAGGAACATCACTGTGCTGCGTCGGATTCTGAGCAGGGCTACCGCTTTTCCAAAGCAATGCAAAATCCGGGATTTATCGGTATTGATGAAATTCAGAATGTCTACCTGCCAATGGGATTTTCTAATTTCAAGATTGAAGGGCGGGGGCTTGGCAGTGCGCTGCTTCTGGAATTCCTGCTTTATTACATGACAAAACCGCAGTACCAGATTCATGTCAGAGAAGAAATTTATCTGGATAATATGCTGGATTTGTTTTAAGGGAGAATGAAAATGAATTATGTAAAGGCATCTGATAAAGATGCAAAGACTATTTTTGAGATTGTGCAAAGTTCTGTTAAAAATGTGTATCCTAAATATTATCCGCAGGAAGTGGTCATTTTTTTTGTGAATTACATAGCCTGGAACATATTTCCGAAGATATAAATGATGATTTGGTAGGTGTTCTGGTCGTTAATGGAATATGTGTAGGAACAGGCTGCTATAGGGAAAATCATATTACAAGGGTTTATGTGAAACCAGAATATCAAGGCAAAGGATATGGAACATTTATAATGGATTATCTGGAAGAGGTGATTTCAAAAAAATACACAAAAGCGATTCTGGATGCATCGTTGCCGGCAAGTCAATTATATGAAAAAAGAGGCTATTTCACGACGGAGCATAGACGGTGTACAGTGGAAAATAATGTGGTTCTGGTATATGAGATTATGGAAAAATCACTGAGACAGCAAAGAGAACGTGTGATGACAAATCCAAAAGAACTGGTAAGAATAGAACTGAAAAATGCAGGATTCGATATTGATTCTATGCAGATACCTCAAAGAGTATATTTACTGGCAGATGATATTTATGATGCAATGTTAGAACGCAGATGTGGGAAATACAAATATCCATTAGGTGGTTCTTTATATGTATTGAAAAATAATCCTGAAATTGGTTTTATAAAAAGTGCCATGTGTTCGGCTGGTATTGCAACACAGGTCGAGGATCTGGTTGCCGGAGGAGTAAAAGAATTTATTCACGTTGGTCTGGCTGGTGGGATTAAGCCAAATCTGAAAGTCGGGGATATTGTTGTGACAGATGGTGCGTACAATGACACTGCGGTTGCAGGATTGTATGGAATGGATTCAAATTTTCTGGAATCATCGAAGTCGTTAACGGACGAAGCTGTGCAGTTATTAACTGAAAATGGAATTGGACTATTTAGGGGAAAACACTGGACAACGGATGCCGGATATCATGAGACATGGGAACAGATTGTTAATTATCGTTCTAAAGAAGCGTACTGTGTGGAAATGGAAGGTGTCGGACTTTTCACGATTGCCAAATATAGGAAATGTTCTGCCACAGCAATTTACATTATTACAGATGTCATTACAGAAAAAGGATGGCATATTGGATGGGAAGGTGAAACAATCAATAAAACGATTGAAAAACTTATTGATGTAATCACTTTTTAAATTTATATTTCGATTGATTTTTCTATAGTAATTGCATATAATATATATGAATAAAGAAATTTGTTCAATTTAAGTGCGTTGCTACTTTGAGTGCAAACCTTTAATTTAAGTGCTTCACTACTTTGAATGTGAACCATTAATTATAAGTGCTTCGCAGCTTAAAATGCGAACGGTTAATTATTAGGGAGATAAGTTTCTTATCTCCCTGTTTTATTATACAACGGGGGATAAATATGGAGTTTTATCGTATAAATGAAGAGTATAATCAGTTTCTTCAAAGATATGAAAAAGAAAAACGGGGAGTTTCAAAAGTGCCTAATATAAGGTATAAAGATCGTAATAAATTTGCTTTTGGAGCAGTGATGGAAGTTAATGGTATAAATTATTATGTGTCAGTATCTTCTTTTAGCAAAAAGCAGGAGGCAAATATTTTGATTCGTGTACCTGGAGATGAAAAGGAAGTAAAGGGGTCTTTACGATTTAATTATATGGTTCCAGTTCCAGATGAATGTATTGAGAAATTGATAATCAAGGATGTACAAGATGAAAAATACAGGATGTTATTAAATAAAGAATATCGTTTTTGTGTGAATAATGCTCAAAGAATTCAAAAGAAAGCGAATAAAATATACGAAATGGTTACTGAAAATCGAAAACAGATTTTGACAGACAATAGTTGCGATTTTCGCATACTGGAGGAGGGGTATCGGGAGTACATAAAAAATATTTTGAAAAAAGGTATATAAATTATGGCAAAAAATGGAAATGCCGGGCGATGTAAAATTAAGATAATTGTAAGCTTTTTCCCAGACAGAGTGTGATATTGTGAAAACAGTACATAACGATAGAAAGGGAAAAACACCACCGCGGAAAATAAAAGAATTAAAAAACAAAATGCAGCAGTAGCATATAGCAGATAGTTCCCCAAGCAATCGAGAGAAGCATCTGTCTTTTCCATACATGCAGAACTGTCGTTACAAGAATGGAGATAAACTCCGGCAGTCCGTGCGAACCGGACAGTATATGCACATTGCGCAGACAGTAGACCACCAGCATGCCAAAGACAGTGGATGGCAGAAATTTTCCGAGATACTGCACAAAGGCGGGTGTTTTTCGTTTTTCATTAAAGATGGCAAATGGCAGGAAGCGCGTGAGCATCGTTCCTGCGATACATAAACCGATCGTGATAATCTGTTGTGTAATCGTCATAGTTTAAATCTCCACAGGTTCTAATTTTTTCCGGGAAAGTGCAAGCAAAAGAACGATAATCGCCATCGTTGGCAGCATGAAGGAGTCTGCACGAAAGCAGATCAGGCAGATGACCGACACGGCAATTCCCATAAGTGAAGAAACATGATTTTTTTCTTTTAACCATTGTTCAAGAAAAATTACGACAAACATGGCGGTCATGACAAAGCTGATCCCGGAGGTGTCGAATTTTAAAAGGGAACCGATCAGACCGCCGGTTGTGGCTGCGGAAACCCAGTAAAACTGATTTAAAAATGTAACCCAGAGCTAAACCAGCCTTTGTCCACCCCTTCTGGAATTTTGGCTGTGTAATTGACGGAAAAGGTCTCATCACACATACCAAAGATCAGAAAGAATTTCTTCCAGCCTGTTCCCTTAAATTTATCCAGCATTGAAATCCCGTAAAACAGATGGCGTGCCTGAATGAGCAGTGCCATGAGAAATACCTGCAACGGGGCAAACGGACTTAATCTAAATATAGTGAACTAAGTATAGCACTGCTATTTACAAATTTCTACGCACGACTTTGCAACAGAAAAATGCTGAAAAGTGCAAACGATAAAAAATATCATATACTATGGCTCGATATGTGATAAAATAAATGAGTTAGTGACTACTAACTACTAACTACTCTTGTAAGGCGCCATGACTGTTGTGAAAGCATATGCGTTTGGAGATAAGAGTAAGCCGGCGATGCGCTGTCGAAACTTGAACGAACACAAATCATCGGGAGCGGTTCGGCAGGGAGTTTCGCAATCGCTTAAGAGTATAGTATGAAAAAGGGAAACAAAACTATGGCAAAGACAGCAGAACAATATAAGGAAATGTCAAGAAATGAATTTAAAAAAGTAGCGGAAATTTACGATTCTGGCCGTTCGGGAATTTATGAGATGTGTAAATACGATTATCCGAAAGTCCTTGCAGAACTGGAACATACGGAATTTAACGATGTGCTGGACTGCGGCTGCGGAACAGGACCGATGATTGCAATTTTAAGTGAAAAGTATCCGAAAAAACATTATACCGGACTGGACTTGACACCGGAGATGATCGAAAAGGCAAAACAAAAAAATCTGACAAATGCAGAGTTTGTCGTTGGGGACTGTGAAAATCTTCCGTTTGCGGACAATTCGTTTGATGTGGTTATCTGCACAAACAGTTTCCATCACTATCCGAACCCACAGGCATTTTTTGACAGCGTGTATCGGGTATTAAGAAAAGGCGGCCGCCTGATCTTAAGGGATTACACTTCGTTTGGCTGGGTAATATGGCTGATGAACCATGTGGAAATGCCGCTGGCAAATCTGTGCGGACACGGAGATGTAAAGGTATACAAAAAAGAAGAATATAAAGATATGATTAAAAAGGCAGGATTTTCTTCGATGATGATTCAGGCGGAAAAGAAGATGCGCTGTCATGTGGTGGCAACCAAATAATCGTTGATAGTTTGTGTGGACAGAATGAAAAACGGGGACTCCAATAGAGTGGGGCTCCCGTTTTTTAATGCTTGACATTTTTTAATTATCTATTATAATTAGTTCAAATTTGCCCGGAAAATATCGAACAGAATCTGGATGACATACTAAAAGAGGAGGTGCAGTAAAATGAAACTATTACTTACGGTCATCGTAACATTTTTTGCAGGTATGGGAGCCGGACTTGGAACCGGTTTTGCCGGGATGAGTGCGGCAGCGGTTATCAGCCCGATGCTTATCACATTTCTTGGGATGGAGCCGTATATGGCGGTCGGGATTGCGCTGTCTTCTGATGTACTTGCCAGTGCAGTGTCTGCGTATACCTATGGAAAAAATAAGAATCTTGATGTGAAAAATGGTCTGATCATGATGGTTAGTGTCCTTGCATTTACCGTGGTGGGAAGCTATGTTTCAAGCCTTGTACCATCTGCCACAATGGGAAATTTTTCTGTCTTTATGACATTTTTGCTTGGTATCAAATTTATTGTTCGCCCGGTTATGACAACCAAAGAGACCATGCAGAGGGTATCCGCACAAAAGCGTGCCATCCAGTCGGTCATAAGCGGTATCTGTATCGGATTTATCTGTGGATTTGTCGGTGCTGGCGGCGGCATGATGATGCTTCTTATCCTGACTTCTGTACTTGGGTATGAACTGAAGACAGCAGTCGGAACCAGTGTATTTATTATGGCATTTACTGCGTTTACAGGGGCTGCTTCCCATTTTGTTATTGGCGGGAAACCGGACGGACTGGTGTTTACGCTGTGTGTGATTTTTACCCTGATCTGGGCGAGAATTGCTGCGGTATTTGCAAATAAAGCCACACCGAAAACGCTGAACCGTGTGACGGGGGTGATTCTTGTGATTCTTGGAATCGTAGTATTTTTATTTTCACTTTGGGGATAGAAAAATGCCTGAATCAAAAAATGATTCAGGCATTTCTTCTATTAAAAAATCAGTCCGCCAAGGTAAGCGATGATGCAGCAGGCGATCGCAACCGGGAAAAGTCCGAGTCCCTTCCATGCCATAAAGATGCCGACAATTAGAGCAAGCGCTCCGGCAAGCGGTGTGGCGGTGGCATCGATGATTGCCGGAAAGGTCATAACCGCAAGTGTGACATAGGGTACATAATACAGGAAAGAACGGATAAACCGGTTTTTGATCGGCTTGCGGATCAGCGTCAGCGGAAGCACGCGGATCAGATAACTGGTGATCGCTACGATTGCAATGTAGATATAAATATTTCCACTCATACATCTGCCCCCTGTTCTTTTTGTGCGTCAGCATTTTCCGGAGTGATCTCCGTCTGCGGAGGGAAACGCCATGCGGCGATTCCTGCGATGATCAGTGTCAGGATGATCGTGCGCGTTCCGCTGGAAATGTCACGGATAACCGGGAGACGGCTGCACAGGTAACTTGCTGCAAAACTGATGATGATCAACACCAGCACGACTTTGTCTTTTCTGGCAGGCGGGATGATGATTGCCAGAAACATACCAAACAAAGAAACGCTGAGTGCTTTTACCATATCACCCGGCAGCAGATTGCCGGCGATGACACCGGCGGCGGTTCCGATGGACCAGCCCGGAAGTGCGACAAGAAAGGCACCGTAACTGTAGTAGGGATTGAGATATCCGGGGCGCCCGATGGCAATGCCAAACAGCTCGTCCGTCAGGTCAAATGCGACAAGAAACCGGTGAATCATCGGCGTATCCGGTGAAAACCGCTGGCTCATGGCGCAGCTCATCAGAAGATAGCGTGCATTGGCGATGATTGTCATCAGACACAGTTCAATATATGTGGCACCGGCACCGATCAGAGTAAATGCGATGTATTCGCCGGCCGATGCATTTTCCAGAAAGCTGGTCACGAACCCCTGAAGCGGAGTCAGACCAGCCTGTTTTGCAGAAATACCTAAAGAGAAAGAAACAGCGAGGTATCCAAGTCCGATGGGAATGCCATCGCGAAATCCTTCCCGGAAAGCTTTTGTATCCATAAAATCCCCTTTTGTAACTATCAGATAATGTAAAACCAGGATTCATCCTGTTCTTTGTGGTGAAGCGATTCATCACCACTGTGGTAGATCAGTTCCTGGTTGCGGACACTGACCTTGGTGCCTTTTTTAATGGACTGGGTAATAAATGAGTTACCACCTATTACAACCCCCTCCTCAATGACAGTTTCCCCACCGAGGATGGAAGCACCGGAGTAGATTGTTACATTGTCGCCGATGGTTGGATGACGACGCACATCGCGCAGTTTCTGACCGCCTTTGGTGGAAAGGGCACCAAGTGTAACGCCCTGATACAGTTTGACATGGCAGCCGATGATGGTTGTTTCACCGATCACGATGCCGGTACCGTGGTCAATAAAGAAATATTTGCCGATGGTTGCACCCGGATGGATGTCGATACCGGTTTTGCTGTGCGCCTGTTCCGTCATCATACGCGGGATAAGCGGAACACCAAGCAGAAACAGCTCATGTGCCAGACGGTATACCGTGATGGCATAAAGTCCCGGATAGGAAAATACGATCTCATCTTTGCTGCGGGCAGCAGGATCACCGTCATAGGCAGCCTGCAGATCTGTCTCCAGGTATTCACGGACTTTTGGAATCCGCCGCATAAAAGAAACGGTTGCTTTCTGTGCAAACTGTTCCAGTTTTTCTTCCTCATTGTCCCCAAATTCTTTTGTATATTTTAAGACAACACAGATCTGTTTGTTCAGGTGGAACATTACATCTTCAATCATGGTAGACACACTGTGTTCAATATTGTAGATTTTGTGGGTTTTATCGCGGAAAAATCCCGGATAAACAATGGAAAACAGACGGTCAAGAATGTCCATAATTTCGGTTTTATCCGGCTGGTTGTAGATATCCATCTTATCAACCGCGCGTCCTTTTTTATAATCGTCAAGGATATCTGTCAGGATGGCCCCGACTTCGTTTTCAATGATATTTTTCATGAATTAATCGACTCCTTTTATTTTCCTTTTATTTGTACAAGAATAATGGCGGCAAACATCAGTGCACATCCGGCAAGCTCGCGACCGTTCAGCATCTGGTGCAGGATGAGAAAACCCGCCAGAAGTGAGAATACGGATTCCATGCTCATCAGCAGAGAGGCTGTAGAGGCGGGGAGTCCCCGCTGTGCAAAAAACTGCAGAGTGTAGGCCACACCGTTGGAGAGTATGCCTGCATACAGGATCGGCAGCCATGCGGCAAGAATCAGGTGCATCCGTGGCTGTTCCAGTAAAAACATCGGGATCAGGGAACAGATGCCGCAGGTGAAAAATTCGATGCATGCCAGTATGGCATTATCCGCGATCGGTGCATAGTGATCCACGGCAAGAATCTGCAGGGAAAACATGAGCGCACAGCAGAGTGTATACAGATCTCCGCGCTGCAGACGAAAGGAACCTCCGGTCATACATAAAAGATACAGTCCGCATACAGCAAGTGCCACAGAGATCCACACGCGGATACCGGTTTTCTTGTGAAAAAGTATACCGAGTACCGGAACAAGCACGATGTACATTGCTGTGATAAACCCGCTTTTTCCAACGGTCGTATACTGGATGCCGATCTGCTGCAGATTCGATGCGATACACAGCAGAACACCGCAGATGATGCCTCCGGGCAGTGCCTGTTTCCAGGAAGCGGATTTTTCTTCAGAAGTCCGGCCGGCTTTCTGCGCCCGGATGAAAATAAACGGAAGCAGTACGATACCGCCGATCAGTGAGCGGGCAGCAGTAAAGGTAAAAGGCTGCACATAGTCCATTCCCACACTCTGTGCAACAAAAGCAAATCCCCAGATAGCTGCAGTCAGAAGCAGCAGAAGGGAATGCCGCAGGGTATTTTTTTTCATAAAATTTCCTCGTAATGTGTAATAAAAAGCCAGATGCGATTGGGATACATCAAAAATGTACCGCAGGGCACAGGTTTTCTACTTATTATAGAGTATTCAACGTATTTGTTCAAGTGCCAATAAATCCGGAAAACTTTTTGAAAATTTATTACAATATCATTATGTAAGGGAGAAATCCCATGGACGTCTTTGGGAAATAGAAAGGAATCACACGTGACAAAACAAAAGTTTGATGAGTTTGTGCTTGCGCACGGGAGAGATATCCTGTGGTTTTGCAGGATGACTGCAGGAAATGCCCATGAGGGTGATGAACTGTATCAGGATACCATGCTTACGCTGCTGGAACATTTAGACCGGCTGGATGAGAAAAATAACAGTAAAAGTTATGCACTTTCTGTGGCAATCCGGCTTTGGAAAAATCGCAGACGAAAATTTGCATGGCGGATGCGGATTGCACCACAGGAGAGCTACGAAGTACATATACAAAACGGCGGGGAAGCATCGGAAACCCGGAATGCAGATCCGGAAGTACAGGTATTGCAGGAGGAAACAATACATGAAGTGCAGAAACTGGTGCAGCAGCTTCCCGAAAAATACCGGCTGGTGGTGTATCTGTATTATTCGGCGGATATGAAACTGACAGAAATTGCGGAGTGCCTGCATCTTTCCGTCAATACCGTTAAAACCCGTCTGCGCAAAGCAAAATCACTTTTAAAGGAAAAACTGGAGGTTATCGGATATGAACGATGAGCAATTAGATAAGATTTTAAAAAAGGCCCTTACACCGCAGCGGGAGATCAAAGAGGAGGAAATTGTACTCAAAAAGAGACGAAAGGAGGAAAAAATGATCAGAAAAAAACGAATGAAAATGGCCGGTATTGTAGGTACCGTGGCGGCTGCACTGGCACTTGCCTGCATTGTTCCACAGACATCTTTTGCGGAGCAGCTAAAAAAGATGTTTCAGGGGTATTGGGGACAGCGAAGTGAATTGTCCGATTACGTTACAAGAGGAGTATTCAGTGACCAGGATGAACATATGATTTTTTCGGTAGAGGAAATCCTTTCGGATGAAGTTGTCGTAAGTGCAGTTGTGCGCTATGAGGCAAAGGATGAAACCGGAGAAAAATGGCTGGCAACCAAAGGACCGGCGGGATCGGAAAGTTATGATGAAAATGGAAATCTTTTTTCAGAAAATCAGTTATATCTGATGTGGGGAAAGAAAAATGATTACCGTACGCTGACCAGCAATGCGCAATTGATTCGGGGACAGAGTGACAAAAAAGTACAGTATTTTGTTCTGGATCAAACCGATGGGGAATGGTCCAGCCGTTTAAAAAAAGCAACGCTATGTTACGATCTTCCTACAAAAGCAGGAAAAACCACAGAGCTGGATACCAGTTGCAATGTTCCGGTTTATGAGTATACGTTGAAGGCAAAAGATCAAGAGCAGATCAGCCCGAAATTTTATGAACCAAAGCGGATGAGGCTGACACAATTGAGTGTTGTAATTTATGGCACAACTACCGGGTATTTTAGAAAAACACAAAAGGAAACGGATTATCCGTTTGGAGTGGCAGAATGGGGAAAGGATCAGGAAAGCATCGGGGAAAACCTTGAAAATACTTCTTTGATTTATCAGGATGGAACGCGTAACTGGGATATTACGGAAAGTGAAAGTTTTAGGGAAATCAACGATGCAAATGCAGCTAAGAAATATGCAGACTGTAACGCTGTGATACAGTGGGGAACTTTTTACAATGTGACACCGTATCTGGGGTTGCAGCGGGCAAATAAAATTACTCCGGAAAATGCCAGTAAAATTGTTATGCGAACAAAAAACCGGGAGGTGACATATGAATTGACCAGGGAAGAGTGATGGAAACTTCTTTTGATAAATTGCTGGTTAACTGTGTGGTCTGGAGCCTTTTGTTTTTCAGAGGGACGGATTTGCGGGGGAGTTTTTTAAATATAAGGTTTCTCGATGCGACGGAAGAAGGGGGACATTCTCTTTCTACAGAAAAA